>OLPX01002612.1_pt1 | contig 10317 bp, 10 predicted proteins | sample 1672491 | NCBI WGS metagenome assembly OLPX01 (sample SAMEA3136692, study PRJEB25190) | human gut metagenome | biome: human gut; feature: human-associated habitat; material: faeces | place: Austria | collected 2013 | reverse complement strand
AAGTAAAGTACTAGCATTCTATTATTCTAGCAACACCCTAAGATAAAGCGCTTACGTAACTATAGTGTCCGGTGGCTTCCAGTCCTACTTTTACTTTGGTTATATCTTCCGTAACGGATACAATCTTTTGATAAAGATCATTGAAACCATCCAGGTTGTTAGTAATGGTAAATGCTTCAAATAACACTTCTCCATCAAAGTTAGTGATAAAGCAGTCATGCTTATCTTTTGCAACATCAATTCCTACGTAAATCATAAAAAATCTCCTTTGAAATATATGAATGCTGTTTTAGAACCACAGGGTGCTCCTTGTGATTGTAACCTCGTTCTAAATAAACCGTCATGCGGTATCTAACTGATTAACAAATGAACAAAGAGACTGTGGTTGGAGCCTTTCGTAAACCATCAAGTGGTAGGAAAAATGAACCAATCCACAGCATCTTAAATATCATAGTCGAACCTGTAGAAAAGGTAAAGAAAAGACTATGACTTAATAGTAATAAAGACCTTGGAGAGGGTCTCTAAACACTACTACTATATAATACGAGGAAATATGATGTTTTCGTTTCTATAAACATCATACAAGAACAATAACGAAAAATAAAATCGAAGAATTAGTTATCAAGTTTAGGAATGCAATTAAAGTGACAAAGAATGTAGGAGAATTTGATTTAGATTTTTCGGGTCAATTTTTACTTGAAAATAGTATAGAATCTTATTATATTTTTGGCAATCGATATTTTGATGATCCGGAGGAAGGAACACAGTCTCATGCATGGTTGCAAGTTAGTAACTTAATTGTACAGGAGATCAGTTTAAGGATAGATCTTCTTAATTATAATAAGAAAGTTTTTGTTGGAATTGAGGATAAATTTCATGATTTGTTTCAGGTAGAGAAAAGAAATGTGCATATTTCCTCAGGATTAAATGGATATAGTGGAATGAGTGTGTTGAGGTTATTGGGATTGTATAAAATATATTTAAATATTTCGAATAAAAATTTATTAGCTATTTTTTATGAAATTTTAATTGCTATATGTATATTTGGAAGCTAATAATACTGGGAAAATACTGTTAAAAAAGAATATGCGCATTGGGAGTTGGTTATTCCTAGATTTAACTGGAAAGAGAGAAAAAATTGTTGATAAAGTATGTGTAGCATAGAAGAAACGAGATGAAGTTGAAAAGATAATGTTTAAGAATATTGATAATGTTAATTGAAAAGACTGACTGGTATAAGATTAAAATACCATCTATAAAATCAAAAACTTGACTTTTGATTTTATAGATGGTATTATCCTGTATAAGGAATAAAGAAAGAAGAGTTTTGAAATGAAGCAAGTGGGAGAAGCATTCCATCCATCAACGTTGCCAATTGATTCAGAATTTATAAAAATAGATATTTTTTTGGATGAGTTAATTGATGCGTCGACTAGTTTGGAAGTATATAAAGAAAAGATAAAAGATAGCAAATTAGATAGATCATGGTTTTTGCCAACATTACAGCAAAAAGAGGCGTTAGCATCGTCTATGATTGAGGGAACACAGGCTACTTTAGATGGCGTTTTGGTAAATAGGGTAGTGCCAGATAAAAAGGATGTTGATATTCAGGAAGTTTTAAACTATGATGCGGCCACAGAATATGGTTATCGATATTTAAAAAGAGGAGATTTTGATAAGGATTTTATATTAGATTTGCATAAAATACTTCTTAGTGGAAAAGTACGAAAACAAACTGATCAGATAGGTAAATTTAGAACTCATCAGAATTATATCGGTACAATGGGTAGAAAACGTGAAATTACATACACACCTCCAGAACCAGAAATAGTTGAAGATTTAATTGAAAATTTAATCGAATATATAGAAAAACCAAAAGATAATTATCGATCCTTAGTTAGAATTGCAATTATTCATGCACAGTTTGAAACGATTCATCCATTTATGGATGGTAATGGACGTGTAGGAAGAATTTTGATTCCATTATATCTTTACTATGTTGAGCAGATTGATATGCCTTGTTTTTTTGTAAGCGAGGCTCTGGAGAGAGATAAATTAAAATATTATACACTGTTGAACAATATTAGAAGTAAAAATGAATGGTCCGAATGGATTAAATTCTTTTTAATAACTGTAAAAAATCAATGTAACAAGTATATACGAATGATATCAGACATTAATTTGTTATATGAAAAAGATTTAGAAAAAGCATCGGGATTAGTTCGCACAGGAAACATGAGAACACTTATTAATTTGCTTTATAAGTATCCAATTGTAAATTCATCAACTATCGCCCAATGTTCGGATATTCCGTCTGCAACTACTAATAGATATTTGAAGGTTTTGGTAGATGCAGGAATTTTATATACAGATGATAAAAGCAGAAACAGGACATATTTTTATTATGATTTATTAAATATTTTACGAGAATAAAGGGAAGGAGGGAAAATGATCGACTAAAAACAGGATTTAACAAAAAAGGATTGAGCGGCAACTCAATCCAAAGTATTGTTAATGACCAATAGATGATTAACAATATTACACACATTCACTATATCATCTATTAATCCTGTTTACAATCCGGAACAAATGTTCGAGATGTTTGCAAATAGGTCATTTTTGTTTTAACTACAGAGAAAAATTGTTATAAAGGAGCAAATAGATGAGAAAAAAAGAATTAAGGCAACAAGATGTATTGAAATTGATAGAGGGACTGGATATTTCTCCAACGATGTATAAAAATGCAACAGAAAAATATAAGGCAGTTGGCACATACCTACAAAATCAAGGACTTACTTGTGATATTTTTCCGCAAGGTTCGTTTAGTTTAGGTACTGTTGTTCGACCTTATCGGGAATCTAAGGAAGCAGATTATGATTTGGATTTTATTTGTTGTCTTGGAGATAAGAAAGAAACAACAACCGCAAAATATGTGAAAAATGTTGTGAAAGAAACCCTATGTAAATCTGAGGTGTATAGAGAAAAACTTCAAAACATTGAATGGGACAAATGTTGGACTTTGCAGTATGCAGAAGTGAATGGTATAGGTTTCAACATTGATATTGTACCGAGTGTTTCAGAATCAGACGATATTATACAGTTGATGATAAGTGACAAATTATCGCAAAATAATGCAGAGTTGGCAGTTGCAATTACTGATAAAAGGAAACAAAATTATTTTTGGATTACAAGTAATCCAAGAGCATATAAAAATTGGTTTGAGTCGATAAATAAGCCCTTTTTAGAGGTTGACCGTGTAAATAAGAGAAAGATACTTTTTGAAAAAAGTAAAACAGTTTACAATAGTATTGAGGAAATTCCAGAAGGACTAGAACGTTCAGCATTACAGAGGGTTATACAGATTTTAAAACATCATAGAGATGTTTACTATTGTAGAATAAAAAAAGAAAATCTCAAACCGACATCGGCAATAATAACAACTATCTGTGCGGAAATTGCAAGTGCTATGAATCCAGAGTTAAATGTATTTGAGTTACTTCAGAAAATAGCAGATGATTTTGAAATTTATTCAGCTAATCAAACAATGACAGAAGAAGCATTTTCTAGACAATATGAGACTAAGAACGTTATTCAAAAAAGTAATGGAAAATGGAAAATTATAAATCCTGTAAACCCTAATGACAATTTAGCTGATTCTTGGAACAGCAATCCAGAAAAGGCAGAGCTTTTTTTTAAATGGGTAAAAGCAATGAAAAAAGATTATGTAGATTCATTACAGATAGAGGATAATGATTTCGTTGCATTGCTTGAAAACAATTTTGGAAGAGATTATGTGAAAAAAAGCATTAACTTAGATGAATATGCAAACGTTGTGCCGACTATTATTAGGAATACACCAAAACCATGGAGAAAATAACTATGGGAATTGATGAGCTAGATATTGAAAAGATAAAAGAAAAATATCCGTTATTAGAGATGACCAGAGACAAGGGTTCATACATTTTTTCAGGAGAATTCATTTTAAATCATTGTTTTGATGATGTTCGCATGACTGGAAAATTTGAATTAGAAATTAATGTGCCGGTGGACTTTCCCCTGGCACTTCCAAAGGTAAAAGAGCTGTCTCATTATATTGATCGAAATTATCCACATATATATCAAAATGGACAATTTTGCCTAGCATCTGATTTGGAGTTGAAAATATTTTTCTCCAAAAATGTAGATATATGTGCTTTCATAGATCAATATATAATTCCATATTTATATACATATCGTTTTTATGATGAATATGGTGTATACCCATATGGAGAACGTTCGCATGGAATAATGGGAGATTTAGAGTATTTGAAAGATTTGTTTAGAATAGATGATTGGAAACAAATTTTTAATATTATGCTATTTGTAGTGCAATCACCATATAGAGGACATTTATTGTGCCCATGTGGAAGCGGAAAGAAAATAAGAAATTGTCATGGAGATATTTTGAAACAAGTAATAAATGCTGGACTTCAAGATGATTTAAAAAAAATTTTGTTGGAGATTAAAGAAAGTATAACAGGAAGGTAAATCATGGATAATGTAGTTAAACAATTAAAACAGTTTAAAACTGATGCAATATATGAGAAGAAAAAGCATTACAATGCAGCAGAAAGAAAACGTAAATGTTATAAAAGGATATCAATTAGTCTAATTATTTTAAATGCAGTTGCTGGGACATCATTGTTTACCATTGTATTTGGGGAAGGGAGTAATAAAGCCGAAATTTTTGCGCTTATTTTTACTATAGGTGCGACTATACTGGCAGGTATACAAAAAATTTTTGATTATGAAAATCAAGCTCAAGGGAATACAAAAGCTGCAGATATGTATTTGAGAATTAGCAAACGAATTAATTTGATCTTAAATTTTATTAAAGATGATGCGCTAGCAGAGAATGAAATACTGGAAAAAGCAGAAGAGATTCAAGCTGAAATAAGTCAAGCAAATGAATTGGGATCTCAATTTCCAACTAGCAGAAAAGATTACGAGCGGGCACAAGAGGGAATAAAAAACGGTGAGGAAAATTATACTAATGAGGAATTAAATCTTTGGGAATAGGAGAATTACAAAAGCATGAAGGAATTTATATAGATGAGCTATATAAGTAATGATTGTAAAAGAGTTGTATTTCTAATATTGTAAAATTTTCAGATTCTCCAGTTTTGGGGAGTAATCGGAACATTGAATTAAGTGTTCCATATTTTCAGTTACCATGAAATTAAAGGTAGATCTGCGTTCTAACGATTTTTCATCGATATTGTGTGTAAATACAAATAAATAGTAATATTTCTATAAGTAAATATTATGTAAAATATATTGAAAGATAAAACTTGCATGTGTAATTTTGTAAAAATTCACATGCGAGGAGGGAAAAAAATCAGTCTTTTGAATGAATGTTACATAGATAATATGCCCTGAGAGGGTGAAGGAGGAATGCTTCAAATGATAAAAAAGGATAATCTCGAAGCAATGATAAAAGCTATTGGATATATCCAAAGCACACGTGCAAAGGTATTTGAAAAGAAATACGCTCAGTTTGATTGCGCTATTGAAGTTGATTTTAATGGAAGTGGCTCTATTAATTATCCAGAAGATAGAGGTATGAAAATCACAAGAAAGACAACCTGTAACTTTTCTCAGCCAGAGAACTTCGTTGTCCTTGAATGTATAACACGATTAATGGATAAAGGATATCGTCCGGAACATATTGAACTTGAAAAAGAATGGACTCTTGGGCATTCAGATAAAGGGGGATTTGCCGACATTCTTGTAAAAAATATTGATGGAAAAACACTTTTTATTATTGAATGTAAAACACCGGGTACAGAATACAAAAGGGAATTAAATAATACACTTAATGATGGCGGTCAATTATTCTCTTATTGGAAACAAGAGGGTGCATGTAAATGGCTTTCTCTTTATGCTTCCGATTTTGACGGTACAACTGTATTTTATACAACAGAAACTATTGATTGTAGTGATGATACCAATATCCTCGCTACGGCAAAGAAAGACTCATCAATCCTTCTCTATCGTGATGCTGGAGATAGAGAAGATTTATTTTCTGCTTGGGATGAGACGTATGATAAGAGATTATGTGGTGATATAATTTTCAGAGAAGATTCACAGGCTTATCAAATTGGCGTCAAACCTCTTCGTAAAAGTGACTTAAAAGATTTCAGCGAGAATGATAAGGTTGTAAACAAATTTGAAGAAATACTTCGCCACAATAATGTATCAGATAAAGAAAATGCATTCAACAGACTTATTGCTCTTTTTATCTGCAAATTAGTAGATGAGATTCAAAAAGGTGATAATGATATAGTAGATTTTCAGTACAAAATAGGAACAGATACATATGAAGACCTGCAAGATAGACTCCAGCGCCTACATAAAGAAGGAATGGAAAAATTCATGCGCGAGGAAATCTTTTATGTCGCAGATGACTATGCGGAAAAACTTGTTCAACAATATACAGGTCAGAAGCGTAAAAATATGATAGATGATTTGAGAAACACCTTACGTATCCTTAAATTCTATACTAATAATGATTTTGCTTTTATAGATGTTCACAATGAAGAGCTCTTTTATCAAAATGGAAAAATATTAGTTGAAATGGTACAATTATTTGAGAACTATAGAATTGTAGACTCAAATGATTTGCAAATGTTAGGTGATCTATTTGAACAATTACTTAATAAGGGATTTAAACAAAATGAGGGACAGTTTTTCACCCCTATTCCAATAACGAGATTTATATGGGATAGTTTGCCTTTATTAAAAATTATAAAAAAAGAAAACGGTATTGAATTTCCTAAAATACTTGATTATGCTTGCGGAGCTGGTCACTTTTTAACTCAAGGATTTGAAGCTATTAATGATAACGTATTAACCATCGATCCAAATTATGATATAAATTCAAGATGGGCAGAACACAAGATTTTTGGAATCGAAAAAGATTATAGATTAGCAAGAGTATCAAAAATTTCTCTTTTTATGCATGGGGCAGGGGATGGAAACATCATTTTTGGTGATGGATTGGAAAACTACTTAGACAAAAATATATCAAATAATTCATTTGATATATTGGTTGCAAATCCACCTTATTCTGTAAAAGCTTTTAAGCCACACTTAAAACTTAAAGATAACAAATTTTCTATACTTGATAAAATATCTAATAACGGTTCAGAAATAGAAACATTATTTGTTGAAAGAATCGCTCAAGTATTAAAGCCTTTAGGAATCGCTGCTGTAATTTTACCTGTAGCTATTCTGAATAAAGATAATAATAGTTTCATAGCTGCACGTGAAGAAATACTTAAAAATTTCAAAATTAAAGCAATAACAAATCTTGGAAAGAATACTTTTGGTGAAACAGGACAACCAACGATTATTATGTTCCTGGAAAAATATGATGAACCGCCTAAACGTTATGATCTTGTTCAAGACAGTATCGAAGCAATATGGGAACAGCACTGTTTAAGTGATTGGGAAGATAAAGAAATCCTCATAGGTTATCTTAATAAAATTGGTATTGATTATTCAGATTACGCTTCTTTTATTGCAGGTACTTTTCATTATAATTATTGGGCGAATAATGAATATTTCTCAATGTATTATGATAACTTTATATCTTCGGCTGAATATTCCAACAAGATTGCTCAAAAATCATTTCAAAAGTTGTCCGCCGAAGAGCAATTAGCTTGGTTTGATGAACATTTTTATTACAACGTGAAAACAATTGAAACTGAAAAATTAATGTATTATGCTCTTGTATACTCACAAAATATAGCTATCATTTCATCACCAGATGATAAAAAGAAAGAAAAACAATTTTTAGGTTATAAATGGAATAGAAGAAAAGGTCAAGAAGGAATACAGATCCTCAATGCGGGAGGACTACTATATGATCCTAATAATAGGGAAACGAAAAAAAAGTTATGTAGTATAATACGGAATACTTTTTTATCAAACACTGAATTAATAATTGATGAATTGAAAGAATATTATTATTATCTGAAGTTGCAAGATATGATTGATTTTTCCTCTATAAATTTTACCAAAGCAATTAAGACAGCTAAAGTGAGGGAATTAAAAACTACACCTGGTCTTACAAGTTACAAATTGAATGATACAGCACGTTTTACTCTTTCAATAGGAAATCGTGTCCTTTCATCAGAGGTTAGTATTGATGGTAAAATTCCAATTTTCAGTGCGAACGTATACGATGAATTTGGAAAAACAAACAAGCAAAATATTACAGATTTCTCTTTGCCATCAGTTATATGGGGAATAGATGGTGATTGGATGGTAAATTATATTGAAAAGGATTATCCATTTTATCCTACCGATCATTGTGGTGTTTTGAGAATACATTGTCCAGAGATACTTCCTCAATATTTTGCGATTGCACTTCAAGTAGAAGGAGAATATGAAAAATTTTCTCGTAGCAATCGTGCTTCTACTCAAAGAGTTAAAAATCTCAGTATTCAAGTACCAGATTTGTCTATACAGAATGAGATTCTTGACATGTTAAAAAAATTTGCAGAGGATATACATTTTGGTAAGATGAGAGTATCAGATATTGATGAAAAGAGTCGAAAAATTTTAGTTGACTATATTGGAGAGATATGTAAAGAAGATTTTATACTAAAAAAAATGTTACGTATTTTTAATTTATCAATTTACAAAGACTAAACAGGTAAAACTTAAGTGTACCGGGTCACGGATTAAGTGCCCGTAAAAGAATTTAACGTCCCGTAAACATTAAGAAATCAGTTAACAAAGTAAAATGATAAATTAATTAGAATTAACCAGAAAATTCTAAACAAAATATTCATTTAATTTATAGGTGTTAATTTGTCATACAGGTATATTCCCCAAAATGTAAATGGCAATATAGAATAAGTTCAAGGAATGGTGATATAAAAGCTATTGGAAAACGGAACGGTAAAATTAGTATTGCTATTGTGCGTACATTTGCATATAATAAAAATAGATAGAAAAACTACTCACGAAAGGAGATGTTTTATATGGCTACAAAATCAGCAAATTTATATGCAAGGATTGAACCAGAAGTCAAAGAAAAAGCAGAAAGTATTTTGTCTGCACTTGGTATTTCTGCTTCTAGTGCTATCAATATGTTTTATAAACAGATTATCTTACAGAGAGGACTTCCATTTGAAGTAAAAATACCATCCGCTAGACCTGTTGATATCAGCACATTATCAGAAGTAGAATTCAATGAAGAATTGGAGAAAGGATATGCAGATATGCATGATAGACGGACAAAAAATGCGAAGAAAGCTTTTGCTGATATTCGCAAGGATTATGGCTTATGATATATGAAGTAGAAGTATCTGAACAGGCAGACCGTGATTTGAGAGAAATTTTTGAATATATTGCTTTTGAATTACAATCACCAGAAAATGCAATCGGACAACTTGATCGTCTAGAAGAACAGATATTAAGTCTTGATGCGATGCCGAAGCGTTATCGAAAATATGAAAAAGAACCATGGAAAAGTCGTGAACTTCATATATTACCAGTAGATAATTATGTGATACTATATATTCCAAATAGTGATAAAAAAGTTGTAACAATACTTAGAGTAATGTATGCTGGACGGGACGTAGACAATCAGTTGAATTTCCATACAAAGCAATAAAGAATACAATTTAAAGCAGGGGAGTTACGGATAAGTGATAAGTCTTGCGAGATATTTGGAAGTTGATCATTTTGCAGAAGGGGAAAGCCCGGATCCGCCGTTTATCTGTTATCTGCTTCTCGGCAGTGATAATTTTTCGGCAGACGGGCGGGTATACTTCCGGATCAGTGAAGTAAGGATAGAGCTTTACACGGACCGGAAGGATCCAGGGGCAGAAGCTCTGGTGGAAACAGTTCTGGATGATGCCGGGATTTTTTATAATAAGTCGGAGGTCTGGAACTTGCACTGATTCCGGAGAGTTTCCGGACGGATGTGCTGAGAGAGAAGCTGGATGCCAAGGGTGTTCTGATTGAAAACTCGGATGCAGAACTGGCCCTGTTTGCCCTGCTTTTTGATTTTGACGGGGATGTGCGTCATATCCGCCACACAGGAGGCTTTTGACAGGTTCTAATCTGATGAAATGTGATGACAGGATAAGCGAAAAAAGGTATAATGATTTCATAAAATCAGAAGCTGGAGGAAACATACATGAAAATTGTGATTATTAACGGAAGTGCCAGAAGGGGAAACACGCTGACGGCGATTGACGCATTTGTAAAAGGGGCATCAGAAAAGAATGAGATTGAAATCATCCAACCAGACAGACTTCA
>OLPX01002601.1_pt1 | contig 10343 bp, 9 predicted proteins | sample 1672491 | NCBI WGS metagenome assembly OLPX01 (sample SAMEA3136692, study PRJEB25190) | human gut metagenome | biome: human gut; feature: human-associated habitat; material: faeces | place: Austria | collected 2013 | reverse complement strand
AATTGCCGTCCGGCGTGTTGTGCACTTTGATCAATTCCACAGGTGCGCCGAGGGCTTTAAAGCGGGCTTCGATAGCGTCCACCACCGGACCCGCTGCGCCGTTCCCGGAGTTGATCACCAGCTTGAGCGGCGTGAGGTTTTTGACATTGATATAACCGAACAGGTGATCAACGTAAGCGTCACGCAGGTTGATTTGCTGATAGCGACCGCGTTTGGTTTCATCGACGGGAGGAAAGTCGTTGGCTTCAGCCAGACGCTGGACGTCGCGCAGTCCGGTATCTCCGCTGATCGGGCGAGCCCCCTCGCGAACCAGCTTCATGCCGTTATAATCCATCGGATTATGGCTGGCGGTAACTTCGATGCCGCCATCCACGCCGAGATGGAACGTGGCGAAATAGATCTCTTCGGTGCCGGACATGCCGATATCCAGCACATCGACGCCCGCATCCTGTAAACCTCTCGCCAGCGCCAGTTTTAAGGTTTCGCTGGTGAGGCGGACGTCACCGCCTAACACAATGGTTTTCGGTTTGAGAAATTCGCCATAGGCGCGACCAATGCGCCACGCAATATCTTCATTCAGTTCTTCGCCTAATTTCCCGCGAATATCATAGGCTTTAAAGCAGGTTAATTTTTTCATATAAAAACCTTACCAATAATAAAATTATTTATGCGCAAACAATTGCATTAGTTTTGAGATTTTTCTGATAATGATAGCAATTTTCCAATTTACATTATGGTTTTTCATAACTTCTACAATTTCCTTTGTACTTGATATCGCGTTATCAATTCTGGTACTTTCCCCACCCAATCTCATCTTTACAAATACTTGAGGAACATAAATAACTTTAATATCATCACGTTTCAAAATCCTGACCATCTGATCATAGTCTGCAGCAATCCTATAGGATAAATCAAAATATCCATCGTCTTTATATAATTCCCTCCTCATATAGAAAGATGGATGCGGTGGTGCCCAGCCTAATGATAGCTTAGAACGTTTAAAAGGACCACTACGCCAGTATCGTTTGATTATATCAGTTTGGTTTTTTTCGAAAAAAACCAAATCACCGTATACAACATCCGCTTTTGTCTCATGGAAACGGCTTACAATAGTTTCAATAATATCAGGTCTTGCTAAAAGGTCATCAGAATGAACGAATCCAATAATATCTCCCGTAGATAAATTTATACCTTTATTTAAAGCATCATAGATACCGTTATCGCTTTCTGATAGACATTTGGTTACTCTTGTTGATACTTCGTTAATTAGTTTTAACGTATTATCTGTAGAACCACCATCAATAATTATATACTCTATATCTTTATAGGTTTGCAACTCTATTGACTCTAAAGTATCCCTTAAAGTCTTTTCACTATTATAAGTCACTGTAATAATACTGACTTTCATTTTAACATCCAATAATAATCATAATTAAATAACGTCAGTACAGCATTACGAATAATAATGTTGCATTAGTATCCAGCATCATTTTAGATTCTAACAACATCATCTTCATCCAAGTAGACACCTGAACGTACCTCAATAATCTCCAAAGGGATCTTTCCTGGATTCTCAATAAAATGAGGTACACCTATTGGTATATAAGTTGATTCATTTTCAGAAACAAGAAATATTTCATCTTCATAATGGACTTTTGCTGTTCCAGAAACAACAATCCAATGCTCAGTACGATGGTAATGAATCTGTTTAGCAGTTTTATGTCCAGGATGAATAACGACATGTTTAACCTCAAATCGAGATCCTTCCGCTATAGAGTCATGACTGCCCCATGGCCTAAATATTTCACGATGCTGCAGATATTCCGTACGGTTATTAACCTTAAGTTTTTCTACAATATTTTTTACCTGTTGAACTTTATCTTTATGCGCAACGAGAATAGCATCTTTAGTTTCAACAACTACTAAATCTTTAACTCCTACTACACCAATTAATCTATGTTGTGAGTAAAGATAACTGTCAGAAGAATCATGAATTAATACATCTCCTCTAATTGCATTTCCACTTTTATCTTTTCTGCTAATTTCCCATAATGCAGACCAAGAACCAACATCGCTCCAGTGGGCATTTAATGGAACTACCACAGCCTCTGTTGTTTTCTCCATAACAGCGTAATCAATGGATTCTTCAGGGCAACAACTAAATGAGTCATTATCTATACGGATAAAATCAAGATCTTGTGTAGAGGACTTCAATGCTTGTTGGCATATTTTTAGTATGTCTGGTCTAAATTTATTCAACTCATCAATAAACACAGAAGCCCTAAACATGAATATTCCACTATTCCAAAGATAATCTCCATCTTCAAGATATTTTTTGGCCACATCTAGCTCAGGCTTTTCAACAAAAGCAGAAACTTTAAAACCATATTCATTTAAATTTTCTCCGGTTTTTATGTAGCCATATCCAGTTTCGGGTTTGGTTGGCACAATACCAAAAGTTACCAGCTTACCTTCCTCTGCAAATTCTTTTGCAGCCAATATTGACGATATAAAGCGCTTTTGGTCTTGTATTTCATGATCGGCTGCTAGTACAAGCAGTATTGGATCCTCACCTGATGAAATCGCTTTAAGAGCAGCAAGCGCAACTGCGGGGGCTGTATTACGACCTATCGGCTCTAGTAAAATGCCACTATTCGCTAAATTTACATTACGCATTTGTTCTGCAACGATAAAACGATGAACTTCATTACAAATAACCAGAGCAGGACGATGTTCAACCCCTTCAAGCCTTCTTAAGGTCTCTTGTAGCATAGTCAAACGACTAGTTAACGATAGGAATTGCTTCGGATATAGTGTTCGAGAAAGTGGCCACAATCTAGTTCCAGAACCACCGGCCATTACAACAGGAAGTAGCATATAAATAACCTTCACTTAAAATAATTTTTTGTGTACTGATGAACTGAGGAATTAGCTAACAATTCGGCTATATCGAACCAATTGTAAGTACTATGTTGTAGTGTTGGATAGTTAATTTGATGTGGCATCAAACTAATCTCATATCCGTGTACGACATAATGAGTTGAAAAACAAGTCCCAGAAAAATTGTCGCTGTAGAAATGTTCATAAATCCCAAGAAATTTTGCTTCATTAATGCTAATTTGAACACCCAATTCTTCTAAAGTAACTCTTTTGAATGCGTTCTCGAAAGACTCATCTTTAAGAATCCGTCCCCCCGGCACAAACCAATAATTTTGTGCTGGACGATTAAGGCGCTGACCAAGCAGCGCCTTACCATCTTCGTTTCTTATAATAAGGTCTATCGAGATTAGTGGAGTATGTTCAACTATTGATTTAAATAACTCTGTTTCTAATCTCTTGTTCAATATTAACTCCTAAATGAGTCAAGATTATTTATAAACCATTTATATGTTAATTCTAGTCCTTGTTTTAAATTATAACGATATTTCCAACCCAAATTCTCAAGGCGTGTAACATCCATAAGTTTACGAGGCGAACCATCTGGTTTTGTTATATCAAAAACAATTTTTCCATCATAGCCAACAACTAAAGCCATTGTTTCTGCCATTTCACGTATGGAACAATCAACACCAGTACCTACGTTAATATGAGATAACATTGGTTGAGTATTTTTTTTATAAATTTCATCATCAAGCTCCATCACATATACTGATGCAGCGGCCATATCATCAACATATAAAAACTCGCGTTTTGGAGTTCCCGTTCCCCAGACAACCACTTCATTTAAACCAAGTTCCTTTGCTTCATGAAAACGCCGCATAAGCGCTGGAATTACATGTGAGTTATTGGGATGAAAATTATCATTCATACCATATAAGTTAGTAGGCATTACACTGCGATAATCACATCCATATTGGCGATTATAAGATTCACATAGCTTTATACCTGCTATTTTGGAAATAGCATAAGGCTCATTAGTAGGCTCAAGAGTTCCCGTCAAAAGTGCAGATTCTTTCATTGGCTGTTCTGCAAACTTTGGATAGATACAACTTGACCCTAAGAATAATAGTTTCTTTATGCCCGCTTTGTAAGATGAGTGAATAATATTGCTTTCAATAAGAAGGTTCTGATAAATAAATTCAGCTGGAAAAGTGTTATTAGCATGAATTCCTCCTACTTTTGCTGCTGCAAGGTAAACCTGATCTATTCTCTCTTGCTCAAAAAAACATTCAACATCCTTTTGAACTGTCAAATCGAGTTCTTTGTGAGTTTTGACAATTAACTCAACATCATTACGTGCTAATAATTGACGACAAATAGCAGAACCAACCATCCCACGATGTCCAGCCACAAAAATTCGCTTCTTGGTCATACTTTAACGCTCCAAAGAGACTGCCACGTCAAAACCATGGCTTTTAAGAAGTGCATGCTGTTTAGCTTTTTCTAAATCACTAGCCACCATTTCTGCACACATTTCTTCAACTGTAATCTCTGGCTCCCAACCCAAGACATTTTTTGCTTTTGTTGGATCACCAAGAAGAGTTTCAACTTCTGCTGGTCGAAAATAACGAGGGTCAACGCGAACAATAACATCACCAATATTAACACCAACGGCGCAATCTGATGTTTTATTTACAACAAATGCAATCTCATCAACACCAGTACCGGAAAACTCAAGTTCAAGTCCAACTTCTTTAGCAGACATACGGACAAATTCACGTACAGATATTTGTTTGCCGGTGGCAATAACAAAGTCTTCTGGCTGGTCTTGTTGAAGCATCATCCATTGCATACGAACATAATCTTTCGCATGCCCCCAATCGCGTAAAGAATCCATGTTGCCAAGATATAAGCATTTTTCTATTCCCTGCGATATATTAGCTATAGCACGTGTGATTTTACGTGTTACAAACGTTTCCCCACGACGTGGGGATTCATGATTGAACAAAATACCGTTACATGCATACATTCCATAAGACTCACGATAGTTTACAGTGATCCAATATGCATACAGTTTAGCTACGGCATAAGGTGAACGAGGATAGAACGGCGTTGTCTCTTTTTGTGGAACTTCCTGAACTAATCCATACAATTCAGAGGTTGACGCCTGATAAAATCGGGTTTTTTTTTCTAATCCCAAAAAACGAATAGCTTCCAATAATCGTAAAGTACCTATAGCATCAACATCAGCTGTATATTCTGGGGATTCGAAGGAAACAGCTACGTGACTCATTGCGCCAAGATTATAAACTTCATCAGGTTGAACTTCAGATAATATCCGAGTCAAATTAGAAGTATCTGTTAAATCACCATAATGAAGTTGTAATTTTAAATTACGATGGTGTGGGTCTTGATATATATGATCAATACGGTCAGTATTAAACAAGGAAGATCGACGTTTTATTCCATGAACCTCATAGCCTTTTTTAAGCAGAAATTCTGCCAAGTAGGAACCATCTTGCCCGGTAATTCCTGTAATTAAAGCTTTCTTACACATAAATAACCTCTCAAAACTTAGATAGTGATTTATATAGATTATATGTTTCGGAGAAACACTTCCCCCATGAAAATTTATTAGATTGCGCTAATCCTTTATTTTTTAATTCATTAGCGTTAGCTTCTACACTTAATAAAGCTGAGAATAAACTTTCAATTGATACTTCTTCGACTAAAATCGCACTATCCCCCACAACCTCGGGTATTGATGATCTATTTACGGCTATCACAGGACAGCCAGTTCGCATAGCCTCAAGCAAGGGAATTCCAAACCCTTCATATTCTGAAGGATAGATTAAGCAATAAGCCGAATTATATAATATATTTAGTTTTTCATTTGATACCTTCCCTAAGTACTGGAATCTTTCTGGAAGATATTCAGATAGTAACTTCATTTCTGCTTTATTTAAACCACCTCCGCCGACTATTTTAAGATTAGTATCAAAAAGTTTAGAAATGGCTTTAACTGCAAGCTCAAAATTTTTATATCCTGAACGAGCACCGACAAAAAGCACAAAATTTTCTTTTTCTAGATTTAAGTGTCTATAATCTTCCGATACACCATTATGAATAACATGTATCTTTTTTTCATCAACCTTAAAGAAATTAATTAAATCCTTGGCTGTATTATTAGAGACACAAATGATTGCATCGCTATGTTTCACAGCCCATCTTTTTTGTAAGCTATGAACATTGCGCCGAAGTCCTTTCATATACAATTCATATGTGAAATCGTGGACCGTGGTCACAACCGCATATTCCCCATCTTTCGGAACCCGATAATATGTAGAATGAAATATACTGTAATCTGAATCACTTTTTAATGCTTCAAAACATCTATATCGTTCTAAAAACCGGCATGGCCGATGGAGATCATCATTGTGATTTTCATTTTTATCATTAAATTGAATGAACTTGTATTCGTCATTTTTTAATCTCTTAATGATTTCTTCAAAGTATACAGTGATACCACCATATGATTGTAAACTTTTCACAATCCCATCATATAATATTTTCATTTTTTGTTTTCATATATATAGATAACAATACAGTAAGCAATGAAATGGATGATTATAATTGTTTCAATTTACTCTTTATATCCATTTGGATTCATTGTTTGCCATCTCCATGCATCTTCCACCATATTATTAAGAGTCCTTTTAGCAACCCAACTTAGCTGCTCGTTTGCTAAGGAAGGATCGGACCAACATTCAGCCACATCTCCATTTCGCTCAGAAACGATACGGAAAGGTATATCGCGTCCTGTTTCCAGTTTAAAAGCGTCGATGATATCTAACACACTATAACCTTGACCAGTGCCTAAATTAAAAACTTTAAGCCCCTGGTTTCTATTGAGATTTTTTAAAGCGGCAAGATGCCCCTCAACTAAATCGACTACATGGATATAATCTCTTACACCTGTTCCATCTTTTGTCATATATTTATTACCAAAAACATTTAGATAGGGTAATTTTCCAATTGCGACTTGCGCAACATAGGGAAACAGGTTATTAGGAGTTCCTAAAGGATCTTCTCCAATTAATCCAGTCTCATGAGCACCTACAGGATTAAAATATCTTAGTATTGTGATATTTGCGTCGCTATTCGCGTTACAAAAATCACGCAATATATGTTCCACCATAAACTTTGAACGACCGTACGGATTGATCACCTCACCGACAGGGTGTTTTTCAGATATTGGAACATAATGAGGATTGCCATAGACAGTAGCAGACGAACTAAAAATTAGATTAGAAATATTCGCTTTCTGCATTTCATCAAGTAATATTAGAGTCCCCAAAAGATTTGTGTCGTAATATTCTAATGGTTTTTTAATGGACTCGTTAACAGATTTTAAACCCGCAAAATGCATTACAGTAGAAACATTATATTTTGAAAAGATATTTTTTAATATATGTCTATCTCTAATATCACCACGTAATTTTTTTATCTTAGATAAGCAAATTTCCTCTACTCGTTCTAGAGATTTTGGAGAGGAATTGCAATAATTATCTAGCGATATAACATCATATCCATTTTGCAATAAAGTTAATATAGCATGTGAGCCAATATAGCCAGCCCCACCAGTCACAAGTATGCTCATACTTTAATAGCTCCAATACCTTAATTTTCTTGACTATTGGCTCGATTGATCAAACTCATCCACTGAGCACTAACTATTTCTTCTGTATAATGTCTATTCACGAATAGGAATCCTGCATTTCCGTGTTCGGTTCGTTTAACATTATCTTCAAAGTAAGTTAGTTTTTCCTGAAATTCAATTTGAGATTGACACACAAATCCGCCACCCGATGAAGAAATCACGCTACTTGTCCCTCCAGATATATCCATTGAAATTACAGGTAATCCGTAGGACATAGCTTCAAGTATTGTAACAGGAAAACATTCAAAGTATGAACCGGATACAAAAACATCACTTTTTGCCAAAAAAACATCTGTGTTTAAACTCGGTCCATGAAAGTGTATTTGGTTGTTATTCTTATATTTAGATTTGAGATACTCCAGCTCTTGACCACCTCCTACAATGTGTAAAACATACTTTTTTGTAGACGGGTGATTTATTACTGCATTAATTAACCTTTCAACTCCTTTATCTTTAACAATCCGACCAATATAAATCAAATCAAGAGTTTCTTTTCCTTGATGTATGCGCTTATATTTTTGCGTTTTGATTGAATTTGGTATAATTACAACCCTTTTACAAAAAGTAAACTTATCTTTTTCCTTGTGAGAATTACAAACTACTACAGCTTTTTTATTAAGAGACAAAAGAAATTTAAATACTTTTCTCCAAAAAATACTATTCTTGTCAAATGGATAATGTTCCCAGCAAATAATTTTATTCTTATTATACCGAAAAAAACCAATCAATAACAATAATGATGATGTAGCTATATCCGTGGAAATTATTAATTCAAGGTCTTTACTTTTGGCACTCAAAAAAAACAAATATTTAATGTAAAACCTTAATTTGCTTTCTTCATATGCAGTATTGTCTTGGAATAAGTAGGTTTTCCGATTATCTTCTCTAACTTGTATCTCTTGTGCGTTTATTGCTGAAAAACATCTCACTTGTAGGCTGTTTTTAGTTAATATATCAATTAGATTTTCAACTGCTTTCTCAGTGCCACCTATTTTATTTTCATACAGCTTAAAGACTCCAATGGACATTTTATTGACTCACTCTTATATATTCTGCTGATTTAACTTCTTTATTGAATAGGAATAATGAGGGCTTATACAATATATCGCACCAAGACACATAAATAATATCTTTACCCATATTTGCCTGTGCCAAATTTATGATTGAACATGCGGTAATGAGTATTAAGAAGATCAGATGCTTACATAGTTTGCTAATTTTATTAATATCGTAGGAGAAAAATATATAACTATATAATAACACCCAGAAAATGGAAAATCGATAAAATAAATCAGGCGATAACGATAAAAGGCATATCAGCAAAAGAAGTAAACTGCAAAAATTTTTGATTTGTGACTCTTGCCTCGTCATTTTTTTATTAAATAAAATTAAATAGATAAAAGTAAAAATAAAAAACACTGACGGTAATATGATCTTATTCAAGATATATTCATTAGTGCTCAGCAAGCTATTGCTTATGCCTATGGTTACAGAGTCCATATATTCGGGAAAGTAAAAACCTAAGCTTTCCAATAATGGCCTAATCAATTGAAATAGCAAAGAAGATATTAACCCATCATGGTTAAGGATTAGAACTAATATTATTAAATACAATATTGTTTTGTTAAGTCTTATTAATTTGCTAACAAAAAAAACACCTAGCAATAGTATTGCGCTGGGATGAATACAACATGAAATAATTGCAGAGAATATAATTTTTTGTGACTTATACCTATTATTTTCACTGGTGAAATACTGTATAATCATATAAAGCATAATACTAAATGCAAGATATTGCCGCAATGAACTAGCTATAGCAAAAAATGGGATTACGCTTATTAGAATATATAAATATATACATCTATGAGATAATTCCGGATTGTATTTTTTAATGTAATTAACATATATATTAAAATAAAAAATATATGATAAAAATGTTGAAAAAAAAGGTAAAAATTCTTTTTTTATTCCTAAAGATTTAAATAAATAAATAACAGTATTTATTGTAATATATCTATTGTCACTATTTTCAAAAACTTTGTTTAGTGATGTTTGACTAACATATAAATATGTTTCATAATGCCTAGTCAAATCCCAATTTTCATAAGGTATTAACAAAAATGCTAGTACCCCTAGCATAAATGAACATACATAAACACTCCATCTGGCCCCATTAATCATTTCAATCATTGCTAATAATAAAGCAAGAGGCAAATAAATTATTGAAATAAATGAAGCACTAATTTTTATGTTTCTATTAATCATCTTTTTATAACTTTTCTCATAAATAGGTAAATATCTGCTAACGCCGCATATAATTTCCCGTTTCTTTTCTTTCGGATTTGTCTCGCTTCCTCCAATGCTAATTTTACATTTTTAGCGCTAAGGCCGGCATTTCTCATCGAAGAGATATTTTTATCAATATAATGAAAGATATAACCTTGTTTCTTCAATTTTAGCAAAAGATCATAATCAGAAGCAATTTTATAGCTAGTATTAAATAAATTTTCTCTGTGGATATCTTTTCTAATAAATGTGGCCGGATGGCTTAAATTCATATCTATATGTAGTTTCCAGTCTTTAGGCCTCCGGACCTGAATAACATCCAAGCTATCAGCCTCTACCAAAGACATATTTCCATAAATAACATCATATTTATTTTCTTTCATTACTTTTATTACTTGACATAATACATCTTTATTATAAAAATCATCAGCGTTTATAAATCCTATATAATTTCCAG
>OLPX01002593.1_pt1 | contig 10360 bp, 9 predicted proteins | sample 1672491 | NCBI WGS metagenome assembly OLPX01 (sample SAMEA3136692, study PRJEB25190) | human gut metagenome | biome: human gut; feature: human-associated habitat; material: faeces | place: Austria | collected 2013 | reverse complement strand
TCGCACAACGGCTATTAGAGGGCACAGGAAAGGTCATTGAGGCAGCCGTTCCAACGGAACCATTTGACACAGATAGCCTTCTTTCGGCACTCACCTGCGAAGTAGAAGCAGCAATGGAGGTACTGGACCGTGAGGCGCTGACGGCGGCTTTAAAGAAATTTCAAAGGGAGGCGCTTGCAGCGCCGGGGATCAATGGACAGCGCCTGCTGGCTCTGTCCTTAAAGGCGTGCCGGATTTATCTGATGGTGTTACATAAACACCAAATCCACGTAGAAAACGCGGATGAGCTTTACCATCGCTTTTCTCAGAAAAGCGATGGCTGTGGAAGTTCGCAAGAGCTTTTTCGGCATCTCAATGGCATCCTCTGCGAATCTTTAGATTCCATTCTTCAAGATCGCCGGCAGGCCGAAAAAAAGCCGGTGCGCGCTGCAAAGCAATATATTCAGGAGCATTATATGCAGCCGATCAGTTTGGAGGAGGTCGCGGATTTTGTTGGCTTCAACGCCTCCTATTTCAGTACCCTCTTTAAAAAGGAGAGTGGTAAAAACTTTTTGGAATATCTCTCCGAAGTGCGGATGAACCGTGCAAAAGAGCTCCTCAAGCAGACCAATTTTACGGTGGCAAATATTTGTAGCCAAGTCGGATACAGCGACCTGAAACACTTTACACAGAGCTTTAAAAAAGCAACCGGATTAAAGCCAAACGAGTTCCGGAAGCTCTATTCGTGATAAAGGACGGGGACTACAAATGAAAAAGATACAATCCCGCTATCTATTTGACCGCTGTATGTTGTTTATCCTTGCCTTAGCCGTTTTGGCTGTGCTTTTGTTGGTCGCTCTGGCGATCTATATCGCAGAGGAACCCTGGGCCACCTGGGCGGTACTGGGGGGCGCCGCTCTGCTGGGGGGTGCACTCTATTTTGGTTACCGATGGGTGTATCTTCCCTTCCGGGAAACGGAAAAAATGCTCGAACTATTTGTTGACGGGTATTCCATGAACAGCCCGTATGAGCTTCGTTATCCGATGAGCCCTGGCATGGAGCGCGCGCTGGACAAGCTACACAGTCTATTGAACACCAGAGAGCTCATCAACGCCAGCAAAAAACAGGCGCAATATTTGGCCCTGCAAAACCAGATTAATCCCCACTTCTTATACAACACCTTGGAGGGGATTCGCGGAGAGGCGCTCGCCGCAGGGCTGGATACCGTCGCAAAGATGACGGAGGCCCTCTCCACCTTCTTCCGCTACACCATCTCCAACGTGGAACATCTTGTCTCCTTGGAGGACGAACTGCGCAATATTGAAAATTATTATGTCATACAACGCTATCGCTTTGGCGAGCGCATCAACCTGAGCATTGAGTACGACGATGAGGATGACCGTGACGAACTCAGCAAGTGCCGGATGCCCAAGCTGACTCTTCAACCAATTGTCGAAAATGCCATCATCCACGGCATTGAATGTAAAATTGGGCGCGGCAATATCCGTATTAAATTGGAGGCCACCCCCAGTCGCTTAATCATCACGGTATCGGATGACGGCGTCGGTATGGATGAGGCGCGCCTGCAAAAGCTCAACCGTGAGTTGGAGACTCCCTTTTTGGACTTTGTCACCCCCGATCGGGAAAAGCGCGGCGGTATTGCTATCATCAATGTCAACAGCCGCATCCGCCTTCTCTTTGGGGAGCAATATGGCGTCACTATCTACAGTACCGAAGGGGTTGGCACGGATGTAGAGGTCACCCTCCCGCGGATCACCGGCAAATCAAAGGATTATACACCATGAAAAAAGAAATTATGCGTTTGGACCGTGTCACCCTGATGGAGGGCGAGGTTACGCTGCTGGATGACTTAAACCTGCACATATTTGAGGGCGAAATCATGGGGCTTGTCTGTCTCAATTCCAATGGGCAGGACGCTTTGGTGAATCTCCTTTGTCAAAATGTTCCCATACATTATGGATATATTTACTTCGAAGAGCAGCTGGTCAATAGCTATCGCCACAGTTCCATGGAGCCCAACCGGGTGGCCGTGATTGAGGAAAAAAGCCACATGGCAGAAGGGCTCAGCGTTGCAGACAATATCTTTGTTTTGCGGCGGGGGTTCAAAAAATATCTTAATCGCCCCGCGGATTTTGCGTGCACAGCTCTCGCTGTTTACGCAGGAGCTTGACGTGCAGATCGACGCCGGGGAGCTCGCCGGAAATCTCACCCATTTTGAACGCTGTGTCGCTGAGCTTTTGAAGGCCATTATTTCTGGGGCCAAGCTGGTGGTTCTTCGCGACATCAGCAATTTTCTCGGACCAGCCGATCTGATCCATTTTTTAAAATTGCTTCGCCATTATGCAAAAGAAGGCCTCTCCGTTCTCTATATCTGTAATCACCATGAGGAGACCTTTCGAATCTGTGACCGTGTAGCTCTCATGGAAAACGGCCGTGTACGAAAGCTTTTGTTCCGGGAAGATTTCCGAGACGAAATCATCCTGCACTATGCCCTGGACTTCCGGCATCCATTGACACCGCCTGTTCGACCGGAACAACGCAACGGAATGCTGAAGTTGCGTCATCTCTTTACAGACCATATCCACGACATGAACTGTACCATTGAGGAAGGGGAATGTGTCGTTCTGTTGGACAGCAACAGCCTCGTTCTGAACGACTTGGCCGATCTGATGACTGGCGATCGATTCCCTCAAGCGGGAAAGATCCTTCTGGATGCCCGAGACTGGTGTTCCAACCATGAGAAACTCAAGCATAAGGTCTCCTTTATCCGGGAAAATCCCATCCAGACCATGTTGTTCCGAGAAATGTCCTATATTGACAATCTCTGTTTTGCGATGGACTGGCGATGCCCTACTCTGTGGATGAGCCGGCGTATTAAAAAAAGCATTCTTCTGGAATACGAACCGTTGATCGGCAAGGACATACGCGCACAGGACATCACCCATCTGTCCCCCTATTCCCTCTATAGCCTGATCTATTACCGGGTTCACCTGTACCACCCCAAGGTGGTCTTTTTGATGCAGCCTTTCGCCGGGGCTGATATGTATCTACGCCACCATTTGATTCATTTAATCAATAAGCTGCGAGAGCGAAAAATCACCGTTGTCATTTTGGCCGTCAGCCTCTCTGATAGCCTCTTTGTTGCAGACCGCCTTTTGATGTTTGAAGACGGAAACCTTCGCAAAGAGTACCTGCGGGATGAATTTCATCATCTTGCGTTTGCCCCCGGGCAGTCGCTTCTTCATCTCTCAAGCGAAATGGCAAATACAGATACCTCTTCCCTAGACTCCTACTAACCGATTTTTTCCACGGTTTTTCGATCAAAATGAAACGCATTTGAAAAAGGGGACACCTCTGGGTGTCCTCTATCTATATTCGCGCAACCTTTCCTCCTTCTTGCTTCATCATAATCTATCTAAATATTGCCAAACTATTCGAAAAAAAGAATTCATAACGCACAAAATTTCCAAAAGGAACCCCCCATAAGACCAAACACAGCCCCCTTATGTTTCCAAAGCGGGAATGCTATAATAAAGCCATCGTAAAGACAATTGACTAACAGAACGAAACGGTATTTCCACAAGACCGGATCGTTCCAGGAAAAAGATAGGTGGATTTGATGCAAGAATACATAGTGGAACTCGAGCACATCAACAAATCCTTCCCCGGCGTAAAAGCGCTGGACGACGTATCCTTTAACCTAAAGGCTGGCGAGGTCCTCGCTCTGCTGGGTGAAAACGGCGCAGGCAAATCGACCCTGATGAAAATCCTCAGCGGCGTGTATACGCGTGATAGCGGGGACATCAAGCTCTTTGGCGAGAAGATCGACGAACTCACCCCCAAAAAAGCGCAGGCCCTTGGCGTTGCGATCATTCATCAGGAGTTGAACATGTGTGGCCACCTGACCGTGGCAGAGAACATCTTCCTCGGCCGTGAAAGGTTGCATTCAGGCATCCTCAACGAGCGCGAGATGCGCAAGGAGGCTGCAAAAATTCTTGGCAACCTCAACATCGACATCGACCCAGATACCATTGTCGGCGACCTTCCAGTATCCAAGCAACAGATGGTGGAAATCGCAAAGGCGCTCTCCACCAATGCCAAGATTTTAATCATGGACGAACCGACGTCCGCTCTGACATCGAAAGAGATCGACGACCTGTTTGTAATCATCCGTAAACTGCGTGAAGCCGGGCACGGCATCGTCTACATATCCCACCGTTTGGAGGAATTGCAGCACATTGTCGACCGCGTCACCATCATGCGCGATGGAAAGTACATCACCAGCATGAATTTCCAGGATACCAATATGTCCGAGATCATCGCTTATATGGTCGGGCGTGAAATTAAGGAAAAATTCCCCCGTGTAAACTGTGCACGCGGAAAGAAAATTTTGGAGATTCGAAATTTGAACGCTGGGCGTTTGGTCCGCGATATCAACCTGGATCTTTACGCGGGCGAAATCGTTGGAATTGCCGGTCTGATGGGCGCAGGACGTACGGAAACCACGCGGGCCATCTTCGGGATTGATCCCAAGGAAAGCGGAGAGATTCTTCTTGACGGTAAGGCGGTCCATATCCGCAAACCAATGGACGCCATTCGGGCTGGTATCGTGCTCGCACCGGAAGACCGCAAAAAGGATGGCCTGTGTACCAAGTTGAGTATCCGCGACAACATTGCGTTGCCGAATCTGGACATTTTGTGCAACAAATTCGGCGTGGTCAATCACAAAAAAGAAACGGAGATGGTGGAACGTTCCGTCCATGAACTGACCATTAAGCTGGCAAGCTCTGAATCGGACGCTGGAAGTCTTTCCGGCGGCAACCAGCAGAAAATCGTTGTTGCGAAATGGCTGGCGCGAAACTCCCGCGTGGTGATCTTTGATGAACCGACCCGGGGCATCGACGTCGCTGCAAAGGTTGAAATCTACAACCTGATGAACCAACTCAAGCAACAGGGCATCGGCGTCATGTTCGTATCTTCGGAAATGCCGGAAATTCTCGGCATCAGCGACCGAATCCTAGTCATGTGCGACGGCCGCATCACAGGGGAATTTCTCTCCGGAGAGGTTACCCAGAATCAGATTCTGGAGTGCGCCACCCGGTTTGAAAACAAGATTTCTCAAAAGGCCGGCGCTTAACGGCCGGACCTGTATCCGATAACATCAAGATTCAGAATTGGGGAGAGACAAATATGGAAAACAAAGCAAAACAAAACCCGTTTAAAAGGCTATTGGCGATTCGAGGTATGGGCCAGGTAATCACGGTCACATGCGGCTTGATTATTCTGTGCATCGTATTCGGTGTGTTAAATCCGATCTTCTTCTCTGGACAAAATGTCGCCAATCTTCTTCGTCAGATCGCACCGATTCTTCTGATCGGTATTGGCCAGTCCTATGTATTGATTACCGGAAACATTGACCTTTCCATCGGCTCTGTGGTGGGTATGAGTTGTATGATCTCCGCCACCTTGATGACCAAGGGGATCAATCCTTGGATTGCTGTTGGAATCACCTTCATCTGCTGCATCCTGGTGGGTGTTCTCAATGGTCAGCTCGTTGCAAAATGCAAGCTGCCGCCCTTCATCGCAACCTTGGGCACCATGACCATCGCTCGTGGTATCGCACAGATCGTCAACAACAACTATAACACCGATTCCATCGGTGACGGCGCGCAAGCTTTCCGCGACTTTTTCTACTATGGCAAGTTCCTCGGCGTTTACAACACCATCTGGATTGCTGTTGTTCTTTGGATTCTCTTCAACTTCCTGTTGAGCAAAACCCGCACGGGCCGTCATATCTACGCCATTGGCAGCAATGTGGAGGCCGCCCGTCTGTCCGGCGTCAACGTGGTCGCCAGCACAACAAAGGCCTATGTAGTCAGCTCCGTCTGTGCCTGCGTAGTCGGCCTCATTATCTGCGCTACCAGTGGTATGGGTACTATGGACGCAGGTAACATGTATGAAATGTATGCAGTAGCCGCTTCTGTTATCGGCGGTGTATCCACCCTCGGCGGCCAGGGTATCCTGCTCGGCACCGTGATCGGCGCTTCCATCTGGGGTGTGCTTCAGAATGGCCTACAGTTTGCGGGCGCACCGGTCGCAATCCGCAACATCGTGATCGGCATCATTGTTGTAATCTCTGTCTTGTTGGATGTCGTCGTCCGCAGTGGCAAGCCGAGAAGAAAAAAGGAAAAGTCCTCTTCCGAGGCAAAATCCAAAAATGTAGGAGTTAAGGCGTGACGTTTTTCATGTAGACGCTTTAAACAATATCAAAAACAATATCAGGAGGAAAGAATCATGAAATTCAAGAAGCTCGTATCCATTTTCCTGTCTTGTGCACTGATGGCCGGTATGATGGCTGGCTGCAGCGGTGACACAGGAACCAGCAACGCCCCCGAATCCACCACAGACGGCCAAGTATCCGATACCAATACCGGCGACGATACCAACGCAGGTGGTAATCACAAAATTTACCTGATTACAATGGACCAGATGGACCAGCACTGGGTCAATGTGGATGCAGGTTGTAAGAAGGCAGTCGAGGAGCTCGGCAATGTCGACTACACTTGGCTGGCTCCGGATGTCAAAGACGACGCGAAGCAGATTGAATGTGTAAATAACGCGGTTGCCGGTGGCGCAGAAGCCATTCTTTTGGCAGCCAATGGTCCGGACGCTGTAACCGCTGCTCTGGAAGAAGCGGATGCCGCTGGCGTCAAGATTGTCTACGTTGATTCCGCAGCAGATTTCCCGGGTGTACAGACCCTCGCAACGGACAATAAGGCAGCTGGCACCATCGCTGGCGAAGAGATGATTAAGGCTCTTGAGGCACAGGGGATCACCGAGGGTAAGATCGGTATCGTCAACGTCAATGCAGCAACTGCTTCCACGGTTGCCCGTGAAGAAGGCTTCCGTGCAGCATTTGAAGGAACCAATTTTGAACTCCTGGAAACCCAGTACGGCGATGGCGATGCAGCAAAGTCCAAGGACATCGCTGCGAACTACATCACCCAGGGCTGTGTTGGCATCTTCGGCGCAAATGAAGGCTCCACCGTCGGTACCGGCAACGCTATTCAGGAAGCTGGCCAGACCGTCATCGGCGTTGGTTTTGACAAGTCCGATACGATCCTCAACCTGATCAAGAATGGTTATATTCTCTGCACTATGGCACAGAACCCGGACGTTATGGGTTATGAGGGCATCCAGACAGCAGTCAAGGCCCTGGAAGGCGAGGACATCGGCGAAGAATTCGTTGATACCGGTGTTTCCGTCATTGACAAAGATTCCATCTAATTCTCTCTTCTCTAATCTATAATATCTTCTTCTCTAATCCTCTTTTTAACTTTCTTGAAAAGGCGGCTTCCGAAGACGGAGGCCGCCTTTTGCTCTCATCACCATAGGAGGGATTTTATGTTTGCCATTGGAGTGGACATTGGAGGTACAAAATGTGCTGTATGCTTGGGCCAGATGTCCGAGGATTCCGTAGAAATTCTTTATAAATGTACACCACACCCAACCGCTTCATTTTCCCCGGAGGAGATGATTCACCGGTTATCCGAGGATGTACGCGACTGTATGGCCCATGCCCCCGACCGGCCGGTCGGAATTGGCATCAGCTGTGGCGGCCCATTGGATAGCCGGACAGGCCGCATCCTATCCCCACCCAATCTCCCCGGCTGGGATGATATTCCAATTGTGGAACGACTTCAAGCACCAACAGGGCTTCCCGCCTGGCTCTGCAACGATGCCAACGCCTGTGCCCTGGCAGAATGGCGTTTCGGCGCAGGACGCGGTTGTTCCAGCATGCTATTTCTGACCTTTGGAACCGGTTTGGGGGCAGGGGTCATTCTGGATGGGCATCTCTATACTGGGGCTAGTGACATGGCAGGAGAATTGGGACATATCCGTCTCTCAGAATCAGGGCCCGTTGGCTATGGAAAAATGGGGTCGTTTGAAGGCTTTTGTAGCGGCGGCGGAATCGCACAATTGGCCCGTATGTTTTTGTTGCAGGAGCTACAAAGGGGTAAAAAGCCAGATCTCTGCCCGCATGTCGAACAGCTGGATACGATCACCACCGCGGACGTAGGCCGGGCCGCACAGGCCGGTGATCCTTTGGCATTGCGTATTCTACAAGCAGCCGGTGAACAGCTTGGCAAAGGGCTTTCGATTGTGATTGATTTACTAAATCCAGAACGAATTGTAATCGGAAGCATCTTTGCCCGTTGCCAGGAACAGCTCTGGCCAGCTGCTGAACGTGTGATTGCAGAAGAGACGCTTCCTGCTGCACGCGCCGCCTGTTCTGTCGTCCCCTGCGCTCTTTCAGAATCCGTTGGAGACATCGCAGCGCTTACCGTCGCACTCTACTATCAAGAAAAGGAGAACCACATATGAACATGCGTACACAGCAAATTATGCAGGAATTTTATACACTCCATCCGGATTTGACATTCCTCGAAGCCGAATTGTCAAAAGCGCTCCGGCTACTTTTGGATACCTTTCGCTCTGGCGGGAAACTCCTGATCTGCGGAAATGGAGGCAGCAGCGCTGACAGTGAACACATTGTTGGGGAGCTCATGAAAGGATTTTTGCTCAAGCGCCCACTTTCATCGGATAAAAAGGACCTGTTCACAAATCTGTTTGGCGAGGATGGCAAGCAGATCGCGGAAGTCTTGCAGGAGGCGCTGCCTGCTATTTCTCTATCCACACATACGGCATTAAGCACCGCCTTCTCTAACGATGTCGATCCCAGCCTGGCCTTTGCACAGCAGGTACTCGGATATGCAAATCCTGGGGATATCCTTCTAGGAATCAGCACTTCAGGCAATTCCAAAAATGTTTGTGCTGCAGCGATGTGTGCACATGTATGTGGGGCAAAGGTTCTCGCATTGACCGGCCAAAGCGGTGGAAAATTGGCTTCACTGGCAGATTGCGCTCTTACCGCGCCGGAGACGCGGACGTTTCGTATACAGGAATATCACTTGGCAATGTACCACTATCTTTGTGCCGCTGTGGAATCCGAATGCTTTACACAATAAGCCTTATGGGAACCATTGCATGCAAGTCTCACCTTTTATCCTAAAATAACAAAGGGTAGCCAACCAAAGCCGGTAATCCCTTTTCCGTTGCCCACATTTCACTTGCTGGTTACCCAATTGAGAGCCCTTTAACACCTCTTTTTTCGGTGCTTGTGACGGATCGGAACCTTTTGTTGAGTCATTCGTATCATTTTCATGAATTCAATCGAAAACCTGAAGTTTTTGCCGCAAGAGGTGTAAAAACAACCTTGTATTCTGGAACTAAAAAATAATTCCATATAAACAAATCACTTCAGATAACGACGTTGTTGATAATCTGCTTTATTTGCTCATATGCCGTGTAGGTAAACCCGGCACGCCATCTTGATCATTTCCTTTGCTTGTCTGTATTCAGCGCAGACAAATGCGGTAAACCATTTTAACTGCCGCAGTCCGCAATGTGGTTCGCAATCATGTGTGGATTGAACTATCATGGCTTATAGTACTCCTTTCTTTGCCGGTGGCCAAACGCATCCGGGGAGGCCAAATCATGCCATTTCTGGCGCTGCCTCTTTTCCGATAAAAGACCGTTCAACTACCGAATCAATGGATGAAAGTTCGATGATTGTCGAAGCGCTTCTGCTTTGAGGCGGTGGCCTCCTTAGGAGGTATGCGCTCTATCCAACAGAGCTACGGGGGCTTATACAGAAAATATTTCATTTTGAAGGACTCCAGGATTCGAACGATTCGATTTTTAGGAGGCATGTGTTCTATCCATCTAGACTACGGAGATATTGCGATTTTTTATGGTAAAGGATGGAGCGAATCGCCTCCCATGGCTTTGATGATTGGATTATAAAAGAGGACACAGAATAATCCGTTTTCTCTTTGGGCTATAGAGGAGCTTTTGAACGTCGTCCTTCTTGCGAAGCGCGCGGATTGAAATCCGTATTTTCTACATCGCCTCACAACAGCGTAAGTTCCCTTCTATGCGGAGGGTATGGATTGAAATCCGATTGAGCATTTAACCGATCTTGTCTCTCGTGTGTCACCCTTCATGTCAAGGGGATAGGTTGAGATCCTACGAACTTTAGTGTAAAATACGCCTATCAGAACGTCCCTTTTCACACGTAGAGTACAAGTTGAAAGCAATACAATGATAAAGCGCTACTGAAACAGTAAAGTCCTCTTCCATGTGGAGAAGTGTCGATCGAAATTATCAACGGCGGGGCCGGAATACCAGCAAACACGTGTCCTCCTTCACACGGAGCGTGTGAATGGGAATTGGATATATTTGTAATATATCCAGACATTCTCCTACCACACTTCACAGGGAGAGGTGGGTTGAAAT
>OLPX01002592.1_pt1 | contig 10361 bp, 8 predicted proteins | sample 1672491 | NCBI WGS metagenome assembly OLPX01 (sample SAMEA3136692, study PRJEB25190) | human gut metagenome | biome: human gut; feature: human-associated habitat; material: faeces | place: Austria | collected 2013 | reverse complement strand
CCGTGTCGCTTCAATTGCAAGCGGGCTGTCCAGATATACTTCAAAATCCTGATACTCTTTTAAAAGTCCTTTTTCCTTGATCTCCCGGATAAAGTATAACAATTCCTGGGTACGTCCCACCGCAAATGACGGAATCACTACATTTCCGCCTTTATCAAAGGTCTCTCTCAGAATCCGTGTAAATTCGCCGACGTAATCCGGTCGCTGTTCCATATCATGGTAACGGTTTCCGTATGTAGACTCGATCACAACATAATCCGCAGACTCCGTTGTCTTCGGGTCTTTGATGATCGGCTGCTGTATATTTCCCACATCGCCGGAAAAGACGATCTTCTTACTGATCTCATCTTCTGTGATCCATACTTCAATGCTGGCAGATCCAAGCAGATGACCGATATCTGTAAAACGGATGTCGATTCCCTCACAGAGCTGAATCCTCACCCCGTAATCACAAGGCGCAAATAATTCGATCGCATCAAGAGCGTCCTGCATCACATACACCGGTTCAAATTCCGGCTGTCCGGCACGCCTGCCTTTCCTGTTGCGCCATTCCGCCTCAAACTCCTGAATGTGCGCACTGTCGCGAAGCATGATATTACACAGATCCGCCGTCGCAAATGTGGTTACGATCTCTCCTTTAAATCCGTTATTCACCAACTTCGGAAGCATACCGGAGTGATCGATATGTGCATGTGTCAAAAGTACATAATCTACTTCATTTCCCGGGATCGGGAGTCCAAAATTCTCATACAGATCCGGTCCCTGCTCCATCCCGCAATCGATCAGGATGTTTTTCCCTGCAGCCTGGAGAAGATGGCAGCTTCCTGTCACTTCGTGCGCAGCCCCAACAAATGTCAATTTCATACTCTTCACCAACCTTTCGGCATACTCTGCACTACACAGAATCCTTCTTCTTTATTATAGCATTGCTTCACTTTTCCGTAAAGCAAAATGTTTCCTCTTACAGACCACTTACCGCCTTGCTATTCATAACGCACCATCTCCCGTTTCAGACGCTGCATGATCTTCTTCTCAAGGCGCGAAATATAAGACTGTGAGATCCCGAGATAATCTGCGACTTCCTTTTGCGTTTTCTCTTCTCCGTCCGGATGATCCAGCCCAAACCGCATTTTCACGATCAGTTTTTCTCTGCTGGAAAGCTGATTGATCGCCCGGTTCAACAGTCGGCGTTCCGCTTCGTTTTCCAGATCTTTATAAATGGTGTCTTCCTCAGTTCCTAAAATATCGGAAAGCAGCAATTCATTTCCATCCCAGTCCACATTCAGCGGTTCATCGATCGACACTTCCAATTTTGTCTTATTATTCCGCCGCAGATACATCAGAATTTCATTTTCAATACAACGTGACGCATACGTTGCCAGTTTGATCTTTTTGGTCGGATTAAACGTATTGATCGCCTTGATCAGACCGATCGTTCCGATGGAGATCAGATCTTCCACCCCGACGCCGGTATTGTCAAATTTTTTCGCTATGTATACAACCAGCCGGAGATTATGTTCGATCAAAATCTTTTTTGCTTCCTGATCATATTCTGTACCTATCTGCCGGATCACGTCCGCTTCCTGATCTGCTTCCAACGGAGCCGGAAGCACTTCCGATCCGCCAATATAATGGATTTCTCTTTGACTTGAAAAGAAAAAATTCCGAATATCCGGTACGATCTTCAATTTAAACTGTTCTGGCATTGCTACTTTTACAACCATCTTTCTTTCCTCCCACTATGTCCGGATTTAAAATCATCTGATAATCCTCCTCTTCCGAAAGTTTCCCTCTGCTGATCGCGAGCAGTGGATTTTCCACTTGTATCGTCTGCTTTTCTGTGATCTGCATCTGCCGGATCCTGATCACAGGCATCACGCCGTTTCCTCCGACTGACCGGAACGGAAGATAATGCAGTTTCAGACTTTCTTTGTCTATATTTTCCCCGAGAAATGCTGTGATCATCTGTGCATCCGCCACACAAACCGGTTCTTTTGTAACCGGATCCGTAAGCAGATTGCCCGTATCCAGCAATGCCCGCACCCTGCATTTTTTTTCATTCTGTATCAGAAGTACCTCGCAGATCCGCTTCTGTTCTCCCTGAATGTTTTCCCACAGGCTTTGTATTCCTTTCAGCACCGCATATGCGGCTGACGCAATTACAAAAAACAGACTCATCGTATCCATATACGGGCGGAACAGCTGCAGGATTCCACTCATCAGAAATGCAGAAATATACAAGAAAACAAATGCCTTTCTGTACATTCTGACCGGCTGCTTTCCAAAACCCACACGGATCATCACAAGCGCTGTCAAAATCCCTCCTGCAAAAAACCGTAAAAGCCCGGATAACGGGAGTAAGACGATCAGGCAGGTCATCGTGCTCCCCACGATGCCACCCATAAAAATCCGCCCTTTTCCGACCGGACATTTCAGCATTTGCCTGACTGCAAACAAAAGCAGAGAATCCATCATAAAATTTGTCATCCAAAAAACATCTATGTATAATTCGTAGTACATATTTCACCTCTTTTAGCAGCTAAAAATGTACCCGGCTTTTCCAGCCAAAATCTATTATAGAAAATAACCTGTGGAAAGTTTGTCAGAAGTTGACGAGACGTCACAAATAAGTTTCGACAAAAAAAGCACCAGACGACATATTGTGACTGGTGCTCTGCTTATCATTCTTTTATTTACGGAAGAAATCCGGAATCTTAATGGACTGTTCTTTTACAGTGCCGGATGGTGTACGACTCTGCTGCAATGACGGAATCGTGCCGCCTGCTTCTCTTGTCATCGTACTTCTCGGAGCCACACGGTCAGAAGCCATAGATGTTCTTCCCGTCATATCTCCGGATGGAAGAATCGATCCGACTTTCTGCTGTCCCTCCAGTCTTGCTTTAAGCTTCGATGAGCTTCCGCCCACATTATGCAGACCGGTTGCAATAACAGTGATGGTAGCTTCGTCTGATTTCGTATCATCGTACGTAGCACCGAAAATAATATTCGCATTCTCTCCGGCAAGTTCCTGTACATATTCTGCCGCATCGGAAGCATCCATAAGTGTGATGTCTCCGGATACATTGATGATAACATGGGAAGCGCCCTCGATAGTGGTCTCCAGAAGCGGACTGGATACGGCCTGCTGTACAGCTTCCATAGCCTTGTCGTCGCCTTTTCCTTCACCGATACCGATATGTGCAATACCCTTGTCGATCATGACGGTCTGAACATCCGCAAAGTCGAGGTTGATCAAAGACGGTACATTGATCAGGTCTGTAATACCCTGGATACCTTGCTGGAGCACTTCGTCAGCTTTCTTCAAAGCTTCCGGCATCGTTGTCCTTCTGTCTACTACTTCCAGAAGTTTATCATTCGGAATTACGATCAATGTGTCCACATTCTCTTTTAATTTGTCGATTCCCGCAAGAGCGTTCGCCATACGGGTTCTGGATTCAAAACGGAACGGCTTCGTAACAACGCCGACTGTCAGTGCGCCCTGTTCCTTTGCGATCCGTGCTACGACCGGTGTCGCACCGGTTCCTGTACCGCCACCCATTCCACAGGTAACGAATACCATGTCTGCACCTTTCAGTGCTGCGGAAATCTCCTCCGCGCTCTCTTCTGCTGCTTTCTCCCCTACCTCAGGCTGCGCTCCCGCACCCAGTCCCTTGGTCAGCTTTTCTCCGATCTGCATCAATGTCGGTGCCTTACATAACTGCAGTGCTTGTTTATCTGTATTAATCGCAATAAATTCTACACCTGCAATCTGCTCGTCGATCATCCGGTTCACAGCATTATTACCGCCGCCGCCGACTCCAATGACTATGATCCTTGCAGCTGCTTCTGATTCGTTGGTTTTAATTTCTAACAAGAGTATTTCCTCCTTTGTCATCCTATTAATTTTTTATACATCCCTTTAACATTGAATGATACACTCCAATGAATATATAATAAGGGTTTTCAATAAAATAATCAATAGATTTTTCTATATTTTCCTGTTTTTTTACACTTGCAGTTCCCATTATCACTCTTTATTTTGCCGGAATCTTATGTTCCGCTCACTTCTGTCGGTATGGTCTGCTCCACGCCTCCGGCTTCCTCCGGCGGCGCTGTCTGTTCCACTGTTCCGGTATCCTCCGGCTGGTTCGTCTGCTCCTCACTTTCCGACTCCGACGGCGGCGCCGCACTGTCCGGTACGAACCGCACCGAAGCATCCGAGGACGTATAATTCTCCAGATGAAGCACTCCCGGCTGATCGGCATACTGTTCCTGTAATTTTGCAAGGATCGGCGGAACCTGTGAAAGCTTGTCCGCAAAATTTCCGCTTCCCAGCTGTACACGGACATTGCCAAAATGCAGAATCAGATTCTCTTCCTCACATGCGATCTTATCCGGCGTAAGTTCTTTTTCATTCAAAACCTGCGTGATCTCACTGATTTCCTCAAAAATTTTCTTCTCTTTTACCGGAATGCTTTTCCCGATCTTTACTTTTTCTTTCTCGAGTTCGATTCCCTCAATATATGGCACACCATCAATGTATTCCGCACTTTTCAGACATGCCATTCCGCTTTCGTCAAAATACAGATAGCCGCCGTCATAATCCATACAGCCCTCAAATGTCTTCTCTTTCACTGTGACAACGACTTCCCACGGGGATTTCAAACTGACCGTTGTCTTTTCGATCGGAGGAAGCTGTTTTGTTTCTTTGCTTCCATATTTCCAGAGAATATAAAGGGAATTGGACGAATATTTGTCTTCCTGCACCCAATCAAGGATTTCCTGCTCGGAAGTGTACACCGTACCTTTGACATCTATTTTTTTCACTTCAAAAAGCAGGATGACCAAATATCCAAGCAATGCGACTGCAAGCAGTACTCCTAATGTTCCCAGAATCCATTTTACCGGGATCTTACGCTTTTTCTTTTTCGGTCCGGACCGCTTCTTTTTATATTTGATATTTTCCTGTCTCTGTCTTACCGATTCCTGCCGCCTTACCGTCTCCTGCGGTCTTGTTTGTCTTCCTGTTTTCCGCCTGACCGATTCTCTTTTGGATTGTTCTCTTTGAGTGGTCATGTGGGAATTTCTGTTCCGCTGTCGACTTTCCTCGACGCCGTTTGTCTGTCTCTGTTCCGGCAGCGTAACCTGACGCAAATAAACGCCCTCTCCCAGACGCGGAGTTTTCTGAGGCTGCCGTCCTTGATCCGGGCGGCTGCGCGCATTTGCTTCCGCTGCGCGCGAACGTGCTGCCGCTCGGGACCGCGCCGTCTGCTTTTGCTGACGATCGCGTTCATATGTATGATAACCTGTTTGGGCAGAACGTTTCTTCGGTGCCATTCAAGTTCCTCCTCGTATTTCTTCACTTCTTCCGGAAAAACCACGCGCCTGACACGCGCGTCCGTGGTACCGCCTTGACTTCAACCGGTCAAGCCGGAGCAGAAAGTTACGCGCCCAACACGCGCGTAACTTTCTTTCATTTTACCAGATTTGATACACTGAGCACAAGTCCCATTTCCAGAAGCAAAAACAAGACGGATGTTCCTCCGTAGCTGATAAACGGCAAAGTGATTCCTGTATTTGGGATCGAATTTGTCACGACCGCAATGTTTAAGATCACCTGGATCATCATATGCGCCATCGCCCCGGAAGCGATCAACGCGCCGAGCAGGTCTTTCGCGTGGACAGCGATCACAAAAAAGCGCCAGATCAGGATCAGAAACAACAGGATGATCAATCCAGCTCCGACAAGCCCCAATTCTTCACATACGATAGAAAAGATCATATCATTTTGCGCTTCCGGTAAAAATCCCAACTTCTGGACGCTTTCCCCCAAGCCTCTGCCGAACAATCCACCCGATCCAATCGCGTAAAGACCTTGAAGTGTCTGGTATCCTTTTTCATATTTTTCCGGATTTCTCCAAATTGCAAGACGCTCCAAACGATAACTTTCCAATGCCAAAAAAATCGTCATAAATCCAACCGCCGCCACGCCCATCCAGATAAATTGTGCATACTTCGGACTCGCAACAAAGATCAGGACTGCGGCAATCCCCAAAATGATGATCGCTGTACTCAGATTACTTGCGCCTACAAGCGCAACGATCGGCAGCACCGGGATCATCACTTTTACAAGCGTGGACACTTTCCCCATTGCCTTTACATTTTTCGTCACAAGGCATGCCAGAAATAAGATCAACGCAACTTTCGCAAATTCAGACGGCTGAAAAGAAACCGGGCCCAAAGACAGCCATCTTTTAGACCCGTTGTATTCATCTCCCACCAGCATGACCGCAACCGACAATGCCACAGCTGTCAGATAACCGACATTTGCAAGCGGGACCCATGTATGATAATCGACCCTGGCTACCACGAACATTCCGACAAGTCCCAGCGCCGTCGCAAATCCCTGCTTTTTCAAATAATAATAGGGATCCTGAAATTTTACCATTCCATTATACGCACTGGTGCTGTATAAAAGGATCAGTCCGATCGTAACCAAAAGGAAAATAACAGTCAGCATTGTGTAATCATACCGCGGTTTCTTTGCGGAACGCTTCAATTCAAATCCACTCCTTATAACCGGTTTACAAGTTCTTTGAATTTATCTCCGCGTTCTTCATAATTTTTAAACATTCCCCAGCTCGCACAAGCCGGAGAAAGAAGTACCGCATCTCCCGGAACCGCTTCCTCCACACAGATCTGCACCGCCTCCTCAAAAGAATCGGCGAGTACCGTATCGTAAAAGCCTAATCGGTGCGCACACTCTGCGATCTTCTCCCGGGTCGCTCCGATCAGAACAAGTTTCTTCACTTTTCCGTCAAACGCCTCGATCCATTCCTCATATGTGGAATCTTTATCATATCCGCCGCCGATCAGATACGTCGGTCGGTTCATCGCCTGAATCCCCCGGATCGCCGCGTCCGGATTCGTTCCTTTGGAGTCGTTGTAATATGCGACGCCCCGTTTCTCCGCCACAAATTCGATCCGGTGTTCCACGCCGCCGAATGCTTTCACACTCCTGCGGATACTCTCCATCGGAACACCGAACGCTGCTGCCATCGCAACCGCCGCCATCACATTTTCATAATTGTGTGTTCCCAAGATCTGCAATTCGTCTACTTTGCAGACTTCCACCGGCTCTCCCACATGATAAATGATGCTTCCGTCTTCCAGATAAATCCCTCTATCCAGTTTACGCTTGCTGCTGAAAAATAGAACCTGAGCTTTCGTTTCTTCTCCAAATGCACGCGTCACTTCATCTTCATAATTCAATACGCAGGTATCTTCTTCTGTCTGATTGACCGCTATATTTTTCTTCGCCGCAATATAAGCGTCCATCGTATGATGCCGGTTCAGATGATCCGGTGTAATATTGAGAAGCGCGCTTACTTTCGGACGAAATGTACGGATCGTCTCCAGCTGAAAACTGCTCATTTCCGCAACTGTGACTGAATCTTCCGGCATCTCTTCCACTACGCTTGTATATGGATTTCCAATATTTCCGACTACAAATGTATGCGGATGCCAGTCGCCGATGATCTTGCCGAGCAGCGCCGTTGTCGTCGTCTTTCCATTTGTTCCGGTAATCGCAAGAACTTCCCCTTTTCCATATGTATAAGCAAGTTCGATCTCCCCCCAGATCGGAAGATGTTTCGCCCGCATCGCTTCCACGATCGGGAGATCCGTAGGAACTCCCGGACTGATCACGACAAGAGTCAGCGTATCCAATACTTCATCCGGTAGTTCCCCGAGAAGTACCTGTACGTTTTCCGCATGTCTGCCCCCGGTAATATCCTGCAGGAGCTGTTCTTTGTCCAGTTTCGTGTTCCCGTCATACAGGATCACCCGGGCACCCTCCTGCAAAAGCAAACGTGCTGCCGCGATCCCACTGATCCCGGAACCGAATACCAATACGTGTTTTCCTTTTATATCCATCTTTTATACCCCCATCAGTGCGATCAGACACAAGATCGCAGTAGCGATCGAAAATACAGCCACAACTCGTGTCTCTGACCAGCCACAAAGTTCAAAATGATGATGGATCGGAGCCATCTTAAAGAACCGCTTTCCACCTGTCACTTTAAAATAAGTCACCTGAATCATAACGGAGAGGACTTCCACCACATAGATCAGCCCGACGATGATCACAAACAACGGCATCTGCATCATATATGCGGCGCCGATCACAAATCCTCCAAGTGCGAGTGATCCAGTATCTCCCATAAATACGCTTGCCGGATACACATTAAACAGAAGAAATCCCATCAATGCACCGACAACCGCACAGGTGATCGGTTCGATCCCGCTCTTTGTTCCCACTGCGACCACGGTAAAAAACGTAGCGACCAGCACGGTAACGCTGGATGCAAGACCGTCCAGACCATCGGTAAAATTCGTTCCGTTGACTGTTCCGATCACGGCAACAAACAACAGCGGAACCGCAAAAATCCCAAGATCCAGATATTTCCCATCCGAGAACGGAATCAAAAGTGTCAGCGGGATTTTTGCAACCTTTACAATATAATATGCGAATATGGCGGTTACTACGATCTGCAGCCCCATTTTCTGTTTCGGATACAGACCGTCCGAACGTTTCATCACCACTTTCAGATAATCATCCAAAAATCCGATCAGACCGAATCCGACCGTCAAAAACAGAACCGGTATGATCTTCGGATTGTCTTTTACATAAAACAGGGAAGTAATGATCACACTTGCCAGAATGATCACCCCGCCCATTGTCGGTGTGCCTGCTTTCTTCAAATGGGACTGTACTCCCTCTACACGCTCCGTCTGTCCCATCTTCAATTTTCTCAAAAACGGAATCACAACTGGTCCCAGCACCAGACTGAGCACAAATGAAATCAACACCGGAATTACTACTTGATTCGCCATATTTACACCTCTTCATTTCTTTTGTCAACCAATACAGTATACCGCATACCTTACTCTTTTTCAAGTTGTGACGCGTCCAATTCACGCTCGATCCCGAGATACGGCAGCACATTGTCATAAATACTGCGCAGAACCGGCGCCGCGATCGTCCCGCCGTAATAGATTCCCTGCGGATCATGGATCACAACCATCCCGATCACCTGCGGATTCTCTGCCGGCGCAAATCCGATAAACGATGCGATATATCTGTTCGCACTTCTCGGCAACGTCTGGGATGTCGCCGTCTTTCCGCCGATCCGATACCCCTCTATATAAGCGTTGCTTCCCGACCCCTCTGCCACGACACTCTCCAAAAGACCTCGCATGGTCGCTGACGTCTCTTCCGACACGATGCCGGATTTTTCTTCCCATGAAAGCCGCTCCAACACCTCGCCGTCCCCGTTCAGCACTTCCATCCCGAAATGCGGCGTCACCCTGCGTCCTCCGTTGATCATCGAACTGACCGTTGTGAGCATCTGGATCGGCGTGATCTGAAACGATTGTCCAAATGTCATCGTCGCCAGTTCCACGGTTCCGATATCTTCCCTTTTATGCATGATGGTCCCCGCTTCTCCCGGAAGATCCACGTTGGTCATCCCCAGCAGTCCGAATTGTGAAAAATAGTCGTAAAAACGATCTGCTCCAAGTCTCAGTCCTATCTCCATAAATACCGGATTGCAGGAATTCTGGATTCCCTGCACAAATGTTTCCGTTCCATGTCCGCCCACCTTATGACAGCGGATTTTCCGATCCTCGACGATTTTATATCCCGGACAGGAAAATGTATCGTTCAGTGTGACAACCCCCTCTTCCAGACAGGCTGCCGAGGTGATGATCTTAAAAGTCGATCCCGGCTCATAGGTATCATTGATACATCCGTTTCTCCACATTTGATTGAGAAGATCCTGCTTTTCCTCTTCATTTGCAGCATTCACGTCTTCCGGCAGGGTAAACGGATCATTTAAGTGAAACTCCGGTACATTGACCATCGCTAAGATTTCTCCATTCTGCGGATTCATCAACATCACCGAAACCGCATCCGCCTGCTTTTCTTCCATAACTTTCCATGCCGCCTGCTCGCAAAAAGACTGGATGTTATAATCCATCGTGATCTTCAGCGTGTTCCCCGCCACCGGTTCGATCCGATCTTCCGCCTTCCCCTCCAGTTCGATCCCCCGGGCGTCCGTCATCGTCAGGATCGTTCCGTTTGTCCCTTTCAAAACATCCTCATACTTTACTTCGAGACCGATGATCCCCTGATTATCCCCTCCGGTAAAACCGAGCACTTTCGATGCGATCTCATCATAAGGATAATATCTCCTGTAATCTTCATCTACTTTAACGCCTGCGAGATCATAGGCGCGGATCCGGTCTCCGACAGATTTTTCCACATTTGTTTTCACTTTTTCCATCGAGGAAACTTTTTC
>OLPX01002589.1_pt1 | contig 10377 bp, 8 predicted proteins | sample 1672491 | NCBI WGS metagenome assembly OLPX01 (sample SAMEA3136692, study PRJEB25190) | human gut metagenome | biome: human gut; feature: human-associated habitat; material: faeces | place: Austria | collected 2013 | reverse complement strand
TCGTATCCACAACGATCCGACCCCCTGAACCTTCGACCTAGCATCGCGCCTATGCGACGCGCTTTCCCAAGAATCACCGAGGACCAAAGTTGTCTTCGGTGAGAATATTATACCAATGTCAGATTATGGCAACAAAAACCTTTCGGCGATTCGCGCCAGCAAAGCATAGGAGCTGATGGCGCAGGGAATCCGGCAGGCGGCTCGAAGCGAGCCGCCTTGGTCAGCCTGGCAGGCGCTCCATCTTCGCGCTCATGTCGAGAGGCTTGGCCGTGAAGGGCGCCGTGGTCGCCAGGCCGTCCACTCCCGTGGCGGCATAGGCTCCGGCATTGCCCGCGTCGATGCCCCCTGCCGCAATGATCGTCAGGCGCGGATCGATCGCGCGCAGCTCGGCCACCAAGGGCGCAAGCTCGTCCGGGGCCACCTTGTCCACCTGCACGCCGTCCACGCCGGCACGCGCAAGCGCAACGGCACGGGCGGCATCGGCCTCCACGAACAGCTTCTTCTCGATGCAGCGCGCCTTGATGGCCGGCAGCTGCTCCACGAACGCCTCGAAGCCGCCGAAGAACGTGAGGTGATGGTCGAACACCAGCACCGTCTCGGACAGCCCCAGCCGGTGCGGGAACGCCCCTCCCGCCATGACGGCCTCGGTCAGCAGGTCTTTCGCGCCCGGCATGCTCTTGCGCGTGGTCAGCACCTCGCAGCGCGGGTTCGCCGCGTGGGCCGCGTCCACCATCGCACGGGTCTTCGTGGCCACGGCCGACATATGGTCGAATACGTTGAGGCACACCTTCCACGCCGCATGCAGGTCGCCCGCGGTGCCGCGCACGCGGAAGAACGCCTCGCCCGCAGTCGCGCGCTCGCCGTCGCGACGCGCCTCCACCACGTCGCAGCCCAGCTTCCCCATGATACGCGCGACCACGTTCGCGCCGGCCAGCACGCCGTCTTCGCGCGTGAAGTACTCCATCTCGCCCGGCTCGTCGCCGATGCCCAGCACCGCGCACGTCAGATCGACGTACGGCACGTCCTCCGCGATGAACCCGTCGATGCGCGTATCGGAAATCCTCAGCATGCCGCCCCTTCCCTCTTCACGATTGTATCCATTTCAGAATAGACCAACGCGCCCGCCATGCCTAGCCGCACTTTGCGCACAACACCGCGCGAAAATGCTTTCACCCGAAACAAAACGAACCGATGTTTCACGTGAAACATGCGCACCGAAGCGCCGAGAACGTGCGAACCATGTCGGAAACGGCGGCAAGGCGTGTGGAAACAACGTTGGAAACAGGGGCAAACGGCATGGAACCCACGTGGGAAATGCGTGAGATTCGCAGCAGATCGAGAAAGATCCGCGCTAGATGCACGCCATCTGCACGTAAGACGAGCTCGCTATAATAGGAGGCACGAACTCGCCAGACGGGGAGGATAGCACCCTCTTTACATCCATTTCCGAATTCTAGATAAACGGAAGGGGGTGTCCTCTATGGATGGCATATTGCTGGATCTTATCGGGGTGATCTTGCAGGTTCTCGGCCTCATCGCTGCCTTCGGCAGCCTGACGGTCGGGGTAGCCTCGCTCGCACTTCAAGCGCGGCTGAAAGATACGCCCCGGTCGTCCCAAAAGGACGAACCGGGACCAAAATAAACATCCGAACCGCCGAAGCGAGTCCGAGAGCCGTGGGGAGTACCCGCTCCCTGCGGCTCGCCTGCCAGTATACGCAAAGGCCCTCCGTCAAGCAAGCCGCCCACCCGGCAGCGCTCGCCCTACAGCTCGCCGATGATGCGCTTCGTGCGAGCCTCGACCTCGGCCTTCGCTCGCTCGATGTCCAGCGTGGGCCACTCGCCCTCGCGATACACCACGACCCCGTCGCACATCGTCAGGCACACGTCGGCGCCGTGTCCCGCGTACACGACGTTCACCAGCGGGTTCGTCATCGGCGCCCACGACGGCCCCGACGTGTCCAGCACGCACAAGTCGGCCTTCGCCCCCACGGCCACGTACCCGCAGTCGTCGCGCCCCTGCGAAAGAGCGCCCATGCGCGTAGCGGCCGTAAGCGCCTGCTTCGGCGTGACCACGGCCGGATCGTTCGTCGACCCCTTCGCCGTCAGCGCCAGCAGGTACATATCCTGCATCATGTCGTGGTTGTTGTTCGACGCCATGCCGTCGGTGCCCAGGCACACGTTCACGCCGCGCGCGAGCATCTTTGCCACAGGGGCGAAACCGCTGCCCAGCTTCATGTTCGACGCCGGGTTCGCCGCCACGAACACCCCGCGCTCCGCCAGCACGTCGATGTCGCCGTCGTCCACCCACACGCAGTGCGCCGCCGTCACGGGCACGTCGAGCACGCCCAGGCTCTCGAAGTAGCGCACCGGCGTCAAACCGTCGTGGCGCTGCTTGCACTCCTCGTGCTCGAGGCGCGTCTCGGAGACGTGCACCTGCAACCGAAGCCCGTGCTCCTTCGCGTACGCCGCCAAATCGGCCACGGCGCGCGGGTTCGACGTGTACTCGGCATGGATGTTGCAGTCCACCACGATGCGGCCATCGCCTGCGCCCTGGACATCGCGGATGAGACGGTCGAGGTTCCCCTTCACCGGCAGGTCGTCCAACCCTTCGCCGTTGAAGGCAAGAAGCGAGTCGGACAGGTTCATCTTGATGCCGGCGTCGAGCGCTGCGCGGGCGCCCTCCTCCATATGATAGTACATGTCCGAGAAGCTCACGCAGCCGTACCGCGCCATCTCGGCGCAGGACAGAAGCGTGCCCCAGTAGCAGTCTTCGGGCGTGATCTTCGCCTCGAACGGAAACACCATGTCGTTCAGCCACGCCTGCAAAGGCAGGTTCTCGGCGTAGCCGCGCAACAGCGTCATGGGCGCGTGCGCGTGGGCGTTGTAGAACGCAGGACACAAGAGCTTGCCACGTCCGTCGTACACCTCTCCGTACCTCGCCGCTTCCTCGCCCGCCGGAGCCGCATCCCCCACGTAGGCGACGAGCCCATCGCGCACGCCCACCCAGCAATGGGAGCGGAAATCAAGGTTCTCATCCAACAGGTCGATATCAGCGAACAGCATGCGCGCTCCTCCGTCTCCGCGCGCGCCCGGCGCGCGGGTCGATTCCTTCCACCTAAGTATAAAGCTTATGCTATCATCCAGGTGAGACGAGTGGCGCTCCCGCCGCACGGGGGCGCTGAAAACCCAGAAAGAAGGAATCATGGCAGAAGAATGCGCGCACGAGTGCAGCAGCTGCGGCGAGTCCGGATGCAGCGACCGCACCGCCCAGGGCCCCAGCACCATCGAGACGAACTCCCGCTCCAACATCAAACACGTCATCGGCGTCGTGTCCGGCAAGGGCGGCGTGGGCAAGTCGCTGGTCACCAGCCTGCTTGCCAGCGAAATGCAGAAGCGCGGGAAGAACGTGGGCATCCTAGACGCCGACGTCACCGGACCGTCCATCCCGAAGACCTTCGGCATCACGAACCCGCTGACCGCCGACGCCGACGGCATCCTGCCCGGCCAGACGCAAAGCGGCATCAAGGTGATGTCCACCAACCTCATGCTGCCGAAAGACGACATCCCGGTGGCCTGGCGCGGCCCGGTCGTCTCGAACGCCATCCGTCAGTTCTACAGCGAGACGAACTGGGGCGAGATCGACTACCTGTTCGTCGACATGCCTCCGGGAACCTCCGACGTGCTGCTCACCGTGTTCCAGTCGCTGCCGGTTGACGGCATTGTCACGGTATCCGCTCCGCAGGAGCTGGTGGCTATGATCGTGGGCAAGGCCGTGAACCTCGCGCACGACATGAACGTCGAGCTGCTGGGCCTCGTGGAGAACATGGCCTACTTCGAGTGCCCCGACTGCGGCAAGCGCCATCACATCTTCGGCGATCCGCAAGGTGCGGCCGTGGCCGAGCGCTACGACATCCCCGCCTACGCCACGCTGCCCATCGACCCCAGCTTCGCGCGCCTGTGCGACGCCGGAAAGGTGGAGGACTACGACGTAGCCGGCGCGCTTGACCCCATCATCGCGCAAATCGAGGCCGCGAAGCAGGACTAGCGCCGCATCGGGTGCAGCCGTCAAGCAAACCGCCCGCAGTTGAAAGCCTCTCCGGAACCCCGGAGAGGCTTTTTCACGCCGGGAGGCCTTACGGATGCGCGTCGAAGTAACCCGTCTGACCGCGCACTTGCCAAGCGCACACGGCTAGCGCGATGACGAACAGGCCACTCACAAGCGAGGTGAGGTCGCACGTGCCCGCGGACACGCTGCTGGCCAGCGCCCACGCCGTCAACATCGCATCGACGAACGTGATCCAGAAGAACAGGGTGATCTTGCGCGGATTCCGCGCTCCGCGAAGGCCGAGGAATCCGATGGCCAGGTTGAGGCACGCTCCCGCCATCGCCATCGCGCCCACAACGGGCTCGGCCAGCACCGAGGGCTCGACGTCAAGCACCATGCGCGCGAACAGGTAAGCACCCCACAACGCAGCGCCCAACAGCACTTCCGCGATAGCCCACACGATCACGAACAGGCAGAGACGTCGAAGCCACACCTGCCAAATCGTCATAGGAGCGCCGTTTTCGCCCACCGACTGAGGTTCCGCACGGCTATCTGCCGCCTCGACCATATCCTTCACCCCGCTTGCCGTCATCGGACGCAATGCGTGCACAATAAAAAAACGACGGATGCATCGCATCCGTCGTAGCAAATATGGTGGAGCCTAGGGGGATCGAACCCCTGACCTCATGGCTGCCAGCCATGCGCTCTCCCAGCTGAGCTAAGGCCCCGTAAAAGTGCGAAGCCTAGTATACCGGAAGAGGAAATCCGGTCAAGCACTTTTTTCGAAAAAAATTATGCAACCGCTCAAAGAGGAAAATCGATCGATGGGAGCCGCGCTGAACCTTGACCTTATCGCACCACGTCATACGCAAAAAAAGGCGCGCACATCCCCCGACAAGTCTTTCTGAGAAGGCCATGCATATGGTAAGGTAAGTTGGTATCAACCATTCTTAGACACCGTCACATCGATCGGAGCGAAGCATAGCACCGGCAAGAACATTCATCCCTTCGCGGCTTCAACCGATGATGTTTGCCTGGGCGTTCGTCATCGCGTTCACCTGTACGGTCGCAACGACCACGTATCCCGGATCCTCGCGGGCTTTCGCCGACGAGTTCGCCACGTTCGGCAAGCGCGTCGTGACCGTCGCCTACTTCGAAGACGGCGACTATATGTCCACCGACGAAGAGGGGCGCTACGTTGGGTACAACATCGAGTATCTCAACGAAATCGCACGCTACGCCGACTGGACATATGAATACGTCAAGTACCCTAGTTGGGAAGAGGCCTGTGCCGCGCTTGAAGCGAGCAAGGTGGATCTGCTTCCCATGGTGTACTACACCGAAGACCGAGAGAGGCGGATGATCTTCTCGGCATCATCGCTCTGCGAGATTTCCACCACGCTCAACGTGAGGCTCGACGACACGCGTTACGCCTACGAGGACTTCAAAACGTTTTCCGGCATGCGCGTGGGCGTGATCGCGAACAGCCAGGACGCCGAAGCGTTCGCACAATACAGCGAGAAGAACGGCTTTTCGGCGGATATCGTGGCCTACAGCGCTACCGGAGACCTGCTGAGAGCGCTCGACGAAGGAGCGGTGGATGCCATTGCCATCACGTATCTCGGGACGAATTCGCGCTTCCGAACCGTAGCTCAGTTCGCCCCCGAGCCTTTGTACATCGCCCTCTCGCCCGAACGCACCGACATAGCCGATGAGCTCGACAGCGCGATGAGCCGCCTCAAACTGCGCGACCCCGACTTCGCCACGTTGCTGTACGACCGCTACTTCGGCATCAACACCGACCAGGATCCCGTCTTCACCGAAGACGAGTACGCCTATCTGGCGTCGGCTCCCACCCTGCGCGTGGCCTACGATTCGTATCGCGCGCCGCTTTCCTACACCGACCCCGAAACCGGCGCGTTCGCCGGCGCGGTCGCATTGCTGTTCGAAGACATCGCGCAGATCACCGGGCTGAAGTTCGAATTCGTGGCTGCGGACTGCCACGACGAGGCCGTCCGCCTCGTCGAACGCGGCGACGCCGACATCGTGTACGACGTCGATCGAGAATCCGATCCCCAGGCGATCAAAAGCCTCGACACCACCGGCCCCTATCTGCGCGACCCCATGGCCCTTGTCGCAGGACCGAATCCATCCGGTTCGCGCGTCGCGCTGCCAAGCGGCTTCTCGCTCGCCGCGAGCACGGCGTACTCTTCGTACGCCGAATACGACATCGTGTACTGCGACACCCCGAAAGATTGCTTCGATGCAGTGCTTGAAGGCAAAGCCGATATCGCCTTTGCCGATACCCACGTGGCGAACTACTTGCTGGCGGAACCCCAATACGAGAGCCTGAGCGTCACCACCATCACCTCCTTCTTCAACAGCATGAGCATCGGCGTGAGCCGCAACGCCGACCGACGACTGGTGAGCATCCTCGACCGCTGCGTGCAGTACACTGCCGAAAGCAAGATGACCACCTGGCTTTCGCAAAGCAGCCTCGCCGTACATCCCATCAGCCCTTTCGACTTCTTGCGCCAGTATCCGGTGCAATTCATGGCCGGCATCGTCGCACTGCTCGGCTCCGTGCTCGGCGTTGCCCTGTACGTCAGCCATGTGAAGCTTCGCGCGGCGCGGCGAGTGGAGGACTTCTCGTTCACCGATCCGCTGACCGAAGGCTGGAGTCTCGCCCGCTTCCGCTCCGAGGTGGGCGCTCAGATGGCGAACGCCCGCGATGGCGCTTACGCCATCGTGTACCTCGACGTAAAGAGCTTTAAAGGCTTCAACGCAGCATTCGGCTACGCCACGGGCGATCGCGTGCTGCTCGACCTCAACGGCACGCTGGCCGGCATGAAAGCAGCCGACGAACGATACGCGCACGTCATCGCAGACGAATTCGTGCTGTTGGTTCGCTGGAGAGGCTGGGACGCGCTGCTGGAGCACTTCGATGAACTGGACCGTCGCTTCAACAGCACCGAAACGCTTACCGAGCTATCGCACCGGCTCATGCTGCAGGCCGGCGTCTGCATCATCGAGCGCAGCGCCGAAACGCCGCGCATCGACGTGCAAACCATCATCGAGTTCGTGGACGCCGCACGCTACGCCCGGGACAGCATCGGGGAGGCCTCGCGCAGCACCGCAGCATTGTACTCGGCGAGCATGAAGGATCGCGACATCGCCGAACGCGCGCTGGTAGCCGCCGCGCACGACGCGCTCGAGCGCGGGGAGTTCACGGCCTATTACCAGCCGAAGGTGGAAATAGCGACGAACCGCCTCGTGGGCTTCGAAGCGCTCGTTCGTTGGGAATCGCCTGAACGCGGCCTCGTGCCGCCCGACGAGTTCATTCCCCTGTTCGAGCGCACCGGCCTGGTCGTCGACTTGGACTTGCAGGTATTTCGCCTCGTCTGCGCCCGTATCCGGGAGCAGCTGGACGCGGGAGAACACCCGCTCGTCATCGCCTGCAACTTCTCGCGCTTGCACATGCGAAACGACGCGTTCCCTGAAACGGTGAAGAGCATCGTCGACGGATTCGGCGTGCCCATCGAGCTGCTGGAGCTCGAACTGACCGAGAACATCGTCATGGAAGACCTCGAACGCGCCGAACGACTGTGCCGCCGTTTAAAGGATCTGGGCTTCCGCATCGCCATTGACGACTTCGGCAGCGGGTACTCGTCGCTGGGCACGCTGCAGAACCTGCCGATCGACGTGCTGAAGCTCGACCGCAGCTTCCTCATGAGCAGCGAGAGCGGCGAGCGCTGCAAGGCCATCCTGGACGGCGTGGTGTCCATCGCCGACAAGCTGGCCGTGAACGTGGTGGTGGAAGGCGTGGAAACGCGCGATCAGGCGTCCATGCTCGTGCGCATGGACGATCGCATCATCGCGCAGGGGTTCCTCTACTCGCGCCCCGTCCCCCGGGACGTCTCGGACGCGCAGTTCGCCGTCGGCTTCATCGAGCCGAACGAACGCCCGTAGCGGCCACGCGGTTGCCGGAACGAGAAACGGGGGCGGCCGTTCACGCGGCCGCCCCCGTCGTCGTTACGCTTTTTCAGATGCGTAGAATACCGCTTGGTCGAACACGTCGGTCACCGACTTGCCGTCGATGAAGGGGAGCGTCAAGAACTCGCTCACCGTCGGCACCAGCTCGCTCGCGTCGACGTAATGTCCCTTTTCGTTGAGCTTCGCGGTGTCCTGCGCGCGCCAGTATCGATCGTTGACGTCGGTCAGGTAGTACGTCTCGCTGCCGATCTCCATGTACACGGAGTGCTTCGCGTGCAGGTAGTTCGGCAGCTCGTCGAAGGATACGTCGAGCGCCTCCGCTGCTTTCGTTCCCATAACGGCCCCTTTCGTCCGAAAAACACCTTGGCGCTATCATAGCAAGAACTGTCAGCGGTTTCATCGGAAATGGGAGAATCGGTCAGCCGGTTTTGCCGGAGAAGAAGCCTTCTGCGGACGCACCGCCCCGCCAAGCCGCACCTTTTCACCACGAGCATGCTGCAGGATCGCTAGTTCTGCCGCACGAGCTTCCGCATCGAGCCGATGGGGGCGAACGTCAAGATAGCTCCGACCACGCACAGCAAGAACACGACAGCCGCCGTGAACGCCGACGCGCCCGACACGTTCACGCCCACGCCGATGAGCGCCCACAGGAACACGAGCTGGAACGCCATGTCGTCGTAGGCCTTGCGCATCACGTAGCCGAACGCCAGCACGCCCGCCGTCAAGAGGATGGTGAACAACCCGTTGAAGAACGGGATGCCGCCGTCCAGCGCGCGCGTGACGAGGATGGCCATGTTGGCCAGCGTGGCCACCGTGACCCACGCGGTGTAGATGGACACGGGCACCCGTCCCGAGGCGGTCTTCATCGTGCGGCGCACGTTCAGGTACAGCGCCGCCAGCACCAGCCACTCGGCCAGGATGACGATGAACGACACGGCCACCAGCTCGAAGTGCCACAGGGCAAGCCACAGCACGTTGAGGGCGCAGCTTGCGATGAACAGGATGGACGTCATGGTGAAGCGGTCGGCGCGGACAGGCGCCGTGCGCGTGTACGCGACGAGCCACACGACCATCGCCACGTAGATGAGCGACCAGATGGCGAACACGTAGCCGGCGGGCGTGAACCACGTGAACACGCCGTACGCGATATCCGCCGACGTGGTGCCTCCCACCCGGCCTCCTTCGATGACGGCATTGCCGATGAGGGTCAGAGCGTACACGATCCACATGGTGACGGTCTCGACGGTCAGGTAACCGCCGCGCTCGAGCTTGCGGCCGGTGCGCGTGTTGCGGGCACGCTGCACGACGCTGGGCGCCGATGCGGCGCGATACGCATGATTGGGCATGATGCACCTCGCTTTCTGAAAGAAGGATGATTCCGTTCCTTTTCGTCAGGGTGCAACCCAGTGTAGCGCCGGCGCATGCACGCGCCTTGACGGCTACTTAGCAGTACTTTATCGCTTTAGCGCAGATCAGAAGCCTATCGCTCAACGTTGATACGCATGCGCAGAAAGTCGCCGGGAGCCAGCTCCTCCCCCGTTTCGAACGCATAGCGCTCGGCCGAGCGGTTCGCCACGGCAACCGGCACCCGCTTTGGCTGCGCGTCGTCCCCGTCGGGCGCGGGGAGCCAGGCGAGGTTGCGCACGCGCACGAGAGGGACGTGCGGACCCGGCGACAGCGCCTCCAGCTCGTCGCCTTCGCAGAAGCGGTTGTAGCACCGCGCGATCACGCGGAACGCGCCTTCGCCGGCCGGTTCGCACGCTTCCACCGTGGCGGCATGCCGGCATTCGGCGGTGTAGCCGTCCACGTCGGGCGACTGCCTGGCGTCGCCGTAGTAGAAGCCCGTGCCGTACGGGCGATGCGACACGGCCAGCAGCTCGTCGGCCAGCTCGGAGGAGGGAACGCCGTCCAGGGCCAGCCGGTAAGCGCGCACCACCGAAGCCACGTAGAACGCCTTCTTGTTGCGGCCTTCGATCTTGAACGAGTCGATGCCGGCCGCGACCAAGTCGTCAAGGTGCGCCAGCATGTTGAGGTCCTGCGCGTTCATGACATAGGTTCCGCGCACGTCCTCCTCCACGGGAAAGAACTCGCCGGGACGCTGCTCCTCCACCAGCGCGTAGCTCCACCGGCACGGCTGGGTGCAATGGCCCTTGTTGCCGGAGCGGCCGGTGAGCGCGGCGCTGATCAGGCAGCGGCCCGACACGGCCATGCACATGGCTCCGTGCACGAACGCCTCCAGCTCCAGGTCGGCGGGCGCATCCGCACGTAGGCGGGCTATTTCCTCCAGGCTCATCTCGCGGGCGCACACGACGCGCCGCGCGCCCAGGCCGTGCCACACG
>OLPX01002571.1_pt1 | contig 10480 bp, 10 predicted proteins | sample 1672491 | NCBI WGS metagenome assembly OLPX01 (sample SAMEA3136692, study PRJEB25190) | human gut metagenome | biome: human gut; feature: human-associated habitat; material: faeces | place: Austria | collected 2013 | reverse complement strand
GATGTCGTAGAAGCGGTTGATGAGGTTCGTGATCGTCGTCTTGCCTGCGCCGGTCGCGCCGACGAAGGCGATTTTCTGGCCCGGCTTCGCGTAGAGAGAAACGTCGTGCAGCACGATCTTGTCGGGCACGTAGCCGAAATCCACCCCGTTGAGCTCTACAAGGCCGGTAAGCTCGGTGTAGGTTACGGTTCCGTCGCTGTGCGGGTGCTTCCACGCCCAGAGGCCGGTGTGCTTTTCGGTCTCGACAAGCGTATCGCCGCGCCTTTCCGCGTTGACGAGCGTCACATAGCCCTCGTCCTGCTCGCTTTCCTCGTCGAGCAGCGCAAAGATACGGGAGGCGCCGGCCATTGCCATGATGATCGACGAGATCTGCTGCGTCACCTGACTGATCGGCTGCACAAAGCTGCGCGAGAGCTGGAGGAAGGAGGCGATCGCGCCGAGCGTCATCACATCCATGCCGGTGAGCACGAGATTCGGCGTGCCGGAAAGGGCCATGAGGCCGCCGAGCACGGCGATCAGCACGTATAAGGCGTAGCCGAGCGCGTTCATGATCGGGCCGAGGACGTTCGAAAACTTGTTGGCCTCCGCGGCATTGCCGAAGAGCTCCTCGTTCCGTTCGTCAAAGGCTTCCTTGGCTTTATCCTCGTGGCAGAAAACCTTGACGACTTTCTGGCCGTTGATCATTTCCTCCACGTAGCCGTTGACCGCGCCGAGCGACTGCTGCTGGCGCACGAAATAGCGGCCGCTCTTCGCCGTGACCTTGCCGATGACCTTGAACATCAAAAGCAGAAAGACGATGACGAAGGCCGTAAGCCAGACGCTGAGGGAAAGCATTGAGAAAAAGACGGCGACGACCGAAAAGACCGAGGAGATCGTCTGCGGGATGCTCTGGGAGATCATCTGGCGCAGCGTGTCGGTGTCGTTTGTGTAGTGGCTCATGATGTCGCCGTGCGTGTGCGTGTCGAAATATTTGATGGGCAGCGTTTGCATGTGGGCGAACATGTCGTCGCGGATCGACTTGAGCGTGCCCTGCGAGACGACCGCCATAATGCGGTTGTAGAGCAGGGAGGCAAACGCGCCGATGAGATAGATGACGGCCATCTGCCCGAGCGCGAAGAGCAGGCCGGTAAAGACCGGCGCCGATTCGAGCAGGAGCGGCGCGATGTAATCGTCGATCAGCTGCTGCAGAAACAGCGAGGACATGACGCTTGCAAAGGCGCTGACCGCGATGCAGACGAATACGAGGATGAGCTGGAAGCGGTAGGCCTTCATATAGGAAAGCAGCCGCTTTAAGGTCTTTTTATCGAGCTGCTGCAGGCTTTCCTTCATCGAAAGCCGCGGGCCGTTAGGACGTGGGGGCATTGTCGTCGTCTCCTTTCGTCTGGGATTCGTAAACCTCGCGGTAGATCGGGCTGGATTTCAGCAGTTCGTCGTGCGCGCCGCAGTCCACGATCTTGCCGTCGTCGAGCACGAGGATCATGTCGGCGTCCTGCACCGAGGTGATGCGCTGCGCGATGATGATTTTCGTCGTGTCGGGGATCTCCTTCGCGAACGCCTCGCGGATCAGCGCGTCGGTGCGCGTGTCGACGGCGCTCGTCGAGTCGTCGAGAATCAGGATCTTCGGCTTTTTCAGCAGAGCGCGCGCGATACATAGGCGCTGCTTCTGGCCGCCGGAGACGTTGGTGCCGCCCTGCTCGATATAGGTGTCGTAGCCCTGCGGGAAGGCGCGGACAAAGTCGTCCGCCTGCGCGAGCTTGCAGGCGTGGATAAGCTCCTCATCCGTTGCGTGTTCGCTGCCCCAGCGCAGGTTTTCCTTGATCGTGCCGGAGAACAGCTCGTTTTTCTGCAGAACCATCGCGACCGCGCCGCGCAGCGTGTCGAGATCGTAGCGGCGCACATCGACGCCGCCGACCTTCACGCAGCCCTCCGTCACGTCATACAGGCGGGGGATGAGCTGCACAAGGCTCGATTTCGAGGAGCCGGTGCCGCCGATGATGCCGACCGTCGCGCCGGCCGGGATCGTCAGATTAATGTCGCTCAAAACGGGCTTGCCGTTGTTTTTGTGGTAGCTGAACCGCACGTTGTCGAATACGATGCCGCCGTCCTCAACATGGGTGACGGCGTTTTCAGGCGTCGTGATGTCCGGCGTCTCGTCGAGCAGCTCGACGGCGCGCTCGCCCGAGGTGCGGGACATCGTGATCATGACGAAGATCATCGAGAGGCCCATCAGGCTCATGAGGATCTGCGTCGCGTAAGAGATCAGGCTCAGAAGCTCGCCGGTCGAAAGGCCGAGTGCCGCGTCGCCGCCGCAGGCCACGATGGCGCGCGCGCCGAACCACGAGATCAGGATGATTGCGGCGTACATGCAAAGCTGCATCAGCGGGGCGTTCCAAGCGAGCTGCTGCTCCGCCTTTTTGAAGTCCTTGTAGATGCGCTCGGAGATCGCGTTGAATTTCTGCTCCTCGTGGTCCTCGCGCACGAAAGATTTGACGACGCGGATGCCGTGCAGGTTTTCCTGCACGACGCCGTTGAGGTGGTCATACGTGCGGAAAACGCGCTCGAAGATCGGGTGCGTCCGCGTCATAATGAAGTAAAGGCCGAACGCGAGCACCGGGATGATCGCGAGGAAGATCAGAGAGAGCTGCGCGTCGATCGAGAACGCCGCGACGAGAGAAAAGACCATCATCAGCGGGCTGCGCACCGCCATGCGGATGATCATCTGGTATGTATTCTGCAGGTTCGTCACGTCGGTCGTCAGGCGGGTGACGATGCTCGCCGTCGAAAACTTATCAATGTTCGAGAACGAGAAGGTCTGCACCTTGTAGAACATGTCGTGGCGCAGGTTCCGCGCGAAGCCGCTCGAGGCCTCGGCGGCAAATTTGCCTGAGATCACGCCGCACAGAAGCTGGCCCGCCGCCGAGAGCAGCAGGATGAGCCCCATTTTTGCGACGTAGGGCATGTTGCCGGCGTCGATGCCGTAATCGATCAGGTTGGCCATCAAAATGGGGATGATGACCTCAAAAACGACCTCGCCGCTGATCGTGACCATGGCGAGGATGGAGCTTTTTTTCTGTTCGCGGATGCTCCGCATCAGTTTCTGGATCAAGCCCGACCCTCCTTCTGTGTTTTCTGCCGCTCCAGCGCGGCGGTGTCGATGTTATTCTGCATGCGCTGCAAATAGGCGTGCAGCGTGCGCACCTCGTTTGCCGTGAAGCCGCGCGTCAGCACGCTTTCCAGCATTTCGTGGTCCTCGTTGATGGTTTGCAGCAGATCCTCGGCCTGCTTTGTGAGCGTCAGGCGGCGCAGGCGCGAATCGGTTTCCCCGATGTGGCGCTCCACAAAGCCCTTGCGCACGAGCAGGTCCACGACCTTCGAGGCCGTGGAGCGCGTTACGCCGAAGTGGCGCTCCACGTCGCGCAGGTAGACGGGCGAGCCGCGGTGCTCGGCGATGAAGTGGATCACCCACGTGTTTGCGCCAGTGAGCTGGTCGTTTTCCCGCTTGTGCAAGTAGGTGTCGATGAACCGGTGCGTCTTGCTGTTCAGTGCGTGCAGCGCATGCCCAATGCTTTCTTTCGGCATATCGACCGCATCCTTTCTTTTATTAAAGTGGAAGTGGATAGGTTTGAGCGGACAAAATTGGCATGCGGTGAACAATCATGCGCTTAATTGTTTGCTCTGGCCTATATTATAGTTGGCGTATTCAACAATGTCAAGATGTTAGATTTGAATTTTCAAAAAAATTTCTGCCGGGTGTTTTCTTGCACCGCCGGATATGCTATAATGGATCTGTCTTAAAAACGGCTGCGGGCTATGCCCCAGAAATGGAGAACTGCTGAAATGAAAACAAAATGCGCGTTCTGGATTGCGGGTGCCGGCGTCCTGCTCGGCACGGTGCTGCGCTGCATCCAGATGCTTTTCTTTTTTGATTACGAAACGGGCTTCGTGACGGACAGCGGCACGCTGACAATCCTCTACAGCGGGGCGACGCTCCTGTCCGCGCTCGCGGCGGGCCTGCTCTGCTTTTTGGACCGCGGGCGCTGCGGCGTGCTGCGGCCGGTGAGAAGCTGGCCCGCCGGCATCACATCGCTGCTTGCGGGCGTTTTCCTTCTGCTCTGCGCGGTGGCCCTTTTGTGGGACGCGCACGCCTACAGGGCGTTCGGCGTCTCTTACTTCGTGCTGCCCGCGCAGGTGCAGTCGCATGTGCCGTTCGCCGTTTTCACGGTGCTGTTCGGCGCTGCGGCGGCCGCGGCGGCCGTACTCTGGATGCGCGGCGGGGCGTTTCCCGGAAAGCCCGGCGCGCTTTGGGCGCTCGGCGTCGTGTGGGGACTGAGCTACATGCTGCTGACCTTCATGCTGTATTCCGCCTCGGCTACGACCGTGGAAAACCTCTACACGGTCGGCGGCGGCGCGGCGATGCTCCTCTTCCTGCTTGCCGAGGGCAAGCTGCTCTCCGGCGTGGGCGGGCAGAAAGCGGCGCGCACGGCCTTTGTGTTCGGCCTGCCCGCCGCCGTGTTCTGGCTCACGTATGTGGTCTCGAATACGGTGCTGATTGTCGCCGGCCGCGGCTATGCCACGGAGATGCCGTATGTGATCCAGCTCGCCATGCTCGCGGTCTGCGTGCACATCCTTGCGCTGCTTTTCTCCCTCAGAGGGGAGATTTTCGCGCTGTGTGCGCCCGAGCACGCGCCCGCACACGAGAAAAAGCCCGGTTTTAAGGCGGGTTCCGGCCGGTGAGCGGCTTTTTTAGGGAAAAAGTTTGGTGTTCAGCCAAAAAAGCCTTGTATTATTTCCGGAAATGCTATAAAATATAGGCAAGATCTTGTATCTACAAATATCAGGAGGTATAACAATCATGGCAGTTAAAGTTGCAATCAATGGTTTTGGCCGCATTGGCCGTCTGGCGTTCAGACAGATGTTCGGCGCTGAGGGTTATGAGGTTGTTGCGATCAACGATCTTACGAAGCCCTCCATGCTCGCACATCTTCTGAAGTACGATACCGCTCAGGGCGGCTACTGCGGCAAGATCGGCGAAGGCCTGCACACCGTTGAGGCTGACGACGAGGCGAACACCATCACGGTCGACGGCAAGACGCTGAAGATCTACGCGGAGAAGGACGCGAAGGACCTTCCGTGGGGCGAGATCGGCGTTGACGTTGTTCTCGAGTGCACGGGCTTCTACACCTCTAAGGCAAAGGCGCAGGCGCACATCGATGCGGGCGCGAAGAAGGTTGTCATCTCCGCTCCGGCCGGCAACGATCTCCCGACGATCGTTTACAGCGTGAACGAGAAGACCCTCACGGCTGAGGATACCATCATTTCCGCAGCGAGCTGCACCACGAACTGCCTCGCCCCGATGGCGAAGGCGCTCAACGACTACGCTCCGGTTCAGAGCGGCATCATGAGCACGATCCATGCTTACACCGGCGATCAGATGATCCTCGACGGCCCGCACAGAAAGGGCGACTACCGCCGTGCGCGCGCCGGCGCTGCGAACATCGTTCCGAACTCCACGGGTGCTGCGAAGGCGATCGGCCTTGTTATCCCGGAGCTCAACGGCAAGCTCATCGGCTCTGCACAGCGTGTTCCGGTTCCGACCGGCTCCACGACGATCCTCACGGCTGTCGTTAAGGGCACGGACGTCACGAAGGAAGGCATCAACGCGGCTATGAAGGCGGCGGCCTCCGAGAGCTTCGGCTACAACGAGGATCAGATCGTTTCCTCCGACGTTATCGGCATGAAGTACGGTTCCCTGTTCGACGCAACGCAGACGATGGTTGCGAAGATCGCGGACGACCTCTATGAGGTTCAGGTTGTTTCCTGGTACGACAACGAGAACTCCTACACGAGCCAGATGGTCAGAACGATCAAGTACTTCGCTGAGATCTAATTTTTCAGTCTGTACGGAAGGGGCAGGGTTTCCTGTCCCTTCTTTGTTTTATGCGGCGGATGGGCCGCGGAAACGGAGGAAACGGATATGCAGGAAAGAGTGCGTACATTTCTCAGGGAAAACGATATGCTCTGCGGCGCGGCGTCCCGGTGCCTCGACCTCGCGAGCGAGACCGGCGAGGTTGCAAAGGAGATTCTGCGGGGGATGGACTACGGCAAAAGGCCGTACACGCCGACGCCGGAGACCGCGGAGGAGCTCGGTGACTGCCTTTTTTCGCTGCTGGCGCTTTGCTGCGAGCTAGACGTCGACGCCGAAGGGGCGCTTTCCGGCGCGCTTGAAAAATACGGCGCGCGCCTGCGGCGGAAGGGCGATGCGGGCTCGCGGTGACGGCGCTCCGCGTGCAGCTTATGCGGCAGAAGTCCCCTGCGATGCCTTCAAAGCATACAGCGGGATGCAAACCAGCTATTTGATTTTTCCGCCGCGCCGTGCTAGAATAGTCGCAGATGGATGAAAAACAAGGAGTGGATATAAACGATGGCACAGAAAAAACTCGGCTTCGGCCTGATGCGTCTGCCGTCTCTGGACGAGAACGACCCGGGGAAGATCGACATGGAGCAGACCAAAAAGATGGTGGATACCTTTCTCGAGCGCGGCTTCACGTATTTTGACACGGCGTGGATGTACTGCGCGTTCCAGAGTGAGCGCGCCGCCAAGGAGGCGCTCGTGCAGCGCCACCCGCGCGACAGCTTTACGCTGGCGACGAAGCTGCATTCCGGCTTCATCAAGACGAAGGAGGACCGCGACCGGATCTTCAACGAGCAGCGCGAAAAGACTGGCGTGGAATTTTTCGACTATTACCTGCTGCACGACATCAACGTGCACAGCCTCGACGTGTACAACACGCTTGACTGCTTTTCGTGGATCCGGGAGAAAAAGGCGCAGGGGCTTGTAAAGCACATCGGCTTTTCCTTCCACGACGGCGCGGCGCTGCTCGACCGCGTGCTGACCGAGCACCCGGAATTCGAGTTCGTCCAGCTTCAGATCAACTACCTCGATTGGGACAGCGCCGGCGTGCAGTCCCGCGCGTGCTACGAGGTCGCGGAGAAGCATGGCGTACCGGTCTTTGTCATGGAGCCGGTCAAGGGCGGCACGCTCGCGGCTGTACCGGATACGGTCGCGGAAATGTTCAAGTCGTTCGCGCCGGAGATGTCGGTGCCGTCTTGGGCCATCCGCTTTGCGGCGAGCCTGCCGAACGTGCAGATCGTGCTCTCCGGCATGAGCACCATGGAGCAGTTGCTCGACAACACCGGCTACATGCAGGACTTTGAGCCGCTCAGCGAGGCGGAGCGCGCGGTCGTGCAGAAGGCTGTGGAGCGGATCAACGCGAACATCGCGGTCCCCTGCACCGGCTGCGCCTACTGCGTGGACGGCTGCCCGATGAACATCGCGATCCCGAAATATTTCTCGCTCTACAACGCCGATATGCAGGAGGTCAAGGGCAAGGGCTGGACCCCACAGGGCGAATATTACGACAACCTGACCCGCGATTTCGGCAAGGCGAGCGACTGCATCGCGTGCGGCCAGTGCGAGGGCGTATGTCCGCAGCACCTGCCGATCATCGAGCACCTGAAAACGGTGGCGTCGCATTTCGAAAACGAGGGATAACCAAAAAACGAAAAAAGGCTGTATCCGAAAAAAGGATACAGCCTTTTGGCTTTCTGAAGGCGCATTCCGCACGGGCGAAAAAGGGCCGCCGCCCGGCCTCACAGCGGCAGCAGGGGGAGCAGCAGCTCGCAGACGAGCACGACGGCGCTCGCGAACACCGCGACGCTCAGAAGGCTCTTGCCGCGGAACGCGAGGAAAAGCGCCGCCGCAAACCCGAGTGCCGCGCTGAACGTGCTGCCGGTCGAGGAGAGGATCGCCGGGAAGGTCATCGCGGAAAGCGTCGCATACGGCACATAATAGAGGAATGAGCGGATGTATTTGTTCGTGATTCTGCGCCGGATCAGCGTCAGCGGCAGCAGGCGGATCAGGTAGGTGACGAGCGCCATCACGGCGATGTACGCGAAAATCTCAGGCCGCATGGCTTTCCTCCTCCGCGGGCTTGTCCTCAAGCGGGGCGAGCCACGCCGCAGCGCCCGCGACGAGCACCGTCACCAAAATGATGCGGAAGCCCGAGGAAATCTCCCGGAGATACGGCGCTAAACTGAACACGGCGGAAACCGCCATGGAAACGACGGCGACGGCCGCGACGGCGCGGTTCTCTTTTGCGGGCGGCACGACGATCGCGATGAACATGCCGTACAGCGCGATGCCGAGCGCGTTGGTGAGCACGCCGGGCAGAATGCTGCCAGCCACGGCGCCCAGCACGGTGCCGAGCACCCAGCCGGGCACCGCCGCGGCGATCAGGCCGTAGCTGTAGTACGGGGAGAGCGGCGCGGGCCGGCTGAAGCTGACGGCGAAGATCTCATCGGTCATGCCGTAGGCGATGCCAAACCGGTGCGCAAAGCGCATGTCGGGGGAGAGCCGCTGCGAGAGCGCGCAGGACATCAGGAAGTACCGCAGGTTGATGGCGAGCTGGGTGAACGCGAGCTCGAGGTAAGAAGCACCCGCGGCGATCACGCCGAGCGCCGCGAACTGCCCGGCTGAGGTCAGGTTTGCGGCGGAGATCACGGCGGCCTCCGGCACGGTGAGGCCGATGGCGGCCGCCTGAATGCCGAAGGCGAACGAAACGGCGAAATAGCCGAAGCAGATCGGCAGGCCGTCGCGCAGGCCGGCCGTAAAATTCTGTGCTTTCGTGAGCATGACTCGAAATTCCCCTTTATGTATGTCGTCCTTTCCCGCAGTTTTCGGGGAAAGGGGTTGAAAAAAGGCGGTTTTCACCGCCTTGAAACAGACATAAAAATCCCCGCCCGACCGTAACGTGCTCTCAATAACCTGCTACTGTAAAAGCAGGTGGGTGCCCTCCCACAGGTTTCTCGCTCCCTTCTTCCAACGGCGGTCGAGCCGCCGCCGGGAGGTCTGCAGTCCGTCTGTGGAGCCGGGCTCCCGAGTATTTGAGTGTAGGGTTATTCTTGCACGGTCCGCGTATCGGGCAGGTAATTCTATTGTTTGTGTGCGCCGGGCTGTTATGCGCGGAAGGTTATTCCTCCTCGTCCTCCATTGCCTGCGCGTAGCGCGATTCGAAAATGTCGGCCAGCTTATCAAGCAGGGCCTCATCCTCAACCTCGGAGAGCTGCTCCTCGCCGTCTACATTGACGAGCTCGAAGATATAGTACTCGTCGGCGTCTGCTACGTCGCCCTCCGCGTCGCTGAGTGTCGGGATCAGCGCCATAAAGTAGCCGTCGTCGTTCTCGATTTCGTCGATGATCTCGAATTCGTGCTCGTTGCCCTCGTCGTCGAGAAGAACGACGAGATCGGCCTCGTAATCCTGTTCGTTTTCTATACTCATGGTTCAGACCGTCCTTTCAGATTTCGGGCGGAGCTTTATTCCGCACCCTTATTGTATCGTGAACCGCCCGCAAAGTCAAGGCGTTTTCCAAAATCGTTTGCGGCTGATTTGAAAATAATATGTGAATGAAACTTATTGATTCAATACAAAATCTATGTTAATATATGAGGGAATCGGGTAAAATATCCGGAAAGAGGGTGTGGGAAATGTCGGGTACATTTTTGAAATGCGTGGCGCTGGCCGCCATGTTTGCCGATCATCTGCTGAAAATTCTTTTGACGCAGCCGTTTTTTATGCAGGTCTGCGGGATGTCGCTGGAGGCTTCTTGGGCGCTCCTGCATTCGCCGCTTTTCTATGCGCTCGAGCTCTTCGGCCGCATGGCGTTTCCGATCTTTGCGTTTTCGGTCGCGCAGGGCAGCCGCCACACGCACAGCCGAGAGCGGTATTTGCTGCGGCTGCTGCTTGTCGGCTTAATTTCGGAGATCCCGTTTCAGCTCGCCTTCGAATGGGGCGAGATCGGGCTGGGCACGACGAATGTATTTTTTACGCTGCTGCTTGGCGCCTGCGTGTGCATGCTGTTCGAGCACTGCGCGCGGAAAAACGAGCGGAGCGCGTGGCTTCTGTTCAGCCTTGTGCTCCTGATGGCGGTGTATATCGCGGAGTATATGCACATGGATTACGGCGGGTACGGCGTCTTCTGCATTTTTCTCCTGTACGCCGTGCGGAACAGGCTTCTGCTCGGCGCTCTGCTCACCGTTTTGACGGCGCTGCTGTACGGCGCGCCGTTCAGCGCGGACGCTGCGCTGCTGTTTATCGCCGCGATGGGCGGCTATGCGCTGCTCCTCTTGTATAACGGCGCGCGCGGCCGGCCGATGAAATGGCTGTTCTACGCGTTCTATCCGGCGCATTTGATTGTGCTGTACGGCGCGGCGTACCTGCTCGGCATCGGCTGATTTCAGGGCTTTCCCCTTTTTGGGAAAGCCCTTTTGCTTTTTTGCACAAGAAAACCAGACGACATATGTAACTAATTATCTCGGAAAAAGTTAAAAATAACTGTTGACAAAATGAAAGAAAATTGGGGAGAAAACTTTGAAACGTACTATGCTAAAATATGTGAAGCGGTAGATTCAACACAAGGAGAG
>OLPX01002568.1_pt1 | contig 10487 bp, 9 predicted proteins | sample 1672491 | NCBI WGS metagenome assembly OLPX01 (sample SAMEA3136692, study PRJEB25190) | human gut metagenome | biome: human gut; feature: human-associated habitat; material: faeces | place: Austria | collected 2013 | reverse complement strand
AACGGCTGCGGAAAAACAACACTGATGAAAATGCTTCTTGGACTGACACCACCAACATCCGGAACTTTCACGCTGTTTGACCAGACACTTACCGGACATGAAAAACAGCTTTATCCACGGATTGGAGCCCTGATCGAAACACCCGGATTTTATCCCAATCTGACAGGAACGGAAAATCTCGAAATTTTTGCCCGGCTTCGAAACCTGAATGTATCACATGCAGTCAAAAATGCTCTGGAAACGGTCGGTCTGCCATTCCGGGATAAAAAATTATTTCGGGAATATTCCCTCGGGATGAAACAACGTCTCGGACTCGCCAATGCGCTTCTTCATCATCCGCAGCTTTTGATCCTGGACGAGCCGACCAACGGACTGGATCCGATCGGAATCGCAGAAATCCGGGATTTCCTGAAAACGCTCTGCAAAGATCACGGAAAGACGATCCTTGTCTCCAGCCATATTCTATCCGAGATCGATCTGCTTGCCGATGACATCGGGATTCTGGATCACGGTGTACTTCGCGAAGAATGTAGTATAAAAACACTCAAAGAAAAAAACGACAATCTGAAGCATTATTTCAAAACGATCACAGGAGGTAAAGGAATTGCTTAAATTGATTCATATCGAACTTTTAAAACTGCGTCGGCGAAAATGTCTGATTCTCACGCTCACCACATCCCTGATCATGCCGTTTTTGTCCATGTTATATTTCAAATACATGGGGAAACCAAACGTGGAACCTGTCTTATTCTACAAATGGGCCGTTTTCGGCTTCACCTGTTGGATGATCCTCCCGTTTATTTTAGGAATCCTTTCGTCATTACTTTTCTGCACGGAATCGAGTAATCGTATAAATACATATTTCTGGATCATTCCTGTCAGTAAACTTAAATATTTTTTTAGTAAGTTTTTCATGGTATTTATATATTCATTCATTTTCATATTGCTTACATTTATCTGGACAGTCCTGTTTGCCGACAGATCCGGATGCGTTACACAGGATATTTCTTCCGTTTTCTATCTGATCAGAAAATGTATCGAGATCAGCATTCTTTTGCCGCTGGTCACGCTCCCGCTCCTTGCCGCTGCTGCATGCATCAACGGATATGTTCTTCCGGTGTGTCTCACGCTTGTCTACACTTTTTCCGGATTTATGCTGGCGCCGCAGACCCCCTGCCTGCATCCTTTATCCGCATTCTCCGTGCTCCTGAACCGGAACGGGGAAATACCGGGCGTACCGATGTCACCGCCAAGCGTGCTCTTTTCCACATGCTGCTGTATCCTGCTCTGGGATTTTTTCTCTGTCCTCATTGCAGGAATCTCACTGAAAAAGAAATCCTAAATTGCAAATTTTATGATCCAAAGGAGGTCAACTATGAAAAACCAATTCCTTTTACTTCAAATCGAATGGAAAAAACTTCGCCGTTCCGCAATACTTTTGATTTCCGTCTTCGCCGTGATCCTGACCGCCGTGTTTGTCTTTGCCGCGGATCCGAGCCGCTATACAAAACATATCGGATGGTATATGGATGAAGTACAGCCCTGGAGCATCTTTTTTCTCCTCCCATCCATCACTGCTTTATTCGGAAGTTATCTGATCTGTCGGGAAAGGGAAGATGATACTTTAAAATCACTCCAGCTGATCCCCATACATCCGGCAAGATTAACCGCCGTGAAACTACTGCTGACATTCCTGTTCGCCCTTGCGCTTTCCCTCCTGCTCTTCACCATCACCTGTTTGACCGAACTCTTTCTGCACGGAACTGCGCTCTCATTCCCACTGATCCTCCGTATCTTCCTGCAATACCTGTCAAATGGGATCGGAGTGTTTTTTGCAGTCTCTCCGCTGATCGCTTTCTGCGCTTTCCGAAAAAACGGACAATGGGCAGCGCTTATAGTGACAGAAATCTACTCCATCGGCGGACTGTTTGCCGCGATTTCCGATCCATACCGAACCTATTATCCTGTTGCGGCGATTTTCCAGTTTTCCGGTTACTATCCTGCCACTTTGAAAAACCGTCTGCTCAGTGTAATGATCCTCATTTCCTGTGGCATGTTCACCTTTTTCTTCCTGTGGATGTGCCCCAAAAATCCAAAAAAGCAAACGAGAAGATCCGCACCACATTTTAATATGATATAATACCCAAAGCGAACACTAGCGTCGGTGTACAAAGGGAAACACGCCTCAAACCGCTAAATTTTCTTTTTGACAGGAGGGAGACTGCCATGGCTAAAATATTTGTTGTAGATGATGATCCGGATATGCTCACACTCATATGTACTGCGCTTCAAAGGGACGGACATCAAGTCGATACGGAAGCAGATCCGACTGCCGTAACACCAAAGCGCTGCCGCTTTTATGATCTTCTGCTGTTTGATATCATGATGCCGAAAGAAGACGGATTTTCTCTGATCCGCCGCGTCAGAACGGAGGTGGACTGTCCGATCCTGTTTCTGACAGCCAAGACCGGAGACGCCGCGCTTGTACAAGGACTGGGGCTCGGCGCTGATGATTACATAAAAAAACCGTTCAGTCTTGCCGAGCTGAGCGCCCGTGTCAACGCGCATCTGCGGCGTGAGAAACGACAGCCGACACACGCTCTCATCCGCGGCGACGTTCATTTTGATCTTCAGGCAAAAATGGTGACCGTCAAAGAACATTCAATCCCGTTCACCAAAGGCGAATATGCGATCTGCGAATATCTGGCTCTGCACAGCGGACAGATTTTTACAAAAGAACAGATTTATGAAAATGTATTCGGCTTCGACGCGGAGGCTGATTCCTCCGTCATCGCCATGCACGTCAAAAATATCCGTGCAAAATTAAAGGAGCATGATGCCGCTCCGATCGAAACAGTCTGGGGGGTTGGATATAAATGGAAAAAAGAAAACGATCTGTAAGCCTTTCTTTCGTTCTGCTCCGCTTTGCATGTATCATGCTGGGGCTGATGCTTTTTTGTGCCTTACTCTGGCTTGCCATCATGCAGCTGCTCCAGACAACCGGCTTTATCTATCATGGTTCTCTCCCGAACCGGCAGGCAGAAGCGATGCTGCTTGACCATCCGGAAACCTTTACAACCCCGGGAGAAGATTTTCTTTCCGATTACGCACTTTTTGCCGCTGATGGAAGTCTTTTGGAAACAAATACAGATTCAAAAGAAGCCGGTCGCCTTTCCGTTTTTTTAACAAAAGACTCGGATGATCCCCATATCATCCGGTACACCTATGCCGATCAAAGTACGATACTGATCCACTGGGTATATCAAAGAGATTTCACCGATCCGCAACTCCGGAAGTTTCTTCCTCCTTTTGAAGTGCTCTGGTGGATCACGTTATTTCTTGCTTTTATTTTTGTCCTGCTCTTAAGTGTCTTACTTCTCCGTCGAAGTTTGACGTCAAAATTGAAACTTTTTCGTGATATAAGCAAGAAAATCGCTTCTCAAGAACTTGATTTTGCAATTTTTCCTGCAGGAATCCACGAATTTGATGATGCTCTCGCCGCAATGGATGAAATGCGTCGTGCATTGTATGATTCCCTCACAGAACAATGGCGTACCCAGCAGCAGCGGGAATCGGAAATATCCGCACTTGCTCACGACTTAAAAACGCCGCTGACTTTGATCGGTGGAAACGCGGAACTTCTCCTGTGTGAAAATCTCCCGGAGAACCAGAACCATATGCTTCACACGATCCTGGAAAATACCACCCGGGCACACCGGTATCTTTCCGGTCTTTTGGATGCTTCCACCGGTAACAAAGAACCAAAGGTCTCCTTTGATCTTTCTGCCCTGCTGCCTGATCTTGTACGATCCATGGAACCGTTTGCCGGGATGAAACATATTTCACTGCATATGGATAATCACCTTACCGGCTTTTATCCGCTTCAGAAAGACCATTTTTCCCGGGCTCTTTCCAACATTGTCCAAAATGCGCTGGAACATACTCCCCCCGGAAAACAGGTCTCTCTCAGCGGCAGGACGTCCGATACAGGCTGGGAGCTTCTGATCTGCGATGAGGGAATTGGCTTTAGTCCTGCCGCGCTCCGTCATGCCACAGAACGCCTTTGGAGAGACGATCCGGCGCGTCAGGCAGACGGGCATAACGGGATCGGTCTCTGGTTTGCCGCCGAAGTGATCCGCTCGCATGGTGGGACTCTCACACTGGAAAATCGTCCGCAGGGCGGCGTGGTAAAGATCTTACTCAATAAATCATTCTAAACAATGCAAAATCTCCCTGCAATTTATGAGAACCATTCATAAATTGCAGGGAGGTTTTCTTTTTTACGCCCGGCGATCTTATTTTTCTCTCTTCTTACACATCCGATACAACACCGTCAATATGATTCCAGCTACACTTAAACCTGCCGCGATCAAAAATGCCTGTGTGTAAGAACCGTTTTTATAATACACATTTTTCATGATCGTCGGTCCGAAATACCCTGCCATCGCAAATCCGATAAACATGATACCATAGTTGACACTGTTATGCGCCGCGCCAAACTGATCTGCCGTAAATCCTGGGAATACGCCCATAAATGCGCCGAAGCAAATACCTACGATCGAGATCCCGATATAAAACAGGATCAGTTCTCCTTTCCCACAGAGATAAAGAAGCACATTCCCTCCGACAGACAAGAAACAGGCAAGCGTCAGCGTCTGGACACGCCCGATCTTATCCGAAAGAAATCCTGCCAAAATCCGTCCGAACGAATTAAATAACGCCAATACAGACACTGCGATCCCTGCCGCCGCAACCGAAAGACCGATCATTTCCATTCCCACTGCAGAAGCCTGAGAAATGATCATCATGCCGCTGAAAGCCCCGCTCATCAAAAGCAGGATCATCAGATAGAAAATCGGGCTTTTCAACATCTCTTTCCAGTCTTTATCTGTTTCTTTTTGTCCGCCCGCCTGTTTTTCCGGCGCTTTCCAGCCCTCCGGTACGAAACCATCCGGGCAGGAGAACATAAACAAAGAAGATACCGAGATGATCACAAGAAATGTGATCCCGACAAGGATAAACGCCATTTTCACCTGTACTTTTTCTACCAGTAAATTGATCACCGGCGGAAGCAGAACCGAACTGAATCCATAAGCCGCCGTTGTCAGTCCGCCGATCAGACCACGTTTGTCCGGAAAGAATTTGACACAACAGCTGATCGTGCAGCCATATGCCATCCCAAGTCCCAGACCGCCAAGCAGACCATATGTCACCATCAACATTCCGACAGACGTTGACAACCCAGCCAGGATCATACCGCATCCGAACATCACACCGCCTGTGAGGATCACTTTTTTGGGTCCGAACCGGTCATTGATCCAACCTCCCGAGATCATCGTGATCGGACCTACGGAGTTGGCAACGGTATAGACGATCGCCAGATCCGCCGTTGTGATCCCGGTTCCTGTTATCGTTCCGAGATACTCTGCCATTGGCGCGGCAAACACGCTCCAGGCATAGACGGAACCAAGACATAAGTTCGTCAGACATGCAAACAGAAGCACAAGCCAGCGCCGTTTGGAAATATTTTTTTGTTGCTCTCTCATTCTTCTTACCCTCTTCTTTCATCCATATTTCAATACACTGCCATTGATTCTTCCGCATATTTATGCTACCCTCTTTATGCAGAGGAAATAGAACAGAACATATGCATTTCCTTATTATTTTATCAGTTTTCAAATGGGGAAACTATCATCAATCCAAAGACAATATGTTGAAAAAGCAACACTTATCATATATTTTGTTGCTTTGCAGAGGTTATTATGACTACAAAAGATTTACGTATCATCAAGACATTACAACAGATCGATCGGGCGCTTCTGGAGCTTCTAAATGAGCTGCCGTTCCAAAAAATCACAGTTCAGTTATTGTGTGAGCGGGCGCTGATCAACCGCTCCACCTTTTACAAATATTATACGGATAAATACGACCTGCTGGATCGTTATCTGAACAAAATCCTGCAGGAGTTCAAACAACAGGTCAACGTTGACTTCGTTGTCACAAATCCGAGCGGCACCGACGATGAGCATTATCAGATCCCTTTCCGGAATTTCACGGCATTCGTATATTCCAAACGGACAGAATATCTGATTTTATGGAAAGCTTCCATTGAGCGCCAGCCTTACAACGAAATGACGGATCTGGTTTACCGGCAGATTCTGGAAAAACTTCTTACCGAATCTCCCGAATTATCGGCAAAACATACATATTGCGAGCTGTATGCGCACCTCTTTTCTTCCAACATGATGGCGCTGATCCGCTGGTGGCTTACAAATGAAGACACGGTTTCTATTGAGGAAGTACAAAAGATCATGCATGAAAATATGAAAAAAGGGTTGTTTTACACGTTCCGGCACTCTGTCCGAGATTCCATTCAATAATCTGACTTTTTTTGCATATACTATATTATCATCTGTTTCTATGGAGGTTCATATCGTATATGCGTTTTTATATCATTGCAGGCTATCTCTTCACCGCCGTTTTCGGAACCTTATCGCATTTTCTGTACGACTGTTCCGGGCAGAACCTGTTCATCGCCCTCTTTGCTCCGGTCAATGAATCTATATGGGAGCATATGAAACTTTCGTTTTTCCCGGTGCTTTTATATGCGTTTTTTCTGTCTTATATCCGACAGCCGGAAAAAGAATTTCATACGCTCCGTGACGCCCTGCTGCTTGGAAATTTCGTCGGAACGTTCAGCATTCCCGTACTTTTTTACACCTATTCCGGAATATTGGGACGTCATCTCCTTGCCGCAGATATCGCCGTCTTTCTGCTCGGTCTTTTCTTTGCTTTCCGATTCGCATGGAAAGGAAAGGATACGGTCCGGACAGACAGCCGGCGAAAATGGATTTATCTATTGACTGCGCTTCTGGCTCTTTTATTTTTCATCTTTACCTTTTATCCTCCCCGGATCGGATTGTTTCTGGATTTAAGCTGAATAATGTACATTTCTTTTAAATCCAAGATACGTCATTCCAAAATAAATCAGATAGACTCCCGCAAAAATAAACAGGGAAATCCCGAAATAATACATTCCGCTTCCGTTTGCCCCGGTATAGAATACAAACTGATGCCCCGCATACACAGCCGTCGCCGCGCTTAAGATCACAGCGATCACGACCGGAACAAGATAGTAGAATGCCAGTTGTTTCAAGATCAGGCGGTCGATCTCTTTCTCATTCATTCCCAGCTTTGAAAGTACGTCATACCGGAAACGGTATTTCGACGAATCACTGAGCTGCTGGACTGACATGATCGTAAGCGCCACACATAGAAATACAAGTCCGACATACGCCAAAGGAAATACCAAAGACAACATCGCCAGCTTCAGATCCATCCCAATGCCCTCCCGCACCAGAACGTCGCTGGCACAGCTTACGATCTGGTCGGTTCCGAATCCTCCCATCGTTTCTGATTCCCAATAGGCTTCTTCCGGTATCTCGCCGCGCTCCTGCATCTCGTAAAATTCTTCCTGCGTCGGGATCCCGTTTTTCTTCAGGCGGATCGTTTCCAGCGTTTGCTGCAGATCAGACGGCGCTTTCCCCTCTGTGGAGACTGCCAGTTCTGAAAAATAGCTGTCCATCCCTGCCGCCGCCTCATCCGGCACGATGATCAGATAATCCGCCCCGTTATTTCCATTCTGGGAAAACGGGATCGTATAAATCTCATCCAGCGTCAGTTCTCCCAAAGAAGTGTCTAGCGCTCTCGCTTTGATCTTATCATCCAAAAACGGAACCATCCGTTCTTTGATCTGAACCGCATACTTATCTTGTCCAAGTGCCACCGGTTCATATCCGAGCATTTCTCTTAAATGATTGTAATCACTGATTTTCATATAAGTATCATAAGTATAATATTCGTATCCGTCTTCTTCCACCGCTTTCTCATTCAGACTGCCGTCCGGATTCCGATATTTTTTAGAAACGGTTCCGCCGTGTGTATACAGATACTCGTTCATCACCTTTTTCCCATCCTGATAAATCTGATAACTCCACGTATCTTCTGTTCTGCATTGATCGTGGATCGCTGCCAGTTCTTCGTCAAACGCATCATCGGGGTTTTCACTGTGTACCAGAATGTCAAATGGAACTGAATTTTCAATTGCCTGATTCTGGAACCTTGCAAACATCATCGAAACGCTTCCTCCAAGGATTGCCGTCATCAAAAGCAGCGTCAATGTTCCCATCGTAAAACGCATCGTTCCCAGTTTTCCCGTATACTGACGCAGCAAAAATAATCGTCCCGGCTTATAGAGTCCTGATTTTCTTTTGTGGATATAGCTGGTGAGGATTGCTGAAAATCCATAGTAAAAAAGATAGATCGCCGCGATAAAACAAACTGTAATACAACATACTCCCGCAACCGAATATCTTTCCCCGAAAAGGAGGATCGTATACACGATAAAAAATCCGACTGCCACAAAAAACCATATCCGCGCAAATCCACTTTTACTTTCACGGATTTTTTCATTTTCCTTTTCCATCCGCATCAATTCCGCAATGGTCATCTTTTTGAACAGCCGTCGGTTTCGGATCAGCGCAAAAAAATAGCACAGTATGTAAATCCCGCTGGTCATAAGCATACTCCACCCGTTTAACTGCACATGGAGCGGATAATCCATCCCAAACACTCTGTAAAATATCGTCATCAGGATCTGCTGCAAAAACATGCCGACGCCGATTCCCATCACAAATGCAATCATCCCCATCAGGATATTTTCTTTCATATAAAGTCCGGAAATCTGTTTTTTATTCATCCCAAGCAACAGATAGGTTCCAAATTCACGGCTTCTTTTTTCCAGCATAAACCGCGTCATATAGCGAATCAGCCATGCAAGGATTCCCACGATAAACACGCTGACCAGACCGATCATCGCCCCCATCACACCAGCTTCCCAAAACATCGACAAAATATCCGGAGATAACGCCATCGAATCAAACGCAAACATCATTGCCGCCATCACCGTCATCGTCAATACATAGACAATATAATCTCTCGAAGAACGTCGGGCATTCCGCAGTGCAAGTTTATTCAGCATCACTGCACTCACCTCCCGTCAGCGCCAATACATCCAGGATCTGATTCAGAAACGCTCTCCTCGTCTCCTGTCCCCGGTACAATTCATGGAAAATCTGTCCGTCTTTTAAAAAGAGGATCCGTCTGCAGTAACTCGCCGAAAATGCGTCATGGGTTACCATCAGGATCGTCGCTCCCATTTTTCGGTTCATCGTCTCAAATGTATCCAAAAGCATCTGCGCAGATCTGGAATCCAACGCCCCGGTCGGCTCATCGGCACAGATCAACTGTGGCTGTGTCACAACGGCTCTGGCGCAAGCACAGCGCTGCTTCTGCCCGCCGGATACCTGTACCGGAAACTTATCTGCGATCTTTTCGATTCCAAGCGCTCTCATGACCTGCCTGCTCCGCTTCACGATCTCTGCTTTTTTCTGCTTTTGCAGCGTCATCGGAAGTTCTATATTTTCCCGGATCGTCAACGTGTCCAACAAGTTAAACTCCTGAAAGACAAATCCCAGATTTTCTTTCCGGAACTTTGCCAGCCCCTCTTCTTTCAGCATTGTAATATCTGTATCTCCATAATAAATATGTCCGGCGCTCACCCGGTCGATCGTGGAGATCATATTCAAAAGCGTCGTTTTTCCGGATCCGGAAGCGCCCATGATCCCGATAAACTCGCCCTCATCCACCTGAAAACTAACACGGTTCACCGCCTTTGTTATATTATTTCCGCTCCCATAATATTTTTCAATGTCACAGATTTTGATCAAATGTTTCATGTTATCCATCCTTTCGTTTCTCCCCTGCCTCCTCCGCTCACTATGAATGTTCAAAGGAAACTTTTTGCTGTGTTCTAAGTATAACAAGAAACATTCGGGGGTTGTATCAGACTTCCTTTCCGCAATCTTTCAATTTTGAAAGGTTTTCTCCCATCCGATCTTCTGAAAATCACTTTCCGGAAACTGCAGCCATAATTTTAACAGCCGGAAAAATGGAATTCAGAATTTTCGAAAGTGTTGATTAGCTCTGCCAATGCATGAACATACCTGCTTCAGGAGATCCCTGAACAGTAACCATTAAATTGCCTGATTTGCTTAGAAAAAAGAAAAAACTTTACTTTTGAATAATAATGTGGTAATATATATATCGTGTTGAACCACTTATAATATGTTAGTGATGAAAAGACAATGATCTTTCCTCGTCATAATGGGATGTGTATTTAATATTCCCCATAGTTTCCCCATTATAGAATTAAAATTGGTGATGGCAGTAAGGGGGTAATGGCGACTGATTAACACTTTAAATACACATAAAACAATATAGAGGCCGTTCTGAGTATATCTGGTAAATGCGTAAAAATAAGCATTTTTATAGAAAATTCAGAGCGCAAAAAGGGTTCAGACAGTAAAAAGCACCTGTAGCTCAGTGGATAGAGCAGTGGTTTCCGGTACCATGTGCGGGGGTTCGAT
>OLPX01002546.1_pt1 | contig 10541 bp, 7 predicted proteins | sample 1672491 | NCBI WGS metagenome assembly OLPX01 (sample SAMEA3136692, study PRJEB25190) | human gut metagenome | biome: human gut; feature: human-associated habitat; material: faeces | place: Austria | collected 2013 | reverse complement strand
CAGCCTTCCATTTAACTTTTAAGCGCTATTAAATTCTTCCTATAATCGTACTTATCCCCTCTTCCCCGAAAAAACTCACCACGCAAAAAAAACGCCAGCCTCCTTCCCAAGCTGACGGTTCCCAAAATCCTATTCCTATCCCCCTCAAAACTTACCGCTCTCCTCTTCTCCCCTCTCTCACCTCCCTCATCTCCCCCATACATCTCCAATAATTCCTCTCTTTCCTCCCCACCGCACTGTCCAGCTTCTCCCGTATCTCCTCCCTAGAAAGCAACCAATCCGGCCGCAAAAGCCCGGCCTCGAGGCACCGCCTCAGCTCCACCAGCTTCCTCGCATCCCCGCCGCGCAGGCTTATACGGCAGAATCCCTCGTCGCCATGTCCAGGGAAATGGCCGGTGTATCCGCCCCGACAGCCGTAAGCCCGGAAACCGCAGAAACCATTTTGGAGCACGCGCGCCTTGGGAACATCGGCATCTCGGGACTGATTAAAGAGGCAATGGCCGGAGATGAAAAAAATGTTTGATATGGAAGCAAGACACATTATCGAATCCCTGCGCTCCGGAATCCCCTCCCGCGCCGTCGGTCAGTATTTTTCCGACGCCAGGCCGCAGCTCATGAAAGAGATTTCCGGCCGTCTGGAACACACCGCCGAAACCGGCATCTCCAACGGCATGGTAATTTCCGGCAAATACGGCGAGGGCAAAACCCACATCCTGAACACAGTTTTCAACATGGCCCACGCCAACCGCATGGCCGTCTCCTTCCTCTCCCTGAGCAAAGAGACTCCCATGGACAAGCTGCATCTCGTGTACCAGAAAATCATCAGCAGCACCTACCTGCCCATGCGAAATCAGCCCGGCTTCCTCCATCTGCTGGATCAGATGACGCCTGGAAGCCCGGCCGCAAACGAACTTCTCCTCTACTCCGCCAAGGGCCTGGAGACCGACAAGCTGTACTACCTCCTGCGCTCCTATCTGAACACGGAAGATCAGGAGGAAAAGTTCCAGCTCCAGTCCGACCTGGAGGGCGATTTCGTCGGAAATGCCGTCGTGAAGCGCATCTATAAGCGGATTTTCAATGAAACAGCCAAATATTCCGTAACCTTCAGCAAAACCAAGCACTGTATGGATTACTTTTCCTTCATGAGCCATCTTTTCACAAAACTTGGCTGCCGCGGATGGGTCATCCTGATCGATGAGGCCAAGCTCATGGGCCGTCTTGGGAAAAAGGCCAGGCTGAACGCCTACCGGAACATGGCCTCCTTCCTGCGCCCCGGTGAAAATCTGGACTCCGTCTTCACCATGTTTGCGCTGAGCGCCTCCTATGCCGAAGATGTGATCGAGGGAAAACACGAATTTGAAAATCTGGCAGAGCTTTATCCCGACAACGAAGAACCCATGAAAACAGTTCTGAACATGCTGTTAAAGGCGCCTCAGCTTCTGCCGCTCACGAAAGACGAGATTCGCCGCGTTCTCGCCCAGATCCAGGAATTCCACGGACGGGCATACGGCTGGAACCCGGAGGTTTCCACCGATTCCATCCTCAAGGCGACCCAGTCCGGCGGCTATCTCCTTCGGACAAAAATCCGGGCCGCCATCGAATTCTTTGACCAGCTCTACCAGTACGGCGAAGCCGGCGACACAAAAATCAACGAACTTGGCGCCGAAACCTTCGAGGAAGACGGCACGCCGGAGTTGGAATCTGTCCTCGGAACAGGAGAAAATCATGAAAATATTGACAGCTTTTGACAAGCATGACCGCGGAGAAATAGCTTCCTTCCTGGAAACTCTGACGCCCGATGAACGGACGCTGGCAGAAAAAGTGTTCTCCGCCTGCGACGGCCAGGATTTTGAGCAGGCCGCCCAATTCTGTATGCAGCTTTTAGACAGAAACCCTGATCTGCCGGCAATCCTTCTGCTGCTCGGACAATGTCTCTTTGCCACCGGCGATCTGAGAACCGCAAACCTGGTTTTTTCAGACCTCATACAGGATCATCCGGATGAAGAGATTCCCCGCATCTATTACGCCATGACGCTCCATGGACTGGGATACTACAAAGAGGCGGTTCAGCAGTTTCGCCTGCTTTACCCGCTCGATGACTATTACCCGTTTTTCCTGAATTCCTACGCGAATACCTTGCAGAAACTTGGGAAGGACGCGGAGGCCCGCCGCCTTTTCCGGGAGGAAGCCTCTCATTTTGAGGAAACAGGAAGCTTTGCCACTGCCGAAATGCTGGACGGCACCTTCCAGAATCTTCTTTATCTGGATGTCAAACTGGCCAATGGATGCTATGATACGGATATGGCGCTCTACCAGCGATTCCTTTCCGCAGTGTCCATGGACGATTCCATGAAGGAGCATCTTGTTAATACGCTAATCCACTGGGACACTCTGCTGGATCTTGTGTGGTACCGCCCAAAATACCGGGCTTTCCTTGATTTCATAAGCGAGAAAGGTTTTCTGGCCGGAGAAGAGGAAAAAGACTTTCTGGAGACTGCCTATATGACGCTGGAATTTGTGGAAAGCCGGACGGATTCCCAAGCGGCATCTTTTCCCGCCCAGTTCATCGGATTCCTTTCAGAGCTTGGACGCGGCCTCCAGTCCGAAGATGCGGACGATAAATTCCTCATACACTCCTATTTCTGGTACATGTGCCGCTACTATCCTGGCCACGAAGCAGAAATCCGGAGCCTGGCCGGGAAATATCCTCATACCTTCCGCCTGGCGGACGATTTTTTCGCCCGCGTCCATGAAGACGCAGAAAAAGAGTCCGGCCGCCTCCTGGCGGAAATGCTTCCGCTTTCAGACTTCAAGGATTTTGGAGCCCTGGAGAAACATCTGACGAACCTTTACGATTCCATCCAAAAACAGACAAAAAGCGAAACCTATGTATATGATTCCGATACTCCGTACAGAAGAAGCGGAAAAAAGATCGGCCGCAACGATCCCTGCCCCTGCGGCAGCGGGAAAAAATATAAAAACTGCTGCGGAAAAAACGCGTAAAAAGAGGAGCCACTCCTGGCTCCTCTCTCTCATCTCTTCTCATATTCCTCCGGCGTATAATAAATCACCCGAGTCCCGCTGTTTTCAAACCGGAACGGCACATAAAGCAGATCCTCCATCGCCTGATGCACCGCCTCCCTCTTATCCTCTTCCACATAAAAAAGAAGGAAACCGCCTCCGCCGGCGCCGAGAAGCTTCCCGCCAAGAGCCCCCGCCTTCATTCCCCGGTCGTAGAGATCATCAATCGTCCCCGTGGAAATCTGGCTGGAAATCCCGCGCTTTAGCTTCCAGGTATAGTCCAGAAGCCGTCCAAACTCGTTAAGATCCGTCTTCGAAGTCAGGATCCGCTCCGCATCATCCACCAGCGAAAGCATCTCCAAAAGCTGCTTCTCCTTATCGGCCAGCGCCTTCTGGGTCGTCTCCTGAATATCCGAAGAAAACCTGGAAAAGCCGGTAAAAAACAGCATCAGATTCCTGTTTAGCTGCCGCTTCCGCTCCGGCGAAATAATCACCGGCTTCACCTCGTACCCCTCGGCATTAAAATTGATCCGGTTCAATCCGCCGAAAGCCGCCGCAATCTGATCCTGGATGCCGCCGCTCTCCTTGCAGAGCACCCGCTCCAGATAAATCGCCTCATCGGCCAGCTTCTTCTTATCGGCATACTTTCCCTTTAACGCATAAAACGCATTCAGCATCCCGACCGCAAACGACGAACTCGTCCCAAGCCCTGACCTGGCCGGCAGATCCGCCTCATAAGTCAGGCGCAGCTCATGCATGTCAAGAAACTTCATGGCCTCGCGGATGGCCGGATGCTTAATCTCCTCCACATCCACAACCCGCTCGATCTTAGAATACGAAAGCTCTGTTGCATAATCAAAAAAACGCGGCAAATGCCTGACATTGACATAACAATACTTGTCAAACGACGTCGAAATCACGGCGCCGCCATGCTCCCTGTAAAAATCCGGGAAATCCGTCCCGCCGCCAAAAAAAGACATTCTGAAAGGTGTCTGTGTAATAATCATGCTGCACCCCCATCACTCTCTGCCAAAATCATCTTCACGGCCTCCAAAACATCACGGCACACAAGATCCGGCTTTACATCATATTTCTTATCCCCGCCGGCCTCACCGGTGAGCACCAATGCCGTCCGCATCCCTGCGTTGATGCCGGTCTGGATATCCATGGTCGTATCGCCAACCATCCACGACTGCGAAAGGTCAATATGATACTTCTCTGCCGCCTCAAGAACCATCCCGATTTTCGGCTTCCTGCACTCACACGGAATCTTATAGGCAGGATTCTCCTCGGGATACCCCTTGTCGGGATGATGCGGGCAAAAGAACACATCATCCAGGTACACGCCTTCGCGTCCAAAAAGCGTCGCCATCTTCCGATGGATCCTCTCCACGTCCTCCATCTCACAAAGCCCGCGGGCCACCACCGGCTGGTTCGTCACCACAATCCCGAGACGCCCGGAACCGTTGATCAGGCGAACCGCCTCCGCCGCACATGGCTCCAGCTCAAAATCCTCTTCCCGGTACACAAGCCCGCGGTACTGGTTGAGCGTGCCGTCCCGGTCGAGAAAAATACATTTCTGCTTCTTTTTCAGACATTTCCCGGAAATAAAGCCCCGCTCAATGTCCTTTAAGGCCTGCGAAATCCTGTCCACAGTCCCCACGTCCTTCACATACTCCGGTGACCGGTAGCCAAAAACAGGCTCGCCCTCCTCAATCATGGCCTTTAAAATATCATTCTCCAGATTGCACTTTTCCGGCGCCTTCACGCGCTCGCAGATACTCTTCTCGAACACAAAAATGCCGGCATTCACACAGTTATCATACCAGTAATCCCGCGTATTATGCTTGGAATCAAACCGCACCGCCCGGTCATTTTCATCGAGAACCAAAAGATCCGAATCAAACGGATGGCCGTTGGGATGGACAAACAGCGTCGCCGCCGCCCCCTTCTCCTTATGGAACTGCACCATGCGCTCAAAATCCACATCAAAAAGCAGATCCCCGGACATCATAAGAAACGGCTCCTCCGCCAGCATCCCATTTAAATAGAAGAAAGAGCCCGCCGTCCCCAACGGTGTCTCTTCCAAAAAATACCGGATCCGGACGCCAAACTGCGCGCCGTCACCAAAAAACTCCTGAATCTTCTCGCCGAGATGCCCGATCACCATCACAATATCCGTGATCCCATTCTCCTTAAGCCTCTCCACCTGCCATAAAAGCAGCGGCTTTCCCGCCACCGGCACCATAGGCTTCGGAATCTCATCCCGCGTAAGCTCAGCCAACCTCGTCCCTTTGCCGCCTGCCATGATTACTGCCTGCATATCCAAAACTCCTTACAGATCCGACTTCAGTTTAATGTCCATTCTTGCCGCAGCCGCTTCCTGCTGTTCCAGCCGCTCATCATTCTCCATGACGCCCTCGGTGCTTTCCTTCATCAGCATAATTTTCGGCGTCATAATCATCAGCTTCAAATCCAGGAAAAACGAATAATTCCTGATGTAGGTCAAATCCAGCTTCAACTTGTCATAAGAAGTCGTATTGTACTTCCCGTAAATCTGGGCATAACCCGTAAGCCCCGCCTTCACCTTGAGGCGGTAAGCAAACTCCGGAAGCTCCTTTTCAATCTCCTCCGCCAGCTCCGGCCTCTCCGGCCGCGGCCCGACCACGGACATCTCGCCCTTCAAAATATTGATTAACTGCGGCAGCTCGTCTAACCTCGTGGCACGCAGAAAACGCCCCACCGGAAGAATCCTGTCGTCCTTCTCCGACGCCAGTCTGGCATGCCCGTCCTTTTCCGCATCCTGAATCATGGTGCGGAACTTATAAATCATGAACTCCTGCCGTCCCTTCGTGAGCCGAAGCTGCTTATAAAACACGGGGCCGCCGTCCGTCGCCTTAATGAGGAACGCAATCACCAGGAAAAACGGCGAGGAAACAATTAACCCCAGCACAGAAAAAATAATGTCCACGACACGCTTTCCAACCACCTGCTCAATCTTCAGATCCTCATTTCTGGAAAGCAGAAGCGGCGTGTCAAACAGGTTCAGATCATCGGAGCTGCGGTTAATCACATCCGAAATCTTTGGCACCGTGTACGTCCGGATTCCGCGTCCAAAACACTGCTTCAAAAGCTGGTTCCGCTCATGGGACGGAATATCATCCCCGATAATCACCGCATCATAATTCGGCGCCAGCTTCATGATCTCATCAAGCCCCTGGTTGAAGTGGATGATGTTTCCAATCTGATACTTATCCTCTCTCGTGCTGATCTTCTGCATCAGGTGGAACGCCGGCCGGTCTCCGTAAACCAGCAGCATGCGCCTCTGCGGGAACATCCTGCTGTAAAGGAACTGGAACAGGAATGCCCACATCACAGCCACAATGGCCTGCACCAGCGTCACCGTCCCCATAATCATGACCGAATGGAACTTCTTATCCAGCAGCGCGATCTGGAGATATGTAATCCCGTTCACCAGAACCAGAGAAAGAAGCTGCGAATAGATGACATTCCATTTTTTATAAAAGCCCACCTTGAACCCGCCGTACATCTGGTTAAAAAACAGGAACAGGATCATGTACACCGCAATCATCAGCCAGTTCCCCTTCCGCCAGAACGGAAATTCCATGATCCGGTTATAGTGATAAATCCAGACGTACCCGTAAATCGCAGATTCCAGCGCGACAATGACGGCAGAAGACAGAAATTTTATCACTCTTTTATACTGCGTGTAATCTCTCATTTCCATCAGTCCTTATCAAAAATCTACTGTCCGCTCTTCTCCCTGCAAAGCCCCATGGCAATAAAATTCAGGATAATCGGCATCGTAATCGGCAGATTGATGTTGACAACCGCCTGCACTGCATAAGCTGCGGCCACAAACATCACAGCCGCCACCTCCGGACGATCCTTCATTCTCCGGCAAAGCCCCACGATGGCAGAAATGAAAAATGTCAGATACGACGCAAGTCCCGCAATGCCCAGGGTCAGAAGATAATGGATGTACTCATTGTGGGCACTGTCATAAAGCACCGCCATGTTCCCCATGGTCTGTCCATCATAGTAATAGCGCATCGGAATGATAAAAAGATCCGGCCCGAAGCCAAACATCTTCTGCAAAAGCGAATACCTCTCATTATAAATCTCGAAAGAACGCCGCCAGACATATCCGCGCTCCGTCCCCCATTTGTCGTCAAACACCACATACGAACGGATCGCATCATACTTATCGGCATTCCCAGCCACATTCGCATCAAAAAACACAAACACAGCAGCAGCCACAACAACGGCAATCACACCGATCCAGACATAAATCAGCCACTTGCCCATGGTCTCCGAATCTCCGCCCTTTTTAATAAGAAGAAACGCAATCAGCCCCGTCACCGCCCAGACGCCGATCACAAGAACCGGCAGAACCGAAAGGCCGGCAATCAGGCTGAACACACCCTCAATGCCGAGAACCGTGTCCGCATACGCCCCATTGATCCAGTCAATGCACTGGATCACCGTAAAAAATACCGAAACCGAAATCATGTACCGACGAATCCCCGTCTTTGTCCGGAAAAGCAGGAGCGGCGAAAAGCCGAACAGCGCCGCCAGCGTCAGATACGCATTATCGCTTGTACCCATGACAAGGGCAAAACTGGAAAGCGCAAAATTCGCAAGATACCAGAACATCTTCTTTCTGTTCTTCTCCAGACAGAACAGGATCATCGAAACCACCAGAACAGCCCCGACATAAACCGTGTAAGTATTGATGTTTCCCAGAGAGGACACATAGATCCCCTTCTGCTCATCCAGCATGTTCACCTTAAAGCCCAGGATATCCATCTGGAAATAATCCGTAATTCCGAACAGGCAGACAAAAATGCCCGCCGCAAGGAAAGCATCCAGGTACCACTGCCTGAACCGGAAGAACCTGGTGACAAGAAAATACGCGATCAGATACAGCGTCATCAAAAACACGCCGTTATACCGGCCCATGGTTCCCCAGAAGCCGTCCCAGCGCCAGTCCGTACAAAGCAGCCAGGAAATCACATTGCTGAGCCAGAAGGCAATCATCCCCCAGTCCGTAACGCTGAGCCCCCTCACGAACGATCTGGCCTGGAAGCCTTTCACCCACGCCGCAATCTGTCCGCTCACAATTCCGTACCCCGCCATCACAACGGCCGCCACGATCACACAGCCGCTGTAAAACTGGTACTTCGTTTCAATAATATCAAAATACTTATTCCGCACCACCAGCGGAAACAAGCAAAGCACAACCAGAGTAAAAATCCCCATCAGCAGTGCCGCATTATCCGAGAAATTCCCCTGTGTGCTTTCCCGTTTCTTTATCCTGTTAGACATGTACTTTTCTCCTTATCCAGACTTGCCATAATTATTCTAGTATAGTATAACACCGATGCCGTTTATTCGCAACTTATCACTTTACATAAATCCATTCCAATTCTTTAAAAATTTATTAAAATTAGAAAAAGCTGCCGTCTGTGCCAGAGCCACGTTTTATGCTTTGTATTGCATAAATATGCATAATTTTCTTTGATTTTCCCCTTTTTATATGCCCTCCATCCCCTCAAAAATCCGTCGATTACCCCAATTTTACCCTCGCATTTCTGCCTGGAAATCTTAGGATTTTTGAGGAAAAAACTTATTTCCATGATTTTACATTTATGGGATTTAATGGTGATAACTTCCTATATTTTCAATTTTGTGTTCCACTTTTATCATTAAAATAAGCGCTATAATTCTATTAACCCCCACTTTTGTAAACAGCACCTATAATTTCTCTTATACGAAGTATAATGACCTCGTAATGCAATTAGGAATTTCAAAGAATTTCAAAAAGAAAAAGGAGAGTGCATTAACTATGAGAAAGCAGATGAAAATTGCTGCGGTTGTTTCTGCGGCAGCTCTGTTGGCATTAGGCGCTTCCATCACTTCTTTCGCTGCCCAGACGGGCACCTGGAAGTATGAGGATGGCGAGTGGTACTGCTATGACAGAAATGGCGATGTGTATGAGAATACCTTCTGCCTGAGCAATGGCAAAGAATTTTATGTTGGCGACGACGGAATGATGGTTCGTTCCAGCTGGGTTGAGTACGATGGGGATTACTACTTCGTAAACAGCGCCGGACAGAAGATCACCAACGACTGGAGACTTACGACTCCGTATGATGACGAGGACGCTGAAGAGCAGTGGTTCTACTTCCAGTCCTCTGGTAAGAGAGCTGAGAACAAGAAGCTGGTAATCAAAGGAAAAACCTATTTCTTCGACAGCGAGGGCACTATGCTGACTGGCTGGGTACAGAAGAATGGTGATGAATATGAAGAGGGCGAGGCCGACATCACAGAGGATACCGATGGTTACACCTACTACTGTGATGAGACAGGTGCACGTCTTGAGAAGGCTTGGGTAGAGACCTGGGCTCCGGAAGTTGACGATGAGGATGCTGACACGGATGACCTTCACTGGTATTACCTGAAGAGCTCTGGTGTTGTTCAGACTGGCAAAGCTTCCAACATCAATGGCCAGACCTACTTCTTTGGCGTAAACGGCCAGATGTTAACAGGATGGGTTGCTAAGACCGACAGCAACTATGAGATGATCTGGGAAGACGACGCAGATACCGACGGTACATACGGTGATTCCCTGAGCAGCTCTGCATTAGCAGGCGCAGATGTTTACTTCTGTGACGAGGAAGACGGCCACATGAAGAAGAACAAATGGGTGAAGCTGTGGAACAACGTAGACTTCGGCGAGAACGACGATGACAACGATAAGTATTGGTTCTATCTTGAGAAGAGCGGTAAGGTTTACGTTCCGTCCATGAACGATGCCTCTGCTATGGATGTTGTTAAGTACAGCTTCATTGACGGTGAGGGCGAGTCCTTCGGTGAAATCTTCGAGGCAAAGAACAACGGCAACTCCGTAAAAGCTATTGAGAAGAAAATCAATGGCAAGACCTACTTATTTGATGCAAACGGCCAGATGATCAGCAAGTTCGTTAAGGACGAAGCTACTGGTTTAATGTACTACTACGGCGGTTCTGATGACGGCGTTATGGAAGAGGGTTCTGTAAGCATTGCTGATGACAGCGGTGAGACATACAGATTCTACTTCTCCAGCTCCACAGATGCAGATGAATTCTACTACGATGGCGCTGGTGTAAACGGCAACAAGAACGGCAAGCTCTATGAGAATGGCTTCCTTATCAAGGCAAAGAATGATAAGTATGAGACTTACGATGTAGAGATTGCTGGTGATACCTGCACATTCATCATCAACCAGAGTGGTTCCATTCAGTCCTCCACCAAGGAGTACGAAGAGGATGACGAAGTTCTGATTGATGCTACGAATGCTACCTTCAACTCTACTAAGGGTGCAAAGAAGAACAGCGTAACAGGATTAAACTAATATTACAGACGTAATATGATTTCTGAAAAGAAATTCTAATTGCAGCGGCAGGCGGGAAGAAATTCCCGCCTGTTTTTTCAAAATGTATTGCTTTTATTTGGAA
>OLPX01002545.1_pt1 | contig 10546 bp, 10 predicted proteins | sample 1672491 | NCBI WGS metagenome assembly OLPX01 (sample SAMEA3136692, study PRJEB25190) | human gut metagenome | biome: human gut; feature: human-associated habitat; material: faeces | place: Austria | collected 2013 | reverse complement strand
GGCCCCCGACTCCGGAAGCAGGGCAAAAGGCGGCAGCAGGTAATACCCTGTGATTTCATTTTCTAAGGAGGAACCTATGCAGTTATATCCGGCAATCGACATTAGGGGAGGGCAGTGCGTCCGCCTGACCCAGGGACTTTTTGACAATGTGAAGGTGTATTCCGACACTCCGGCGGACATGGCGCGGATGTGGCGGGATCAGGGAGCCACCTTTCTGCACCTGGTGGATTTAGACGGAGCCCTGGCCGGGCGTTCCGTTAACGAGGCGGTGATCCGCTCCATCGTGGAGGCGGTGGATATTCCAGTGGAGATCGGCGGCGGCATCCGCACGGCAGAGGCAGTCCAAAATATGCTGGACCTGGGCGTGGCCCGGGTGATTATCGGGACTAAGGCTGTGGAACGGCCGGAGTTTATGGGCGAGCTGGTTGCGGCCTTCGGGCCGGAACGCATCGTGGCCGGGGTGGACGCACGGGACGGCCTGGTGGCGATCCAGGGCTGGGAGGAATTGAGCTCTGTGACGGCCCGGGAGCTGTGCCTGAACATGAAGGAACTGGGTGTTTTGCATATTGTATACACGGATATCGCCCGGGACGGGATGTTAAACGGGCCGAACGTGGAGGCCACCAGAGAGCTGACGGCGGACACGGGTCTGGATATCATCGCCTCCGGCGGCGTTTCCTCCATGGAGGATCTGCGACGGCTTTACGACGCCGGAATTCAGGGCGCGATCATCGGCAAGGCGCTGTACGAGAATCGGGTGGACCTGCGGGAAGCGGTCCGGGCATTTCAGGCGGATGGTTTGTAGTCTGCCGGAGGCGGGGGACGCCGGGCGGAACGGCCCTGGTATGCCGTTTCGCCCATCATGTAAAATCAAGCGGATAGGACGGGGAATGGATTATGACGGAATATAAAAAGCTGATTGTTGGATTTCAGGTGAAGGAGGGCCGCGCGGGGGCTGCGGACGGGAGCGGTCTCTATGGTGGAACGCTCACAGCGCTTGCCGCGGCGGCCTGCGACAATGGGGCGGACGAAGTGTGGATCCGGGACAGCTCTGAGACGGATGAGGACCACGAGGCGGTGATCGGACTGATCAAGGAGACGGCACGGGCGGTTGATGCGCCCATCCTGGCAGGCGGACGGATCCATCGTCTCGAGGATGTGAAGAAGTATCTTTACGCCGGGGCCAGCGCCGTATTTTTGGATGTGGGCGTACAGGAGAACGTGGACCTGATGAAAGAAGCGGCCGACCGATTCGGCCATGAGAAGATTTACGCGTTCCTGCCCGACGCCGGTTATCTGGACAAGGCGGAGGAGTACGCCCAGCTGGGAGCCAGCGCCCTGGCGTTGGAATGCGGGGGCGGGGGAATTTCCGGCGGCCTTGCGGAGCGTCTGGAGCGCACGGGCCTGCCCTGCCTGCTGCTGTCCGGGACCGCCCGGGAAGACAGTCTGGCGGGGAATCTGTCCATCCCGACTGTTTTTGGCGCGGTTCTGTCGCCGGCGGAGCCGGATATGGATCTTTTTATGGAGTTGAAACAGCAGCTGAAGGGCAGGGGCCTCCCCATGGATACCTTCGAGAGCACCGTGGCCTGGAAGGATTTCAAGCTGAACGGCGACGGTCTGGTGCCAGTAATCGTGCAGGACTACAAGACGTCCCAGGTGCTGATGCTGGCCTACATGAACGAGGCGGCATTTGAGCGCACTCTGCGCACCGGAAAGATGACCTATTACAGCAGGAGCCGGAAATGCCTGTGGCTGAAAGGCGAGACCAGCGGCCATTTCCAGTATGTGAAGTCTCTTCGTCTGGACTGCGACAACGACACGGTGCTGGCTCTGGTCCACCAGATCGGGGCAGCCTGCCACACCGGCAGCCGGACCTGCTTCTTCCAGACCCTGGCCGAGAAGGAGTATAAGGAGACCAATCCCCTGAAGGTGTTCGAGGACGTGTACGGCGTGATTCTCGACCGCAAGGAGCATCCCAAGGAGGGGTCCTACACCAATTACCTGTTCGACAAAGGCATTGACAAGATTTTAAAGAAGCTGGGCGAGGAGGCCACGGAGATCGTGATCGCGGCCAAGAATCCCAACCCGGAGGAAGTGAAGTATGAGATTTCCGATTTCCTGTACCATATGATGGTACTGATGGCCGAGAAGGGCGTCACCTGGGAGGAAATCACTGAGGAGTTGGCCAACCGTTAAGCAACCGCTTGACGGCCATGCAAGGCTAGCGCCATTGTCAAAAGTTAAAGGACGGCGCACGCCGGGATACGCGGCTTTGCAGGTTATGGCAGAACCGGGATCGCGGCGTGGGGCCGTTTTTTGTTGAATCTCCAAACACACCCTAGGGCATAACGATGGCACAAGTTTCCAAAGGAAGGTTGACAAAGGCGGGATTCTGCGATATTATGTTATTAACAATATGATAATAACTAATTGATATTAACAATCAGGGAGGCAGAACAATGGTATACAACCGCAGCGATCTGATCGCGGAGACAAAGCGTGGAAAACGGTATAAATATATATTTTTCTGGGGGCACACCCCGGCTGCGGACGGACAGATCGGGCCGTCCTGCCTGAGCCAGTGGTGGGGCTGCCGTTTTGCGGTGGACGGGGTGGGGTACTCCTGCGCCGAGCAATACATGATGGCGGAGAAGGCACGGATGTTCGGGGATCACGAGATGCTTGCCAAGATTCTGGAGGCGGGCCACCCCAAGGCGATGAAGGCCTATGGCCGGGCGGTCCGAAACTTCGACCCGGACCGGTGGGACGCGGCCTGCTACGATATCGTGAAGGCGGGCAATCTGGCGAAATTTTCCCAGAACCCGGAGCTGTGGGATTACCTTAGGTCCACCGGGACCAGGATTCTGGTGGAGGCCAGCCCCCGGGACCGCATCTGGGGCATCGGTATGGGAAAGGCCAATCCCGACGCAGCAGACCCGGCCAAGTGGAGGGGCACCAACCTTTTGGGCTTTGCCCTCACCGAGGTGCGCGACATTCTGCTGGCGAAAGAAAGCGGAGGGAGCGGGAGATGAGAAATCCTGAGCTGCGGGATAAAAGCGGGCTGACGGAGGCGGAATTTCTCGCCCGGTACAACGCGGGGGATTACGAGCGCCCCTCCGTGGCCGCGGATATGGTGATTTTTACGGTGCTGGAGGAGGAAGAGGAGAACTACCGGAAGCTGCCGGAGTGCTCCCTGTGCCTGCTCCTCATCCAGCGGGGTGGCCACCCCTATCTGGGGGACTGGGCGCTGCCCGGAGGTTTTGTGCGGCCGGGTGAGACCACGGAGGATGCCGCCAAGCGGGAACTGCGGGAGGAGACCGGCCTGGATCGGGTGTATCTGGAACAGCTTTACACCTTCAGCGATCCCGGACGCGACCCGCGCACCTGGGTTATGAGCTGCGCCCACATGGCGTTGATCGACGGCACCAAGATCCGCCTGGAGGCGGGGGACGACGCGGACAACGCCCAGTGGTTCAAGGTTTCCCTGCGGCTTCTGGACGAGCACGTGGAATACTGCAGGGACGCGGGCTTTGGCCAGGTAAAGCTGATCCGCACCCAGCATCTGGAACTGGAGTTGGCACGCGGGGAGATCCGGCTTAAGTGCAAGCTTGAGAAGCGGATCCGCAAGTCGGAATACGAGGAGGCGGCGGAGTGCCGGATCTGTGAGAACGACGGTTTGGCCTTTGATCACGCCAAAATTATTGTGGCCGCGCTGGAACGGCTGCGCGGCAAACTGGAATATACGGATCTTGCACTGCATCTCATGCCGGAGGAGTTTACCCTCACGCAGTTGCAGCAGGTCTACGAGGTGATTTGGGATAAGAGCCTGTTAAAGGCGGCCTTCCGCCGCAAGGTGGCTTCCATGGTGCAGGAGACGGACTCCTACACCAAAAACGAGGGGCACAGGCCATCCAGGCTCTACCGGAGAAGATGGGAGGAATAGAAATGGACCGAAAAGCGGTTGCGCGGCAAACGCTGGAGATTTTAAAGAGAGGGTGCTATGAACAGGAAGGGCGGACGGTGGAGATCGCGGCCGCCCACAAGCGCTCCGTGGAGGGCAGCCGTCTGTTTACGCCTGAGGAGGGGGAGCGGATTCTGCGCTCCTTCGAGGGACGGCAGGCGCAACAGATTCCCACCTGGGGATACAAGAACTGTTCCACTGTGGACGCGGTGCTGGAGTTTGCCCGGCGGGGCGACCGGCACATTGGCGTGCTGAATTTCGCCAGCGCCAAGAATCCGGGCGGCGGGTTCTTAAACGGGGCCATGGCCCAGGAGGAGAGCCTGGCGGCTTCCGGCGGCCTGTATGATACCCTGAGGGCCAACGAGCGCTATTACCAGGTGAACCGGGGCTGCCAGACCATGATGTACACGGACCACGCCATCTACTCGCCGGACGTGGTGTTCTTCCGGGACGGCCGCTTTGAGCTGCTGGCTGAGCCGGTGACCGCCTCGGTGCTGACGCTGCCCGCGGTCAATATGGGGCAGGTAGTGCTGAAGGGCGAGGACGTCCGGGAGGCGGAGCAGGCGATGCGGCACCGGATGAAACTGGCGCTGGCACTGTTCGCCCACCAGGGCGACCGGAACCTGATTCTGGGCGCTTACGGCTGCGGAGTGTTCCGCAACGATCCGGTCAGGATCGCCGGGTGGTGGAAGGAGTTTCTGAGCGGCGGCTTTGGAGGCTGCTTTGACCAGGTGTTGTTCGCGGTTCTGGACCGGTCCGCCGGACAGACCTGCATCCGGGCCTTTGAGGCGGTATTTTAATGAACCGGCACCGGCCGGAATTTGAACAGGTATGCGGCGCGGCGCCCTTCGGGGGCGGCTGCGCCGTTTTTAAATGCGGTACCTTATTTGTCTGCGGGAAAATGGGAAAAGCGCGGATACAGCCTTGGATTTACTTCCTGAATATGGTATACTGAACCCATTGAGTTTAAAAACAGGAGGGATTTTGTATGTCTGAAGTAATTGACCGTTTTATGCGCTATATATCCGTTGATACCATGTCCGCGGAGGACGCGGATCAGGTTCCCAGCACGCCGGGCCAGATGAGTTTGGCCGGACAGCTGGCGGACGAGCTTAGATCCATCGGGGCCCAGGACGTAAGCCTCAGCGAGCACGGCTACGGATTCGCCGTCATTCCCGCCACTGCGGGCTGTGAGAATGCCCCGGCCCTGGGGCTGATCGCCCACATGGACACCTCGCCTGCCATTTCCGGGGCGGACATCCATCCCCAGTTGGTGAAGGACTACGACGGAACGGATATCTGCCTGAACCGGGAGCTGGATATCTGGCTGCGTGTCTCGGAGTTCCCGGACCTGACCCGCTACAAGGGGCAGGATCTGATCACAACAGACGGCACCACCCTGCTGGGGGCCGACGACAAGGCCGGAGTGGCGGAGATCATGACCGCGGCGGCCTGGCTGATCGCCCATCCGGAGGTGGCCCACGGGAAGATCTGTATCGGCTTCACCCCCGACGAGGAGGTGGGCTGCGGCACAAAATGTTTCGATCTGAAGGCCTTCGGCGCGGATATCGCCTATACGGTGGACGGCGGCAGTCTGGGAGAGCTGGAGTATGAGAATTTTAACGCCGCTTCCGGCAAGGTCTCCATCCACGGAGCCAGCATCCACCCCGGCACCGCCAAAGGGAAGATGAAAAACGCCCTGCTTTTGGGCATGGAGTTCCAGTCGCTCCTGCCCGTATTTGACAACCCCATGTACACGGAGGGCTATGAAGGATTTATCCATCTGGATCAGATGTCCGGCACCGTGGAGGAAGCGGCCCTGGATTACATCATACGGGATCACGACCGCGCCAAATTTGAGGAGAAGAAGAAAACCTTTGCGCTCTGCGCCGACTTTATGAACCGGAAATACGGCGAGGGTACGGTGGAGTACACGATGAAGGACTCCTATTTCAATATGCGCGAGGTGATCGAGTCCCACATGTACCTGATCGACAACGCCAGGGAGGCCATGGAGGAGCTGGGCATCACCCCGATTATCACCCCCATCCGGGGCGGCACCGACGGGGCCAGACTGTCCTTTATGGGGCTGCCCTGCCCGAATCTGTGCACCGGCGGACATAATTTCCACGGAAAATATGAATTTACCTGCGTTCAGTCCATGGAGAAGATAGCGGAGCTCTTGGTGCAGATTGTTCGGAAGTATGCAAACTGAGCATGAATTTTGAGAAAAGTATTCCTTGGACCCAAACGGGCCGGGGAATGCTTTTCCCTTATTGAACAGAATGGCCCGGTCCTGGGGGAAATTGTTTTTACAAAAAACCCCAGAGATTGCATAATGCGCTTGAATCTACACGGAAAATTCATTATAATAACTAGCAGAGATTAAATTTTTAAAAAAATTATAAAAAATTAAAACCAAAGACCGACGATGGGCGTCTTATCAGTATAGCACATAAAAAATGTGCTTGCGGGAGGCCCGGATTCATAAGATAAAAGGATGAAATGTACGGGATATCCTGGGTTTTACAGAGGGAGGCGAGGAATCGCCCCGCTTATGTTAAATAAATCAATGAATGTGAAACTGGAGGAGTAGGAGATGAAGTGTAAGAATTGTATGGCTGAACTGGAGGAAGGAACGCTGTTCTGCCCGGAATGCGGGGCAAGGGTCGACAACGATTCGGATAAAACAGTTGTTCTGCAGGAGGATCTGGATGCCGTAGAGGAAGCTGCCAACGAGCAGCCGGCGGGCGGACACAAAATTTATGAAGATCCGGTCCGCCAGGGTCAGGCGGATCAGGCGCAGCAGCCGGTTTACGAGCAGCCGGTGAGCCGGGAGGAGCCGGTCAGGCAGGAGGAGCCGGTGCAGGAACCGGTTCAGGAGAGCGCGCCTGTGGGAGGCGGTGAGGAGCCGGAGCTCTGTTTCTGTCCCAACTGCGGCAACAAGATTGAGAGCAGTTCCGTGTTCTGCGAGTTCTGCGGCTACCGCATGGACGGTACCCAGGATGAACCCCAAAGTTATGCGGAGGAGGAGGTTCCTGCCGGAAAGAAGAAATCCAGGCTCCCGCTGATCATCGGCGGGGTTGCGGCGGTAGCGGTGGTGGCCGCGGCCGGCATTTTCGCCCTGCCAAAGGTCATGGATATGGTGGGAGGCAAGGGAAAATCCGACATCCCCACCGAGCTGATGTACATAAAGGACAAGGGAATCTACGGCGTAAGTCTGAAAAACTCCAAGAAAAAGCCGGTGGAGTACACCGACAATTTTGCGGATTCCGATGCCCTGTACAACGCAGTCGATGATTTCGACACCGGCTTCAAGCTGATCAGCGACGACGGCAAGTACCACTTCATCATCGAGGATGTGGATTACAGCGGCACGCCCACCTACACCTTGTCCTATGTCAAGGGCAAAAAGGATCCGGTGAAAATCGACAGCGGCATCGAGGGCTATTACCGGGTGACAGAGGACAATAAGATCGTTTACATGAAGAACGACAACCTCTACGTCAGCGATCTCAAGGATAAGACCAAGCTGGCATCCGACATCGACTATTTCTATTTAGACAAGGCCGGCAAGAACGTGATGTGGGAAGTGAGCAACAGCGACGGCACCGATGATATTTATTATCAGGATCTGGCACAGAAAAAGGATAAAATCAAGATTGACAGCGATTCCAGCGTAATCGGAATGTCCGGTGATTTGAGCAAGATCATGCTGCGCAAGGAGGATTCCATCTATCTGGTAAAGAATCAGGGAGATAAGGAAAAGCTGGTAGGCGACGTGGACGAAATCATGGCGCTGGATATCGAAAAGGGAACCTTCTTCTACACTGCGTCCGTGGACAGCAAGGTGAAGGCTATGGACTTTGTGGACGACGACATGGCGGCAGCCGACGCGCAGCTCAAAGAGCCGGTGCGTTCCGACTATGAGCGCACGGAGACCGTGGGCAGCGGATATTTCACCTATGAGAGAACCGTTGTGGACGATAAATATTATGAGGACATGAGCAAGTACCAGGAAAAGCAGGAGCGCGACCGCCTGCGCGAGCAGCTGAAGGAGGAGGAGATCGCATCCCCCTACACAGAGCTGTACTATTACGCAAACGGTGAGAAAACCCTGGTGACCAGCGAGTTTATGAACTCTATCTCCTATTTTTACATTACGCAGGCTGACCGGGAAGCCAATAAGGATTTTGGTTCCTACCTGATGTATACAAAGACAAACTCTGAGGAGATGAAAAAAGTAAAACTGTCCGAGATTAACTATGCCAGCGATGTCTCTTATATGTTGAGCGAATCCAGAGACAAGTCCGTCACCTACTGCGTATACGCCGCAGGCAAGGAAGCGGAGATCGATCTGGACGGAAAGAGCGTGGGCAACACCATGAAGGACGCCAAGAACAATCTGGTGTATCTGCTGCTGAGAGACGAGGACGCCGACTATGATGACAGCGGCGACCTGTACTCCTTAAGCCTCAACGCCTCCGACCTGGGCAAGATGGAGGAGCGCGACAGCGATGTGGACAATTTGGAACTGGTTTCCAAAGGCAATGTGTACTATCTGAAGGATACCAACGACAAGAATGTGGGAGATCTATACTGCAACGGCGATTCCGTTCTGTCCGACGTTTCCGTATACAGCGTGCAGTCCGTACCCGGCAGCAGCTCGGTGATCTGTATTTCCGATCCCAACCGGGATAAGGACCGCGGAACCCTGACTATGATCAAGGGCAAAAAGGCTGAGAAACTGAGCGATGATGTAAACGATTATTATGCCTTTGGCGAGAACTCCGTGGCTATGCTGACCGAGTACAACTACGACCGGATGAAGGGCGATCTGAGATACTATAACGGCAAGGAGACCTATATGGTTGACACGGATGTCCGCAACTTCTTCCGCACCTATTAATAATTAATATCGGAAAGACGGACTAGAACGGGAGGGACGAACGCTTATGAATTGTCCATCGTGTGGAGCAAACGTATCAGATGGGGCGAAATTCTGCCCCAAGTGCGGAACCAGGATCAACGCCGCCGGTACCCCCGGCGGCCCGGCCGGCCATAAGCAGCAGCCGAAGCCGGTTTCTCCAAAGCAGCAGCCGAAACCGACGCCTCAGGGAAAGCCGCCGAAGCAGAAAAAGTCGAAAAACGGTTTGATCGCCGTTCTGGTGACCGTTCTGGTGCTGGCGCTCTGCGCCTGCGGCGGTTACGTCGGTTACCGCCTGTATCAGAAGCTTGCAGGCCAGACCACCCTGAGCCGGAATGAGGACCGGGAGGATAAAGACTGGGGAGAGGATGAGAAGCCCCGGGAGAAGAAAACCACCGAGGAGGAGACGGCTGAGGAGGAAACCACGGCGGAGGAGACTTCGGCGGAGGAAACGCTTCCGGCCCAGACCACGTCCGCGGCTCTGGGAACGACCGCCTACGGCGAGGGAGCGGCCGCCACAACGGCCTGGGATATCAATGCGGCGCAGACTACCGCGGCTTGGGATATCAATGCGGCCCAGACTACCGCGGCCTGGGATATCAATCAGGCGCAGACCACCGCAGCCTGGGATATCAACAGCGCATCCGCCGCTGCGGACGAGTACATCCTTCCGGACAGCAGCACCCGGTATCTGACCGGCACGGATATCGCCGGTCTCACCTCCGAGGAACTGCGCCTGGCGCGCAACGAGATTTACGCAAGACACGGCAGAAAGTTCAAGGACGAGGCGCTGCAGGCCTATTTTAACAGCAAGTCCTGGTACGCCGGTACGATTGAACCGGAGCGGTTTAGCGACGACGCGCTGCTCAATGATGTGGAGCGGAAGAACCTGGAGCTAATCAAGGCCCGGGAGGCGGTTTTAAACTGACCGGAATTACGAAAGAATACGACAGATGTGGAGGGTAAAATCATGGCGGATATCAAGGGATCATTTTCAAAGGGTCTTACCGCAATCAATGTTAAAACTTCTTCCTTTCTGGAAGCCAAGAAAATTCAGACATACATTGCGACGCTGAATGCGGAGATCGAGGCGCTGCAGAAGGAGATCGGCACCATTGTCTATGAGCAGTGGAACGCCACCGGGGATGTGCCCCTTCAGCTGATCGGCGAGCAGCTGCTGACCATCAGCCAGAAAAAGCAGATCATTCAGGAGCAGACGAAGGCGGCCGAGGAGCTGGCGAGAAAAGAAAAAGAAATTCTGGGCACCGGGGACGGCGTAAAGCCGGAGCGGATTTTCTGCCCCAACTGCGGCCAGCCTTACGATACGCCGGTGAAGTTCTGTAAAAAGTGCGGGACAAAGTTACAGTAAGAGATACAGAAGAATCCGCGGTGTCCGGCCGGAGGCCGCAGCCCGCGGTTGGGGGAAATGCGTATGAAGTGCAGATATTGCGGAGCAGATTTAAAGGAAAACAGCAAATTCTGTCCAAAATGCGGCAAGATGACGGCCCAGGGCGGCTCCGGTCCGGCCGGGCGGCCTTCGCCGGCCAGTCCGGCCCCTGGCTCAGGGCAGCGTCCCGGTCAGGAGGAAAAGCCCAGGAAAAAGGGGTGTCTAACCGCTGTGATTTTCTTTCTGATCGTGGCCTTGGCCGGCGGGGCTG
>OLPX01002544.1_pt1 | contig 10547 bp, 13 predicted proteins | sample 1672491 | NCBI WGS metagenome assembly OLPX01 (sample SAMEA3136692, study PRJEB25190) | human gut metagenome | biome: human gut; feature: human-associated habitat; material: faeces | place: Austria | collected 2013 | reverse complement strand
ATTTTGTTGCTCTTATGGTGCTTTGGGGAAAGTGTGATGGATCTGCGGGCACTTCTCTCGGGAAAGCGAGCAGCTTTGATGAAGTCGGAAGAGACATGGCAGCTGTCATTGGAGTCTGTATTCCGGATCGGTTCGGGGGAAGACGGGATGGAGGGGATGGATGCAGAGGATGGAATGACTTATATGCAGTATTTACAGATATTGCTTTTTATGAAAGGAGAAGAAGAACTGACAATGCGGACTTTGGACCGAATTGAGCAAAATATCAGATTTGAAAAGGGACATTCTCATTTTCATGCAGACCAATGCGTTACAAAATTAAAGGTAAAAAGTACTGCCGAAATACGAACAGGGATCACATATTCATTTCCGGCATATTTCGGATATTCTTAGCGTTGATGAACAAGCGTATTTCCCGTTGTACATCGACGCTGGTGGCAGTGTGTAAAGGGCACATTGTTCTTTGCACATTGCTGCTGTAACAAATCTTTGAATCTGATGCAGGCGCCTTTTCATCCCGAGACTGTCTGTTCCCCACAGATAGAAACGCCAAAGTTACTACAAAAATAAAAAGAAAGGAAGACTGCGATGACACAAATAAATAGAAACCCATCCATATCCGATCGGGAAAGGGCGTCTGCATCAGATTCAAAGACAAGGATCAAAGGCAGTGTAACCGTAGAGTCGGCATTGACAATTCCATTATTTTTATTCGCGGTCATGTGTCTGGTTTATCTCTTGGAAATACAGGCTATTCGGTTTTCAATCGGAACGGCAGCGCATGGAGCGGCAAAAATCGCAGCGGAAGATGCTGCCATTCACCCATTTTTTAATCCGGTCAAATTTCAGGCAGATCTGGTGAATCTGGCGGAAGCGGAACGGTTGGACCGGAGCATTATATCAGGAGGAAGCAGCGGTATCCGCTGTTGGGCGACATATTATGATTCGAACGACGAAGTGCTGCACATTAAAGTTTCGTATAAACTGCAGCTTCCGTTTCCTGAATATACAGGGATCCGGTTAAAACAGGAACATGAGTTTCAAGTAAAAGCATGGACGGGATATACCGATCAGAATGAAGCGGAAGGGGAGGAACGTATTGTTTATATTACGGAGACAGGGATTGTGTATCATACCGATTATCGGTGCTCTTATCTTCAGCTATCCGTTCAGTTTGTTCCGGCAGCGTCAGTAGAAGATCTCAGGAATGAATCGGGAGGAATTTATCATGTGTGTGACAAATGTGTTCACGGAGAATCGATGGCGGGAGTTTATATTACAAATTATGGAACTAAATATCATAATTCACTCAACTGCAGTGGCTTGAAGCGTTCAATCCGGGCAGTGAAAAAATCAGAGGTTGCGGGAATGGGGGCATGCAATAAATGTGGAAAATAATCCAGATCACGTTTTTTATATATCTTGTCATACTTTCTGTGTTGGATATACGAACCAGAAAACTGCCGATGTGGTTATTGGCGGCTGGTGGGATCTGTGTCATACTTTCTCAGCTTATCAGAAGAGAGACTCCATGGGAACTTTGTTTATTCGGGGCGGCAGCAGGCTGTATTTTTTTAATGATAAGTAAAATGACGCGGGAAAGTTTTGGATACGGAGACAGTTTATTGATCTTGCTGTTAGGTGTAGCCGTTGGATTTTGGAATCTGATCAGTTTGCTGGCAATCGCATTTTTTCTGTCAGCAGTGGTTTCTGCTGCGGCATTGGTATTTGGAAAATTTCATAGAAAAACGACAGTTCCATTTGTACCATTCTTGGGGATTGGATATTTTTTTGTAAGAGTACTTGGAGGTGTGGGATGAATCATATGAAAGATAAGAAAAGTAAAGCAAAGAGAACGGTGAGCGGAGTGATCACCGTGGAGATGACATACATTGTGCCTATGATATTTTTTATTTTTGTAATGATCATATACACCGTATTTTATTATCATGATAAAAATATTTTAATAGGTGCGGCGGGAGAGACTGCGGTCGTGGCAGTTCAGATGACCAGAAAGCCGGATACAGATGGAAAAGCGGATCTTACAGAATTTTATCGGGAACGCATACAAGGAAAATTGATCTTATTTCCTCACACAGAAGTTTCTATTGAAGAAAGTGAAAAGCGAGTCCGTGTGAATGTATATGCAGAGCGAAAAAAGATGAAATTACAGATCAGACAGAGTGCCTCGATTGTAGAACCGGAGAGAAAAATACGCAGAAAGCGGTTGCTGGAAGAGGTGAAAGACAGCATAGGAAGTGAAAGTACAGTGGAAAAAGAAAGAGGAGGGATGTAAAAATGGAAGAGCATATCCACATGGAGTATGAGACAAATTTGAGTCAGGCTTTTTTCAGAGTGACGGTGGCAGAACCGTATACAGAAGATTACCAGATGCCTATGCTGCAAAGGAATCCAATAGATGGGATTTTACCCATAGAGGGGTGCGGAGTGAACGGTGCAAGCTGCTATACATATGGTGTAGGCGGATGCGCTTCTATGAGTGATCTGTATGCGAAAGATTGTATGAAAAAAGCAGATATTCAGGAATTGATCGGACGACTGCTCGAGGTGATTGAAATTTTACAAAAACATATGTTGAATCCGGATTGTCTCATGCTGGAACCGGAGTATCTTTTTCGGAAAGCAGGAAAATGGTGGTTCTGTTATTTGCCGGTACAAAAGAAAAAACTGTTGCAATCTTTTCATGAACTGTCCGAATATTTTGTGAAGACTTTAGATTATGAAGATGTCGAAGGAATTTTTTTGGCATATGAACTTCATAAAGCAACATTACAGGAAAAATATGATTTGAAGACAATTATGGAGGAATATGAGATTCATGAGGAAGAGCGAAAAAAAGAAGAGATACAGGAACCGGATGTACAGCAGGAATTCGGGAATGCATTTACGCTGTCAGATGAGGAGGAATGTGAGGAAGAAGAATATGTACTTAAAAGACAGTTTCATCAGAAATGGAGGCATAAAGTTATTTCCCATGCGGAGATGATACGAGAAGAAGATGGATGGCACAATCCCTGGAAGCGATCTATATGGCATTCACCCGGAAAAAACTGGGGGGAATGGGATGATCTGATGACGGAAACAGATGGACAAGAAGAATCCACTAACCTATAATAGAATCATTGAATTGAAATAAGAGAAAGAGGATAGGTTTTGCAGGGAAAGAAAAAAGCCATTTGTACAACGGGATTTATTATTGTCAATATCGGGATCTTTTTAGGAATCATGTTGATCGGTAAAGACGGAGATACGATGTTTTTGCTGGAACATGGAGCGATGTACGCCCCATATGTTCTGGAGGGGAAAGAGTATTATCGTCTGGTGACCAGTATGTTTCTGCATTTTGGGATGCAGCATTTATTAAATAATATGGTAATGCTTGGTGCTCTCGGCTGGAATTTAGAGGCTGTCACAGGAAAAATACGTTTTATTTTGATTTATATGTTCAGTGGGATCGGAGGAAATCTGCTTTCACTTTTTCTGAATAGAAATTCGGGAGTGTATGTTGTCTCAGCGGGAGCGTCCGGCGCGGTATTCGGGTTGATGGGAGCGTTATTATTTGCCGCGATCCGTAATCGGGGACATGTTGGGAGAGTGAGCAGAAGAGGATTGTTCTTCATGGTTGCTTTAAGCCTCTATTTTGGTCTGAGCAGCAGTGGAGTTGACAATGCTGCTCATATTGGTGGCTTGATCTGTGGATTTCTGCTGGAAGCGGTGCTTGGGGAAATATGGCAGATTTTTCGTAGAAGCAGATACAGATCACATAGGGAGTCTTAAAGTGAATAAGGTTTCTTTTCCGGGAACAGAGTTCACAGAAATAGTTCCGCCATGAGCTTCAATGATCCGTTTGGAGAGGGAAAGTCCGAGACCGGTTCCATTTTGCTTGTAGGTAGTAAAGGGTTCAAAAATGGATTCTAAGTGATCTGCGGAAATTCCACATCCATTGTCAGTGATTTTGATGATAAGCATATCGGCGATCTGTTCGGCTTTCATATGGATAGAACCATGTAAAGTGTCCGTCGGAATTGCTTCTTGTGCATTTTTCAAAATATTCAGCAGGACTTCTTCCAACTTGATCTTGTCACCTGTAAAGTCGTGAAGATCCGGGGCTATATCAGAAGAAAATTCAATATGGTTGTCGTGCTCATCCAGAGAGATCGCAAATGAAACGGCAATATTTTTTAAAAGCTGCCCGATGGAAAAAACAGAATAGTGCAGAGAATCACTGTTGTTGAACGAGGATAATTCATTCAGCAAACTGCACATAAAATCAACATCTTCATGCATCTGTGACCAGTGTGAAAAATCTTTTACTTCCGGATGCTGTATTTCCATGACTTGAAGTGCGGAAGAAACAAGGGTCAGCGGGTTTCGTATTTCATGCGCAATGGTAGAAACTGCGGTATGGTGGTTTTCGAGCAGCTGGCTGATAATCTGTTTTGCGTCTTTATTTTCTTTCATGAGTTGATTCATTTTGTTTAAATCGATATTATGTAACATAGTATTTCCTTTCGTATTCGTAGTAAAAGTGGTAAGTTTAACTGATAACACCCTCAGTCTAGCATGCGGACGTGTGGGATTCAATAAAATCAGTGAGACATATTTCGACAAGAATTTTGCCGGGAAAAGCAACAGATTGAAGAGTGGGAAGAAGAGCCGGGAAATTGATTTTGACTTCTCTTTTTGGAAGAAATAGGATATACTACAAGAAATAAAAGTTACAGAAAGAGAGTGGATACTATGAGAGATGACAATTGTATTTTCTGCAAAATAGCGGCAGGAGAGATCCCGTCGGCAACACTTTATGAAGATGATGATTTCAGGGTGATCCTTGATCTGGGACCGGCGTCGAAAGGACATGCGCTGATCCTGCCGAAGGAACATTACAGAAATTTGTTTGATCTGGATGATGAACTTGCTGCAAAAGTAATGGTTTTGGCAAAGAAGATGGTCAATCAACTGAAAGATGTTCTTGGATGTGATGGGTATAACATTGTACAGAATAATGAAGAAGTGGCAGGTCAGACCGTTTTTCATTTTCATATGCACCTGATCCCGAGATACGAGGGCGATCAGGTTGGCTTGGGATGGAAAATGGGAGAACTTACAGAGACAGACAAAGAAGAGATTTTAATGAAGTTGAAAAAATAGCAGAACTACCGGAGATAGAATGTTGATAGAGAATCACGAGTTTAACGAGATTTATGAGAAATATAAGAATCTTGTTCTGAAAGTGGCATATCAGGTTAGCGGTGATCTGCAGGCTGCAGAAGATATTATGCAGGATATATTTTTGACTTTATACAAAGAACAGGGAACGGAATATCGGAACATAAAAGCATGGCTCTGCCTGAAAGCAAAGCATCGCGCACTCAATTATAAAAAACGGTTTTCCCGTGAGTTTGCGGAGAGCACTTCGGAAGAAAAGATATCATTTACAGAATCGATGAGGGAAAGCTCAGAGGAAGAATATATGGGTGAGTATACGGAAAAGCAAAGAGCAAAGCTTCATGAAACGATTATGACAGCATTGCTGGAAAAGAATCCGAAGTGGTACGAGGCAGTTATGCTGGTATGTCTTATGGAATATCCGCAGGAAGAGGCGGCAAGGAAAATGGGGATGAAGAAAGACGCCTTTTATGTTTTACTGTACAGGGCAAGAAAGTGGATCAAAAAGACATTTAGTGTGGAATACGAAGAGTTGAAGCACTTATAAGAAAACAGGTGCGGGGAAAGCACCTGTTTTCTTTCAGATTGAAATGGTCTAAGATACGACAATGCAATACTGGTTTATTTGGAATGATCCTGGATCAGCTTGATAATGGTATCAATGGAGTTTTGCTGACCGGAGTTTTTCATCGCATCGGTGAAGACCTCACGGTTTTGATACAACTGTTGTACAGCAGAAAGAAGCGTTTCTTTATTGACAGCTTCTTCTTCCAGAACCATGCTGAATCCCTGACGTTCAAAAGAACGGGCATTGAGAATCTGATCTCCGCGGCTTGCATTTGCGGAAAGCGGAATCAGGAGATTCGGTTTGCGCAGTGCTAATAACTCGCAGATCGCATTTGCACCGGCACGGGAAATCACAATATCTGCCAAAGCAAAAATATCACGAAGTTCTTCACTGATGTACTCAAATTGTTTATATCCTTTTTGGTCGGTCAGTGATTCATCCAGTTTTCCTTTTCCGCAGAGATGGATGATCTGGAATGTTTTAAGCAGTTCAGGAAGCGCAGCACGGACTGCGGTATTGACTGCGACAGAACCAAGGCTTCCGCCGATTACGAGGATAACCGGTTTGTCCGCGGTAAATCCACATAAGTCCAGTGCAGTGATGCGATTTCCTGTTAAAAGTTCCTGACGGATCGGAGAACCGGTAAGCACAGCTTTTTCGGCAGGAAGATAGTTCATAGTCTCAGGAAAGTTGCAGCATACCTTTGTTGCGGAAGGAATGGCAAGTTTATTAGCCAGACCGGGTGTCATATCCGATTCATGGATAATGACCGGAACTTTATTTTTCTTTCCGGCAAGAACAACCGGAACGGATACAAAGCCGCCTTTTGAGAAAATGATATCAGGTTTGAGCTCGCGTATCAGTTTTTTAGCTTCGCTCAATCCTTTTAATACACGGAATGGATCCGTGAAATTTTGCAGACTGAAATAGCGGCGTAATTTACCGGATGAGATTCCGTGATATGGAATACCGAAAGGTTCAATGAGTTCTTTTTCAATCCCGTTATAGGAACCGATGTATTGAATATCGTAACCTAGTTCGCGAAGTTTAGGAATCAGTGCAATATTCGGAGTGACATGACCGGCAGTTCCACCGCCGGTGAGTATGATCCGTTTCATATAAAATCCTCCAGATAGAATATATTCTTTAGGACAAATAGATCGTATTCATTTTGCTGTATGTGTTCGGCAGAAGTGAAAAAACGAAAAGTCCTAGATTCATATTAACCTTATTTAAAGAAAAGTCAAGAAGAAAGTAACGATAGAATTAAGAGGCAGCAGAATGGAAAAAGCAAGAAAATTATCGATAAAAGACGAATCAGAACAAGAAGTTCGGCAGATTGAAAAAGAACTGGACGATCATCCTGAGTTAGATAACATTCAGGTGACAAAAGAAATGGACGATGCCCTTTTTGCAAAAATCCGTGAATTGGAAGAAAAGGAGTATCGAAAAGAAAAACAAGAAAATAGAATAAGTGAGCCTGAAAAGAGATACCGGAGAAAAAGGACAAAACACTGGTATCTTGTTCTGGCGGCAGTACTTGTGCTGGTATTTGCTTTTGGAAGTGTCAGTGTTGGCAGCAAGTCTTATTGGAAAGAATTGCTGGATGTGATCGTGGGTGATGAATCTGTAAAAGTGATCAATGTGGAGGACATGGATAAACAAAGCACAGGGGATGTTGATGAAACAACAGCATATAGAGAAATAGGAGAAGCATTAGGAATTACTGCCGTTAAGTTAAGATATATACCACAAGATATGTACTTAGTAGAATATAAAATAGATAAAGAACAAGGACAGGCAAAACTTTTTTATAAATACCAAGGAGAAACAATTAGATATACGATTTATGCTAATAATAAAGAGTCATCACTGGGAGCTGCAGAAGGGGATGAATTAATTGAGCAATATGGTGTTGATTTAGATAAGGCAAAAATAAAAGTGGATGTTTATAAATTGCCGGAAAATGAAAACAGATATGTAGCCTCGTTTGAATACCAGGGGGTACATTATGAGTTGAAAGGAACGATGGAACAACAAGAATTTGATAAAATTATAATAAATTTATATTTTTTATAAAAAATGCGTAAGTTTTTTGCTTTTCAGTTGTCATATTAATGTAACGAGTTGAATATACATGAGAAGTAGGGGGAAAGGTAGCATGAAAAAGAGAATTATATCAATGCTTGGAACAATGACTATGTTGTGCTTGTTGATTGCAGGAAACGTACTGGGAGTATCCGCACAGGATAAGGAAAAGATAGTGGATGGCTCTTATCTGACGGATGCGGAAGAATCGCGTGGAACGGTTTCGGAAGATGAGCTTTTAAAAGGAAAGCATCTGATGGATGGAGAAAGCGCGATTTCAAAGTCCGGAAGAGGAAGGATCTACGCATATGGGGCAACGACGGCGAACCATGATGTGGACAAGTTGGCAGTTATTGTTTATGTTGATCAATATAACGCAGAAGAAGATCGTTGGGAACAGGTATATACATGGACAAAAGAAGCGGAAAATACATATTATGTGTCAACAGGAAAGACGCTTCAGGTACCAAGAGGGTATTATTACAGAGTGCATTGTGATCATTATGCAGGAAATCTGGATGAATATCCATATGATGAAGCAGTTTCTTTCACCGATGGTATCAAAGTAGACTAGACAAGCTTGATTTCCCGCACATTAAGCAATGAGAGCAGTCACTGTATTCGTAAGCACATGAAGCAACTATAAAAATAAGATGAAAAAGAGTATAGCAGCTTGTACCGGGAACGCCACAATTCCGTGCTACATAACAGTGACTGCTCTCATTGCTTAAAGGAACGCGTGGGAAGACAGCGCAAATAAAAAGGCAGACAACTCCATAGAAATAAGAAAGAAGCAACCGTGATTATTTGCCGGTTGCTTCTTTTAATGCTTTTGCGAGCTGATCCGGGCAGGATGTGCTTTTAAAACCGCAACGGATTCCCTCGATTCTGGAAATCGCTTCGTTGACATCCATTCCCTCGATCAAACGGGAAATTCCCTGAAGATTTCCGCTGCATCCGCCGACAAATGAGACGTTTTTCACTTTGTTATCTTCGATATCAAAATCGATGGATTGGGAACAGACTCCCTTTGGTCTATACTGCATGAGAAAACTCCTCCTTTTTGAAAAAAGTTTGTATTAAATGTAATTGTTCACAACTGCAGTGTGGACATTGCGTGAACATGAGTTGATTATAACAAAGTTCTTATTTTCTGTAAATGTCGCTTTTTGAAGAAATTTCCGGATTTTCAGGAACGTGATTTTCGGGGATTTCTCAGAGATTGATTTTTCGCGGTATTTTTCACAGATGATCTTCGGCAATCGGCAGAAGAAGTAAAAATGTGCATCCGCCGCCCGGGGTATCTGTTAAGGTCAGAGAACCTTTTTGCAGTTCGGCAAGTTCTCTGGCAATGGAAAGTCCAAGCCCGAAATGTTCTTTTTCTTTTCTGGATTTATCGCTTTGATAGAAGCGGTCAAAAATCCTGTCTTTTTCCTCGTCGGGAATCCCTTTCCCGTGATCGGCGACCAGATAACAGATTTTTTTCTTTTTTGATGAAATTTGCAGATCGATCGTTTCATCGGGGGCGGTGTAGGCAATGGCGTTATCCAGAAGAATTGTGAGGATCTGAATGACGCGGTTTTTATCACAGCGGACATGGGGAAGTTCGGTATCCGGAAGAAGCAGATTCAGCCGGATGTTTTTATGACGGCAGACAGGTTCAAATGTCTCGTATACATCCAAAAGCAGGGTGTCGCTGTCGTAAGTTTCCAATGTAAGCTGCCATTTTCTTGAATCGGATGCCGCCAGCACGAGGAGATCTTTGATCAGATTGCCCATGCGCGTACACTCTTTTTCGATATTGGAAAGCATTTGGTCTGCATTTTCCGGGGAAGCGCGCACAGCGGAAGCGCTTGCCTGAATGACCGCAAGAGGGGAGCGGAGTTCATGGGATGCGGCGGCGATAAATTCTGCCTGTTTTTTTTGATTTTCTTTTAGAGGAATCAGCGTTTTTCCCACTGTATGCCAGCTCGCCAGATAAAGTAAAATAATCCCTGCGATTCCGGTGAAAAGAAAGAAGCATACCTGCCACAACAGTTGTCTGGAAAAGGAACTGACATCCTGCATGACAAGCAGGGATTTACCGCCGGAAATGCCTGCTTCCACGAGATACATACACAAATAGGAATCGTTGGCATTTCCTTTTACGGTGAAAGCGGAGGTCTGCAGGGGAGAAGAAAAAGTAGCTGCCTGCAAAGTGATCTCCATATCCGCGGCTTTTTTGCGGGCATTTTCCAGCAGGACGTCCCGTTTCGTATCAGGGGAAAATGCGCCCTGAAAAAATAAAGGTTTTCCGTTTTCTTCGATATGGATCAGGAGATGGTTGTCTGATTCCATTTGCGCCAGCCAAGAATCGGTAAAAAAAGACTCTGTTTGAAACCGATTGGATATTGTGAGAAAAATATCGGAAAATTCGGCTTTGTATCGTGCTTCTACGGCAGTTTTCATATAGAAAAAGCAGATAATGAGAATCACGGTCAGAATCGTACCGGTGGTCAGCGTGTATAAAAAAGTCAGCTTTTTTTGAAGTTTTTTAAACATCACAAATCCTCCCCGCAGGCATTTGCTTCAGCGGATTTTTCTTCCAGGCGGTAGCCGACGCCATGGATCGTCTGGATTTTTGCATTTCCATGAAGCGCCTTTAAACGCCGGCGTAAAAAATAGATGTAGTTGTCCAGATTGCCTGCCTCCACCTCGGAAT
>OLPX01002531.1_pt1 | contig 10586 bp, 7 predicted proteins | sample 1672491 | NCBI WGS metagenome assembly OLPX01 (sample SAMEA3136692, study PRJEB25190) | human gut metagenome | biome: human gut; feature: human-associated habitat; material: faeces | place: Austria | collected 2013 | reverse complement strand
AATGGGATCAGCATTGATTAGGGACTGAAATCGCGGGGGGCATATTTTAATTTCACACCTTTAGATGCAGCAGATACAAATAGTCTGGGAGACTGTATATATATTGAAAGAACAGATTATCCGACGTTTGAGAAAAATGGAACAGAAGCAGTATTTGATACACCGAAGACACAGGTTGCAGCGGATAAGGATACTCCGACGATTGGTATGTTTGAAGTACCGTTGGATGAGAACGCAGTGATTTTGCGAGGTGCGGTTTCTGATGGAATTAATCCAATGGCAAATGCACAAGTGGAAATCCAAGTGGAGGATGTGACAGTAACTACAACGACAGGTGATTCTGGAACTTATTCTGTTACAGATGGTCTGAAATCAGGAGAAGCGGTGATCACTGTAAAAGTAGAGGGCAGAGAAGATGTAAGTATTACCGTACAGCTTGAGGCGGGAAAGGTAAATGAGGGAGATGTAAAAGTTCCGCTTGTACCGATGCCGGATGAATATGCGTATGAGATTTTCAATGAGAATTTTGATGATGGGACTTCTGAGAATTTTGCTTTTAATTGGGGATCTCAGATCACAGACGGAAAACTGATACTTACAAAAGATATGGGAAAAGCTACGGCGGCAGTATATTATTTTAACCCAGTGATCGCAGCACAGAAAGGTGTGGATTTCAGTTTTGACTACAAGGCGGATCCGGCGAATAAAATGGGACTGGAATTCCGGGATTCTTACGGAAGACTTCTCTTTGCGGTTTGTGCCGCACCGCAGAAATCAGAATTACGTACATCCACTGCCGGCGAAGCGGTAGACGATGATAAAGCGGCTTCTGCAGCAGAACCGATGTGGAGTCCTGTGAAAATGAGTGCAGATAAAACATACACGTTCCGTATACATGCTGATTTTGAAGCAAAGACTGTCGGTTTCCAGTTAAAAGAAAAAGATGGCGATGTGCTGGCACAGCAGCTGAATATCCCGACGGATGCAGTAAATCTGGCAAAGATGAACGCTTGCAGCTGGTGGGATTCCAAGCCGCAGTACATAGATAATTTCAGATTGACGGCGCTGGAAGAGACGGTAGAACTTCCTCTGGATGGGAAGACAATATATACATTTGGTGACAGTATTGTTGCCGGACATCAGTACCAGAAAGCCGGATTTGCAGAGTTTATAGCAGCGGCTGAGGGGATGGAAATTCAGAAGTTTGCTGTGAATGGTGCTACGATAATGGATGCAGGATACGAGGGAGGACAGATTGAAGCGCAGTTAAGCGGCTCGCCAGAAGAACAGCCGGAATATGTTCTTTTTGACGGAGGAACAAATGATGCGGAGTATTTGGCAAATAATCCGGAAGTGCAGTATGGTGAAGTACAAGAGTCTGAGAATCAGGATTCTTTTGATACAACAACATTTGCGGGAGCATTTGAAAGTCTCATCTATCAGATGAAACAAAAATATCCAGATGCGCGAGCTTGTATATACGGCAGTTCATAAGTTGGGAAGCCGGGACAATGATGTACAGGAAAAATTCCGTGCAATTGAACTTGCGATTTGCAGGAAATATGGTGTGGCTGTCGCGGATGTGTATGGACAGACCGACTTGGATACAAATGATGTCAATAAGAAAAATGATTATACATTTGACAGTCTCGGGGCAAACGGTCTTCCGGGAAATAACGGTTCAGGAACTCATCCGAATTTGAAAGCGATTGAAGAATTTTATGTTCCGGTAGTGACAGAAGCTTTGAAAGATCCTGCGTCACACATTCCGGAGGTGGAAGTTCCTCCGACTGTGGATAAAACTGTGTTGGAGACAAAACTCAATGAAGCGAAAGCGGAAGCAGCAAAAGTCGATGTTTATACAGAGAACAGCATTGCAAAATTAAATAAGGTGATTCAGGATGCAGAAGCAGTATTTCATGATGAAAATGCGAAACAGGATCAGGTGAATGCACAGATTTCTGCATTGGAAGAGGCTATGGAAGCTCTCGTACTGCTCATTGATGAAGCGAAAGAAAACCTGGCGGCATTGATTGCACAGGCAGAAGCTGCGGTGCAGCAGTCGGAAATTTACACCGAAGAAAGCTTACAGGCTCTTCAATCCGCACTTGATGCAGCGAAAATGATTTATGAAAATCCATCCGCATCAGTGGATGATGTGAAAGGGCAGTGCATTGCGCTTCAGAAGGCGCTTGACAGCTTGGTGGAGTGGTGATACGGACCGGAGCGCACTGCGGAATGCAATAGCTGCTGCGCGGGCAGAAGTTGTGAAAGAGGATGTTTATACAGCGGAAAGCCTGGCAGAATTGCAACAGGCAATTAAAACAGCCCAGCGTGTTCTTGATGATATGACAGCTGGTCAGGAGGCGATTGACGAGCAGACAGAGTTGGTCAATACAGCGCTGAAAAATCTTGTGAAACAGGAGATTCCATCTGCAGACAGGACTGCGCTTGACGCAAAATTAAATGAAGCAAGGGTTGAGGCGGAAAAGACAGATATATATACCGCAGACAGCATTGCTTATCTGAATCAGGTGATCGCGGAGGTTGAAAATACAGCGGCAGCGGAAAATCTGACACAGGAACAGATCGATGGGTTGACTGTAAAACTGGAAGAAGCGATCAAAGCTCTGGCGAGGCTTCCAAAACCAACCCCGGATGTGATTGACCGCAGCGGATTGTCGGAGAAGATCAGCGAGGCAGAAAAGCTTTCCGTATCGGAAAATATTTATACAGAAGAAAGTATGGAAGTTTTGAAGCAGGCTATCAACGCTGCAAAGGATATATATGCAGATCCGAACGCGTCTCAGGAAGATGTTGACGCACAAGTGTCGGCTCTTCAAGCTGCGATTGATAGTTTGGAAATAGCGGACTCTGTTAAACCGGAAACTCCGGATGAGGGAGAACAAGGGACAGGAGATTCCGAAAATCCGGAAGAGAAACCTGACAGTGTAATTCAGCAACCGGAAAATTCATCCGGAAACGAGGATCATGACAGTACCATAAATACAAATAAGGGCAATACTCCGAAGACGGGAGACCGCACAAATGTCAAGGTCTTGGCTGTAACAGGAGGAATTGCACTGGTAGCGATCCTTTCAACGGTTGTGATAATGCTTAGGAAGAAGAGAAGATAAACTTCGGATTACAGTTCAGAAAATAAAGATTAGGAAAATCAACAAAAATCCATTCCAAAATTTTAAACGGAAGGGATTTTTGTTGATTACTTTACGTTTAAATAACAAAAAACCCTTGAAAAATCAAGGGTGCCGAATGCGGAAGATGGGACTTGAACCCACACAGCTCGAAAGCTACAAGATCCTTAGTCTTGCTCGTCTGCCAGTTCCGACACTTCCGCATGTTCCAGCGCTTGCTTTTTTGTTGTCCCGCGCGGCACAAGTAGTATAATACTACCACTTCGTAGAAATGTCAACACTTTTTTATAACTTTTTTTAAAAAATTTTTCTGTACGCTGCTGCAGTGATACCGGTGTGTTTTTTAAACGACTGGGAAAAGTAGTTTGCAGACGAAAATCCGGTCATATGAGCGATATGGGTAATGCTGTAATCTGTATTTTTCAAAAGCTCTTTGCTGTTTAAGATACGCCGATCCAACAGATAATTGATCGGGGCAACTCCGTAAGACTTTGAAAAAATATGGGACAGGTAATATTTGTTCAGATGAGAGAGCGCGGCCAGATCATCCAGAGTCACTTCTTCGCTGTAATGATGATCGATGTAATCTTTGATCTGTGCGCATTCGCCGGAAATATCAGGGACACTTCCGGCGGAAAACTGGCTGTTTGTCACCCGTCCGATTTTCAGAAGAAATGCGTTCAGCAAATACTGGCATATTTGTTCAGATGCCGGTTCGTGGCGGTGCGCCTCAGCCAGGATCATTTTGAGGAGCGGCAGTATATCCGCCTGATCGGAATGAAGACGGGTGATCTGACATCCGTTTTGGGAAAGAGCGGTATCCTCAGAGTCTTGCCCGGAGTGATCCGGAAAATCAAACAACAGATCATCGATTCCGAGTGCAATATAAGAAAGCGGATGTTTATCCGATGATTTTTCTGTATGACGGATGTTCGGGTTGATCTGGACAAGCATATCTTTTTCGGAAGAAGCCGGTACGGCAGAGCGTTTCTTTTGAAGCGGAAAAAGAACAGGAGGATTCAAAAAGATGGGGAAAAACGGAACGATCGGAAGAGTGACGATACCGACTGACCTGGATGTGATCCGGGAGACAAAAGAATTGATCGAGCGATGGGGAGCGGATGCGATCCGTGACTGTGGCGGAACAGAGTATCCGGATGAATTAAAGGAAGAAGACGCAAAAGTCTATGCGACTTATTATACGACCAGAAAGGATAATGAGTGGGCAAAAGCGAATCTTGATGAAGTACAGCAAATGTACATTATGACAGATTTCCATACCGCCGAGAGCGATTCTCTTTCCATTCATCTGATGGATCATCTTTACCCGGATATGCTTCAGGTAAACACGAGAGACGACATCGAAAGATGGTGGGAAGTGATCGACCGGACAACCGGAGAGGTCGTACCTTATGGAACATGGCAGTATGACGCTAAGAGCGGGGATGTCATGATCCATCCGGCAAAGGCATTTCATGAATATACGGTAAGTTTTCTTGCATATATCATGTGGGATCCGGTTCATATGTACAATGCCGTGACAAACGGATGGAAAGACGTGGAGAAGCAGATCACGTTTGACGTGCGTCAGCCGAAGACACATGCGTATTCCATGCAGCGGCTGCGGGATTATCTGGAAAGCCATCCATATGTGGATGTTGTGCGTTATACGACGTTTTTCCATCAGTTTACACTGATCTTTGATGAAATGGCCCGGGAAAAATATGTGGACTGGTATGGGTATAGTGCATCGGTAAGTCCGTATATTCTGGAGCAGTTTGAGAAAGAAGTCGGATATAAATTCCGTCCGGAATTTATCATCGATCAGGGATATATGAATAATACATACCGGATCCCATCCAAAGAATTTCAGGATTTTCAGGCATTTCAGAGACGTGAGGTTGCAAAACTGGCAAAAGAGATGGTGGACATTACGCATGAATACGGCAAAGAAGCGATGATGTTCCTGAGAGACCACTGGATCGGTACAGAGCCGTTTATGGATGAATTTAAGACGATCGGACTGGATGCGGTTGTGGGAAGTGTCGGAAACGGCGCAACACTTCGGTTGATCAGTGACATCAAAGGGGTGGAATATACGGAGGGACGTCTTCTTCCTTATTTCTTCCCGGATGTATTCCATGAAAACGGAGATCCGGTGAAAGAGGCAAAGATCAACTGGGTGACTGCACGACGTGCGATTTTGAGAAGTCCGATCGACCGGATCGGATATGGCGGATATCTGAAACTGGCGTTGAAGTTTCCGGAATTTATTGATTATGTGGAAAGTGTGTGCGATGAATTCCGTCTGCTTTATGAGAATATCAAAGGAACGACGCCGTACTGTGTGAAAAAAGTAGCAGTATTGAACTGCTGGGGCAAAATGCGCGCATGGGGAAATCATATGGTGCATCATGCGATTTATTATAAGCAGAATTACTCTTACGCCGGAATTATCGAGGCGCTCAGCGGAGCTCCGTTTGATGTGAAATTCATCAGCTTTGACGATATCCGCAAAGATGCGTCGATTCTTGATGATATCGATGTGATCCTCAATGTAGGAGATGCGGACACCGCATATACTGGCGGGGAAAACTGGATGGATCCGGCAGTTGTGGAAGCCGTGCGCGGATTTGTGCACCGAGGCGGCGGTCTGATCGGTGTCGGTGAGCCGACCGCACATCAGTGGCAGGGAAGATTTATCCAACTGGCAGATGTGTTCGGTGTGGAATGTGAGAACGGATTTAATCTGAATAAAGATAAATATAACTGGGAAGAGCATCCTCATTTTATCATGGAAGACTGCAGCGGAGAGATCGACTTCGGAGAGGGCAAAAAAAATATGTATGCGTTGGACGGAACAGAGATCCTTGTGCAGAAAGACCACGAAGTACAGATGGCAGTCCGTACATTCGGAAAGGGAAGAAGTGTGTATATCAGCGGTCTTCCGTACAGCTTTGAGAACAGCCGTCTTTTGTACCGTGCGGTGATCTGGGCTTCCGGAGACGAGGAGAATCTGAAGAAATGGTTCAGCACCAATTATAATGTGGAAGTGCACGCATATGTGAAAAACGGCAAATACTGTGTAGTCAACAATACATACGAGCCGCAGGATACAACCGTTTACCGTGGAGACGGAACAAGTTTCGACGTACATATGGAAGCCAACGCGATCCACTGGTATGAGATCTAGGAGGTCATAAGATGAGTGTAATAGAAAAACAGCTTCAGGAAGTGCTGACGGGGTTTGAATTTCCGGGAACACCGGTGCTTCAGGGAGTATATGGGAACGGACATATCAATCATACATACCTGCTCCATGTGATGGGAGAGAATGGAAATAAAAAAAGAATGATCCTGCAGCAAATGAACCGTTCTGTGTTTAAAAAGCCGGTGGAAGTTATGGAAAATATTATGGGGGTGACTTCCCATCTGCGCAGAAAGATCGTTGAGAACGGCGGAGATCCGGAACGTGAGACACTGAACGTCCTTTTGGCGAAAGACGGAAAGCCGTATTATGTAGATTCCTGTGGAGAGTACTGGCGGATCTATCATTTTATCGAAGGGGCATCTTGTTACGATCAGGTGGAAAGCGAGGAAGATTTCTATCAAAGCGCCCTTTCTTTTGGAAATTTCCAGTGTCTGCTCTCGGATTATCCTGCGGAAACGCTTCATGAAACGATTCCGGGATTTCATGATACAAAACAGCGGTTTGCAAACTTTAAACGTGCTGTGGAAGCAGATGTGATGGGACGGACAAAAGCGGTAGAACGGGAAATTGAATTTGTTCTGGCACGGGAGCGGGATGCGGCTGTGCTCGGAAATCTGTTGGCGGCAGGTGATCTGTCGCTGCGTGTGACGCACAATGATACAAAGCTGAACAATATCATGATCGACGATGCGACAAGACAGGGAATCTGCGTGATCGATCTGGATACGGTCATGCCGGGACTTTCGGTCAACGATTTTGGCGATTCGATCCGTTTCGGCGCAAGCACGGCGGCGGAAGATGAAATCGATCTGGGAAAAGTAAGCTGCAGTATGCGTTTATTTGAAGTATATAACAACGGATTCCAGAAAGGATGCAGAGGACGTCTTACCGATACGGAGATCGAGATGCTGCCGATGGGAGCGAAGATCATGACGTATGAGTGCGGTATGCGTTTTCTGACAGATTATCTGGAGGGAGATCATTACTTCCAGATCCACAGAGAAGCTCACAATCTGGATCGCGCGAGAACGCAGTTCAAACTGGTGGCGGACATGGAACAGAAATGGGATACCATGATGAAAATTGTAAAAAATAAATAAAAAACAATAAAGAAACGTTGTTTTCAGGAGAAGAAAAAGGTGGGAAAAGCTGTCTGGCATAAATTTCTCATCTTTTTCTTTATCTTTTGGATCATACTTCTTGTATCAAAAACCGAAAGATGTATAATCATAACAAATAAGACCGGATGACAGGAGGGAAGAACGGATGTTGGAAAAAGTAGATTTTGCAAAAAAACTGGATAAAGAGGAATTTAAAGAAAAAATGCCGGAGCTGGAACGGAAGATCGCCGGACTCCAGAGGCGGTGCAGAGAGCTGAAAATCCCGGTCATGATCGTCTTTGAGGGATTCGATGCTGCAGGAAAAGGTCTGCAGATCGGTCGGTTGATCCGCAATCTGGATCCGCGCGGATTTGAAGTGTTCCCGATCAAAGAAGAAACAGAAGAAGAACAGATGCATCCGTTTTTGTGGAGATTCTGGACGAAGACGCCGGAGAAAGGACGGTTTGCGATTTTCGACGGAAGCTGGTGCCGGAAAGTCCTGATCGAACGCTTCGACGGGAAAGTCAAAGGATTTGAGGCTGCAGAAGCGTACGGGGCGATCCGCGCGTTTGAAAAGCAGCTGACGGATGACAAGATGGTGCTGATCAAGCTGTTTCTGGCGATCGATCAGCAGGAACAGAAAAAACGGATGAAAAGACTGCAAAAACAAAAAGAGACCGCGTGGCGTGTGGAGAAAGGGGATCTGGAGCGAAACAGGAGGTACGAAGATTATCTGTCCATCGCAGAGGAACTGTTGAGAAAAACAGATTCGGACGATGCGCCGTGGACAGTTATAGAAGCGACAGACGAGCGTTTTGCGGAAGTAAAGATTTACCGGACGGTGGTCGCAGCGCTGGAGGAAGCAGTCAGGCGAGCGGAAAAGGAGAACTTATGGCAGCAGGAATTTTACCGGTCGGAGACATCCCGTCAGACGGAAGATTTGGAGCAAACGGAGAACTTACACGGATCGATCCTTGCACAAGCAGATCTGTCGAAACAACTGGATCGGAAAGAATATAAAAAACGATTGAAAAAACTGCAGAAAAAGATGGAACGTCTTCATGGGGAACTGTATCGGAAACGGATCCCGGTCGTGCTTTGTTTTGAGGGATGGGATGCGGCCGGAAAAGGCGGCGCGATCAAGCGTCTGACGGAATGCATGGATCCGCGCGGATATGTGGTACACCCGACTGCCGCGCCGGATGAGACGGAAAAAGCACATCATTATCTCTGGAGATTTTGGCGGTCTATGCCCAAAGACGGACACATAGCGATTTTTGTCCGCACATGGTACGGGCGTGTGCTTGTGGAACGGATAGAGGACTTTTGTACGGAAGCAGAGTGGAAACGGGCATATCAGGAGATCAACGATATGGAAAGAGATCTTGCGGGTCATGGCGTCGTGATCCTGAAATTTTGGATGCAGATCGATAAAGAGGAACAAAAACGACGTTTCGAGAGACGGCAGGAAGATCCGGAAAAACAATGGAAGATTACAGAGGAAGACTGGCGGAACCGGGAAAAATGGGATCAGTATGAGACGGCAGTCAATGAAATGCTGCTCCGTACGTCCACGGACGATGCGCCGTGGATCGTTGTGGAGGGAAACAACAAGTATTACGCACGGATCAAAGTGCTGGAAACCGTAGTAAAAGCATTGGAAAAAATGAAAATCTGAAAAAAATCTGCGAAAAGAAAAGGAAACAAGTAAGTTTTGTCGAATATATATAATAGGGTGTTCTTCCTAAACGGAAGAATGTCTGTGTAATGAGATGGAGGAGATTATGTACTATTCGGAAGACTTGATTGAAGAAGTAAGGATGAAAAATGACATCGTCGATGTGATTTCCGGATATGTGCGGCTGCAGAAGAAAGGAAGTTCTTATTTTGGACTTTGTCCTTTTCACAATGAGAAATCTCCGTCGTTTTCGGTCAGCAGATCCAAGCAGATGTATTATTGCTTTGGCTGCGGCGCAGGAGGAAATGTATTTACGTTTCTCATGGAATATGAAAATCTTTCGTTTGTGGAGGCGGTACAGCTTCTGGCAGACCGCGCCGGGGTGGAACTGCCGAAGATGGAATACTCCAAAGAAGCGAAAGAGCGTGCGGATTTGAAGACGACGCTTTTGGAGATCAACAAGGCGGCGGCACAGTATTTTTATGTACAGCTGAAATCAGAACAAGGGCGGATCGGATATGAGTATCTGAAAAAGAGAGAACTTTCCGACGAGACGATCAAAGCGTTCGGGCTTGGTTATTCCAACAAATACAGTGACGACCTGTATCGGTATCTTCGCTCCAAAGGGTATTCGGAAGACCTGATCCGTCAGGCGGGACTGATCAGTACCGATGAGAAACACGGCGTATATGATAAGTTCTGGAACCGCGTCATGTTTCCGATCATGGACGTCAACAGCCGCGTGATCGGTTTCGGCGGTCGCGTGATGGGCGATGCAAAACCGAAATATTTGAATTCGCCGGAGACACCGGTTTTTGATAAAAGCCGGAATCTCTACGGACTGAACAGGGCGCGTTCTTCGAGAAAACCGTATTTTCTTCTCTGCGAGGGATATATGGATGTGATCGCATTGCATCAGGCGGGATTTACCAATGCCGTCGCATCCCTCGGAACAGCGCTGACGCCGGGACATGCATCCCTGATCAAGCGTTATGTCCGGGAAGTGTATCTGACTTATGACAGTGATGAAGCCGGAACGCGCGCCGCGCTTCGCGGGATACCGATCTTAAAAGAGGCAGGGATTTCTGCAAAAGTGATCCGGATGGATCCGTATAAGGATCCGGATGAATTTATCAAGAATCTGGGCGCAGAAGAGTTTGAACGGCGGATCGCGGATGCGAGAAACGGATTTTTGTTCAGTCTGGAAATATTGGAATGGGATTATGATATGAACTCTCCCGAGGGGAAGACGGCATTTTTCCGGGAGGCGGCAAGGCGGCTCATTGGATTTGAAGATGAGCTGGAGAGGAATAATTACATAGAAGCGGTCGCCAAGATTTACCAGATCAGCGCGGAAAGCCTGAAAAAACTGGTGACGAAGACGGCAATCCAGGATGGACTTGCGAAACCGGTGGAACGACCGAAGTCCACCTCTGAACAGA
>OLPX01002530.1_pt1 | contig 10602 bp, 6 predicted proteins | sample 1672491 | NCBI WGS metagenome assembly OLPX01 (sample SAMEA3136692, study PRJEB25190) | human gut metagenome | biome: human gut; feature: human-associated habitat; material: faeces | place: Austria | collected 2013 | reverse complement strand
ATGCACGCGAACATCTGAACGAAATGTTCGGCAAAAAATATCCGAAGAATTTCCGCACAGAGCATATCGCTTATCATAAGGATGAACCGGAAGAACTGGCTGTTATCAATTATACTTCAGGAACAACAAGTTACTCGAAAGGAGTAATGCTCCCCTATCGCAGTCTGTGGTCGAATACCAAATTTGCTTTTGAAGTGTTAGACCTGCAAGCCGGAGATAAGATCGTATCCATGCTCCCTATGGCACATATGTACGGACTGGCTTTCGAATTCCTTTATGAGTTCTCCGTGGGTTGCCACATCTACTTCCTTACTCGCATGCCGAGCCCGAAAATCATTTTCCAAGCTTTCGAAGAGGTGAAACCGAATCTGATTGTTGCCGTACCGCTTATCATCGAAAAAATCATCAAGAAGAGCGTACTTCCGAAACTGGAAACTCCTGCAATGAAGATCTTACTAAAAGTACCTATCATCAATGACAAGATAAAAGCAACGGTACGCGAAGAAATGATTAAGGCATTCGGCGGAAACTTCAAAGCTGTTATTGTAGGAGGTGCTGCTTTCAATCAGGAAGTAGAACAGTTCTTGAAAATGATTGATTTCCCTTATACAGTAGGATATGGAATGACGGAATGTGGTCCGATTATCTGCTACGAGGATTGGAGAAGATTCAAACCGGGTTCATGCGGAAAAGCTGTGCCACGTATGGATGTGAAAGTGTTGTCATCTGATCCCGAAAACATTGTTGGCGAAATCGTATGTAAGGGCCCGAATGTGATGTTGGGATATTACAAAAACGAAGAAGCTACCCAAGAAGTTATCGACAAAGACGGATGGCTGCATACAGGTGACCTGGCTTTGATGGATGCCGAAGGAAATGTTACGATCAAAGGACGCAGCAAGAACCTGTTATTGAGTGCCAGCGGACAGAATATCTACCCGGAAGAAATTGAAGATAAATTGAACAACCTGCCATACGTGGCTGAAAGTATTATCGTTCAGCAAAACGAAAAACTTGTCGGACTTGTTTATCCTGATTTTGACGACGCTTTCGCTCACGGTCTCAAGAATGAAGACATCGAGCAAATAATGGAAGAAAACCGTGTGGCACTGAATGATATGCTACCGGCCTACAGCCAAATATCCAAGATGAAAATCTATCCGGAAGAATTCGAAAAGACACCGAAAAAGAGCATCAAACGTTATTTATATCAGGAAGCAAAAGGCTAATATAAAGTTAGCTGGAACTTAAACCGAAAAGAGAAAGAAATGAAGATAAAGAAAACAATATTCACGGCAGCTATACTAATGGCTGCCGTTTGTTTACCGGCACAGAACAAGAGTGCAGGTATTAATATATCCATCTGGAAAGATATTTGTACGCAACCGCATGACAGTACACAGACGACTTATGTGAACATCGGTCTCCTGTCTACAATGAACCGTCTGAACGGTGTGGGTATCAATGCATTGGGAAGTGTGGTACATGGTGACATGAACGGAGTACAGATCACCGGATTAGCCAATCTGGCAGGTGGAACAATGAGGGGTGTCCAGCTGGCCGGTATCAGTAATATCAGCGGTAACAACACCGTAGGACTTTCTGCTGCCGGACTGGTAAATATCACCGGCGACAGAACGCAGGGAGTAATCATATCCGGTTTAACCAGTATCGGAGGAGATAATACCTCGGGGTTAATGATTAGCGGTTTCATGAATGTGACGGGCAATATGGCTTCGGGGCTACACTTTTCCGGAGCGGCAAATATCACAGGACAGAGTTTCGGCGGCTTGATGGCTTCCGGACTTTTGAATGTAGTAGGCGAACACATGAACGGCTTGCAGATTGCAGGAATTGCCAACATAACCGCATCGAAACTGAATGGGGTGCAAATAGCATTATGTAATTATGCAACGCAGGCACGCGGGCTTCAAATAGGCCTTGTCAATTATTACAGGGAAGATATGAAGGGGTTCCAACTCGGACTGGTGAATGCGAATCCTGATACAAAAGTGCAAATGATGGTGTATGGTGGAAATGCAACACCTGCCAATATAGGTGTACGCTTCAAGAACCAATTGTTTTATACTATTCTGGGAGTCGGCTCCATGTATCAAGGATTGAATGATAAGTTTTCGGCAAGTGCATCCTATCGTGCCGGTCTGTCATTTCCTCTTTACAAAGGCTTATCCATCAGCGGAGACCTTGGCTACCAGCATATCGAGGCGTTCGATAACAAAGACGAGGTGATTCCGAAACGTTTGTACGCATTGCAGGCACGTGCCAATCTGGAATATCAATTTACCAAGAAGTTCGGTATCTTTGTGACAGGCGGTTATGGGTTAACCAGATTCTATAATAAATCAAGCAATTACGATAAAGGAGCGATTATAGAAGCAGGTATTGTTCTTTTCTAAACAAGAATCGGGCAAGATATACTGCTGAAAAGATTAAAACACTAATATCAAAATATTGCTTTACTAATGATAATTCGTTCCACCTGGATGTTTGTTTCGTTCCACCATGGTTTTCCTTTCGTCCCATCCGGGTCACCGTTTAGTCCCACCTAGGTGGAACGAATCACTCAATGCACTAAAAGTTATTGAATTTCATATTGCAAAGGAATAACATTCATTTCAAACCTTCTCCTTTATCAGACCAGTACGATAAGCAACAAGCAATTTCTTCAAATCCTGTATTTGAGTCACCAGTTCTTTTCCCTTATCGGTATCTTTCACCATCATTCGTTGCGAATTAAATTCGAGAACAAAGTTGGTCGATTTGATATCAAGCCCCTCTTCAATGGCTTTCTGACGGGACTGGAACGGTTCATGCTGTACGAGCTGCATACCATGAGAATGATAAACAAGTGTATATCCCGCAATTCCCGTTTCCGGTTGATAAGCTTTCGAAAAGCCACCATCAATAACGAAAAGCTTGCCATTGGCTTTCATTGGCTGTTCTCCCTGAATCGTTTTCACAGGCACATGACCGTTGATGATATGCGAATGAGGACCGGAAGCTCCAAACTCTGCCAAAATTTGATCGCAGACATCTTCCCGGTTACGCAATGTATAATAATAACCTTTCTTCTCTTTATGCAATTCTTTATCTTCTACGAAATAACGCTCAAAGGTCGCCATCTTATCCTTATCGAACAAGGGAGCTTCCGGACCACACCACATATACCAAATGTAATCCATAGCAAATTCCTTATCCTCCTCCCCTTCTTCATCGAAATACGCAGTACGAATCAGTTGATCGGCTTTATCCAGCAATTTACGCCCCCAATATTCCTTACCACGTATTTTGACATGCTTAAAGCTGCCATCCTCATTCAGAGGGACAGAAGCGTGATAAAGAAGATTCGAATTTGACACCAGATACATTCCGCCATAGGTAAACAGGCAACGCATGTGTTTCTTCAGCTTTTCACTATTCATAAATGAATAATGAATCTTTTCTACCAATTCGCGTTCTTCTTCCGTCAACCGGTAAGGATCGGCAGGATCTACGGTAGGGAAGTTGGTATCGCGCAAAGCATATTCTTTTCCTTCGTACACAAAGACACCACGTTCAAAATCAATCTTCTCCAGAAGTTTACGATTAGCCATTCCGAATTCCGGACGGCGGTCGATGATTTCAGCTTCCAGTTTAAACTGGATAATGGTAATGGCTTTATGCATTTGAGTAATCAGACGCAAAGTCTTCTCATTATAATGAGTATCGGCAAAGTTCATTTTCGGCATGAAGATCGTGCAAGGATCATCGGCATACGTATCCATTGCAAAAGTAGCCAATGGAAGCAAATTGATTCCGTACCCGTCTTCAAGCGTACCCAGATTACCGTAGCGCATGGACATACGTATCACATTAGCGATACAACTATCATTACCGGAAGCTGCTCCCATCCAAAGAATATCATGATTTCCCCATTGGATATCGAAGTTGTGGTAATTGCACAATGTATCCATAATGATATGCGCACCGGGACCACGGTCGTAAATATCTCCTACGATATGAAGAGAATCAATAGTCAAGCGCTGAATCAGATTACACATAGCGATAATGAAATCGTCGGCACGCTTCGTAGTGATAATCGTGCTGATAATTACATTAATATAAGCATGCTTGTTCGGTTCGATAGACGATTCGTGCAATAACTCCTGAATGATATAAGAGAATTCGGCAGGCAGTGATTTACGAACCTTCGAACGGGTATATTTGGAAGACACGTTCTGACAGACCTTCACCAGTTGGTTCAGCGTAATCAGATACCAATCGTCCAGATCCTTTTCACGGGCCTTCACCAATTGGAGTTTCTCTTCGGGATAGTAAATCAACGTGCAGATTTCTTTCTTTTCAGCTTCACGGAGAGTATTGCCGAATATTTCATTTACTTTACGTTTTACCGCACCGGAAGCATTTTTCAGTACATGCTGAAAAGCTTCATATTCTCCATGAATATCAGTCAGGAAATGTTCCGTCCCTTTAGGTAGATTTAAGATAGCCTCCAAGTTGATTATTTCCGTACTGGCATCGGCAATGGTAGGAAAACTTCGGGAAAGCAGTTGCAGGTAACGGAGATCACTCACAATGCTTTCAGGAGTTATGTTACTTTGAGCAGTCATTCTATTTACTATTTTACTATTTACAATTTATTAATTGGCAACTTATTATTCATTGACAACTTACCATTTAGTAACTCAAAAAAGGAATTTATTAACTCCTCTCCTTTTCTAGTTACAAATTTATCTATTTTAAACGATTCCTGATTAAGAAATGACTTCTTTTTATTTACAAATCCATCATTTCTCAATTTTCAATTCTCAATTTAACAAGAACATCAACAACACTTGGGCGATAATTACCCGCAGGAACATACATAGCGGATAAACAGTCGCATAGGCTACGGATGGGTTGTCGCCGGGGATTGTATCGTTTACATAGTTCAGTGCCATCGGATTTGCCATACTTCCGCACAACATACCGGATACAGAACCGAAATCGATCTTCATCATCTTGAAAGCCACGAATCCAACCAACACTGTTGGAATGATAGTCAATCCGGCTCCCAAACCAATCCATAATAAGCCTTCCGGACGGAATACGGTATCGAAAAAGTGAGCTCCGGCATCCAGTCCCAGACAGGCAAGGTACATGGAAAGTCCCAAGGCACGCAACATCAGGTTCGCGCTACGGGTGGTATAGGTAATCATGTGTATCCGTGGTCCAAAAGTCCCCAGAAGGATACCGACAATGATCGGTCCGCCCGCTAATCCCAACTTCACAGGAGTACTGACACCCGGAAAAGAGAAAGGAATAGCCCCCAGTGCCAAACCAAGCACGATACCGATAAATATAACAACCAGATTGGGTTCTTTCAGGCTTTTCACGGCATTTCCCAATACTTTCTCCACATTCTGGATAGCAGCAGCCTCGCCCACCACTGTCAGGCGGTCGCCCAGCTGAAGTATCAATCCCGGAGTAGCAAGCAGTTGCACCCCCGACCGGTAAACACGGCTGATGTTAATTCCGTAATGGTTTCTCAACCGGAGTGCACCGAGTTTCTTACCATTCAGTTCGGGACGGGTGACAACGATACGCTGCGAGATCAATTCGCTGTCAATCGCATTCCAGTCAATGTCCTCTTTATTCCAATCCGTATTTTCCTGTTCACCAAAAAGTACCGTCAGGGCCAAAGCGTCTTTTTCCGCAGTTATCACCAGCAGACGGTCGCCTTCTTTCAGAATCTTGTCTGAAGTCGGAATACTGACATGTCCGTCACGCCATAAGCGGGAGATGACAAACTTCGGGTAGCTCATGCGAGCTATATCCTTGATACTTTTATTGAAAATAGCAGGATTGTGTACTTGAAACGCTGCAATATAAGTTTTGTTCGCATCGTCTTTCTCTTTTATCTCCAAGTCTTCTTTGCGAACCAATACTTTACGGATTAATAAAACGGCAAGGATTACGCCGACTACTCCCATCGGATAGGCTACCGCACATCCTAAAGCAGGAGTACTGCTGTCCATTCCCATCTGTTTCAGCGTCTGTTGTGCGGCTCCCAACGCCGGAGTATTCGTGGTTGCTCCACAGAGGATACCGACCATATCAGGAAGAGAGACGCCTGTCGCATAACTGGCTACCACCGTCAACAAGGTTCCCAACAGAACAACTCCCATTGCCAACATATTCAACGTCACCCCTCCTTTGCGGAAAGAGCTGAAGAAACCGGGACCGACTTGCAAACCGAGAGAATAAACGAAAATGACCAGTCCGAAACTTTCTGCGTAGTTCAACATCTGCGGATCGACCGAAAGCCCGAGATGGCCGGCGAGGATACCTGCAAAAAAAACAAAAGTGACTCCCAGGGAAACTCCCCAGAAATGCACTCTTCCCAAGCCCAGACCAATGGCAGAAATCAGTGAAAGTACCACAACAGCCTGTAAGGCAGAATGTTCGATGAATAGACTATATAACCACTCCATGTATATAAAAACTAATAGGGCGCAAAGATAAAAACTATTTAGTCCGGTTCAAAACTTTTAAGCTTTCATTTCACGCCCTATTGATACCCTGATTCATATATCCTGAAATCTTATTGATTACCCTTTTACACTGTTACCTGTTATTTTGTTTCTAATATCTGTTATATTTCTATCTTAACAATCTTATCCTTTCTCTTTTTACCCGCATCTTGTTATCCTTCCAACGATGCTTTTTTACCAGTTTCTTCCTTTACGCTTACCTATCTCTTTATCTTTTTCTAATTTCTTTATCTCTCCTAATTTCTTAACCTTTTCTTATTTCTTCCTGCTTCACGTTTCTTCCTGCTTTACGTTTCATCTTTTCCCTTGAAACTCCACAAAGTTATTTCGTCCGTCCAGATAACCGCTCAATCTGTTTCCACCGATATATACATCATCCAGGTATGAAACATCATTCGGTCCGTATGACATACGAATGGAAGTCTGCGCATAATTCTCCCAGCTCCAATGGAAATTATATTCATATTGCTCTACTGCTCCGTTAGGATATTCCACCCGTATATAGTCAATTCCGGTACGATCTAAAAAGAAGTCCAGTTCCTGACGGCAATAGTTACCGTCCATGTCGCGGTAGAAACTAACCCAGGTACGACTACATAAATCAGCCGAACGGTTATAGTACCCTGCACCATTATTATCATCATCATAGAAACTATCTATTTCCACTTCGCAAGAGGTAAAACTTACCATCAATACGGCCATCAAAGCCAAACCGAAGTATTTAAATGTGTTCGTTTTCATATTCCTTTATTTTTAATGGTTCTCTAATTATTATATATCATTTATCTTTCGATAGAACAAAAGTAGAGAATGAATTTTCCCCATGAAACTGAAAACTCCTACTTATCAGGAGGAAATTGCCTAAATCTAGGAGTAAATCCCTCCGGCGAAGTCTATTTCAAAGAATTCTTGTATCTTTGCCTCTTGCTAACAACACATGAAATTATCCGTCGCATGAAGTCTATCAAATCACATATCACCCAATTATTGAAGTCCCTCAATGAGGGAGTATTCGAAAAAGAACATACCATCGCACTCTCCCTATTATCTGCCATGGCAGGTGAAAGTATCTTTCTATTGGGCCCTCCGGGAGTAGCCAAGAGTTTGGTAGCACGCAGGCTAAAACTGGCATTTAAAGGCGCAGATGCTTTTGAGTATCTGATGTCCCGCTTCAGTACACCGGACGAAATATTCGGTCCCGTCTCCATCTCAAAATTGAAGGATGAAGATACGTACGAACGCATTACAAAAGGATACCTGCCGACAGCATCAATCGTCTTTCTGGATGAAATATGGAAAGCCGGTCCTGCCATCCAAAATTCTCTTTTGACGGTAATCAATGAAAAGATATATCGCAACGGACAATTTACGGTGCGTGTTCCTCTGAAAGCGCTGATTGCCGCATCCAACGAACTACCCGCAAAGGGTGAAGGACTGGAAGCCTTATACGACCGTTTCCTGATCCGCCAGTTTGTGGGATGCATTGAACAGGAATATGCTTTCGACCAGATGATCTCTTCTACACGGGAGGTAGAACCTGAAATCCCCGCAAAACTCCAGGTAGACGATGAATTATACAATCAAATACAAGCTGAAAGTGAGAAAGTAGGTATTCACTATACCATCTTCGAGCTGATTCACAATATCAAACGAGAAATTGAACAATATAATACAGGACGGGATGAAAACACCCCTCCCATCTATGTATCCGACCGCCGCTGGAAGAAAATAGTAGGTCTGCTCCGCACATCGGCCTATCTGAATGAATCTCCGGGAATTCATTTCTCCGACTGCCTGTTGATGAGCGCCTGCCTATGGGATGAAATTTCGCAGCTCCCCATTATCGAAGAGATTGTAGAACAGTCGATAGCACGAGGCATCAACACCTATCTGTTAGGAGAAAAACGGTTGGAACAAAAATTGGACACACTGAAAGAAAACATGAAGTCCGAACACAGCCTGCGTGAACTTAGCGATCCGGGAATCCAGGTCGTAGACACCTTCTATCATCGCATAGAAGGTTATCACATTGCCGGAAACCTACTCATATTTGCTTCCGATTACCAGTCTTTGAAGAAAGACAGCAACCGGCTGTTTTATATCCAACAGGATAAATTCCGTCCGGTCAACAAAATCCTGAAAGCCTACGATTTTGTAAAGAACAGAAATATCGCGCAAAAGAATATCTATTCCCTCCGAAAAGGAAGACGGTCTGTTTTCGTCAACAATCAGGAATATCCGTTACTATGTTATGACAATTGCGACCCTTTGCCTGCACAACAGGATGGCAACACTCCGTTCGAATTTACATTGCAGGAAGTGATCGACTTGCTGCATCAAATGGAAGTGGAATATAAAACAATCTCCGAGCGGGAAACAGCATATACAAAGGAGCATCTCTTCTTAAGCTCATCGCAAAAAAGCAAGATCAAACGAATTTTAGGAGAGACTGCACATATCATAGAGAACTACCGGAATGAACTTCGCATCATCGCTCATGCCCATGAACAAGAGAACAGAGAGTATTAGGCTCAAACACCTGCAAGACATTTATTATGAAAAATTGCAGGGAATAGCCTACGATGTGTACGACGAACAACTGCACAACCTGATTATCCGTCCCGAAGAACTGGATGCGGACATTCACCGGTATTTTCGTCACACGCAACCCTCCCTGCAAGATTTCTACTCCCACTACGCGTCGCAATGGGAATACTTTCATGAAATGGATGAAGCATCCGACGCCAAGTTTCTCCAATTCCTGAAAAACAGCGCCTACCCGTTCTCGATGAAATATCACCTGGTAGACCTCAACGTAAAATACTACCTCCAACGTTTTGACGCAATCAGCCCGCGCTCTAAAGAATGGAAAGCGTTGCGGACTCTCTTCTTCGACAAATGGCACACACTGCTCTCGAACAACGAGTTCAACTATCAGATGGAACATATCGAGCGGCTTTGTGATGATTTTTACCGTCTTCAGCTATCACTTGCCAAAAATCTTCCGGTACGTGGCGGCTCACGCCTCGTCTGGTTACTCCGCAACCATAAACAGATAGCAGAACAAATTTTAGAATACGAAGAAACGATCAAACGAAATCCCGTTATCCGTGAACTGGTAGAAATCTTGGGCAAGAAACACCAAAGCAGCCAGAAACGTTTCAAAATGACTGCCGGTATTCATCGGGAACAAATTATATCTCATGCCACCCGAAGTGATATTGCAGGTATTTGCGAAGGAAACGACTTAAACAGCCTTCTTCCCTTGGAATATTGTTATCTGGCCGAAAAAAGTCTGCAACCCATTTTCTTTGAGCGTTTCATTGAGAAGAGATTGCAAGTCATCGACTATCAATCACACGAAAAGCAAACCATCAACGACAAGAAAACAATAGGGAACGAAGTTTCCGAAGAAGCCGAAGGCCCTTTCATTGTTTGCCTGGACACTTCCGGTTCCATGGCAGGCGAACGGGAAAGAATCGCGAAATCCACCCTACTTGCCATTGCCGAACTGACGGAAGTGCAACATCGAAAATGTTACGTCATCCTGTTTTCCGATGATATCGAGTGCATTGAAATCACAGACTTAGGCAGCAGTTTCGACCGCCTGGTCGATTTCTTATGCCAATCCTTTCATGGCGGAACTGATATGGAACCTGTCATCACGCATGCTTTGCGAAAGATCAGCGAAGAAGGATATATGGAAGCGGACATTATCACCGTATCGGACTTTGAGATGCGTCCTGTCGATCAACTACTATCCCGAACCATCGAACACGCAAAAGCGAAACAGACAAAGATGTACGCTATTTCTTTAGGTGGCAAGAGTGCCGAGACCAGCTATCTGAAATTATGTGATAAATATTGGGAATATAGCATTCAAAACGCCGAAAGTCTTAATAAAAATAGAATCGAGGAATCAAATATTTAATCAATGTTATAAAACATCTCTTTTTTCTTGTTTTATTTGCAAATTCCCCAGAAGTCCGTATATTTGTACTGTGTTTTTCATAGTATTAGATTTAAGGTTAACAAAAGATTGGCTGTC
>OLPX01002529.1_pt1 | contig 10605 bp, 6 predicted proteins | sample 1672491 | NCBI WGS metagenome assembly OLPX01 (sample SAMEA3136692, study PRJEB25190) | human gut metagenome | biome: human gut; feature: human-associated habitat; material: faeces | place: Austria | collected 2013 | reverse complement strand
AGTTGTCTTTGTAGTTTTGTAAGCTTTTTCTCATATTGCCTAATGGTCTTTGGATTTTCGTATTTCCTGCCATCCGATGTAATACATAACTCTTTTATTCCTAAGTCCAGACCTGTTTTTCCTGCCCTGGCTGGCATTTTTACATGTTCTGTTTCCACAAGAATGGATACATAGTATTTTCCGCTCGGAACCTGTGAAACAGTTGCTGATTTTATCTGACCCGTTAAGTTTCTGTGCAGCTTTGCTTTTACTTCTTTTAACTTTGTTTCGAGATATACCGGAACTTCGTGCAGCTCAAACCATTCCCTCAAATAGGAACTATTGGCAAGGCAAACTCCTTTCTGTGCCACAAGATCATTTTTCATCTCAACAATAACCGGTCTCTTTCCCTGAAGCGCAAGCTCATAGGCAATCTCGCTTCCCGTAAGGCCTCCTCCGATCACTACAACTCTTTCTCCTACATCCCTTCCGTTCAGATAGTCGCATGCCTCAATCATCCGTTCATGTCCCGGAATATTTTTCATCACGCGCGGAACAGAACCGGTTGCAATTATTACCGGAGCATCGCCAAACTTTTCAACGCTGTCAATCTCCTTACCTAAATGAACCTCCACATCCAGTTCTTTCATTTGTCTTCTGTACCATGCCAAAAGTTCTCTTAATTTCCCCTTATAAGATTCTGCACTTGCCGGGATGAACGTGCCGCCAAGAACGTTGTTCTTCTCATAAATAACCGGATCATGCTCACGAAGCTTTAACACTCTGGCAGCTTCCATCCCTCCGATTCCTCCGCCGATAATATAGACTCTTCTTGGATTCTTTGTTTTCTCTATAAAATGCCGATCCCACTGCATCGTTTCCGCATTAACCGCACACCTTGACAAATGCAGGCTGTCACTTAATTCCTGATCGTTTGGCACTCCTTTATAGTGACACATATTAAAACATCCGTTATGGCATAAAATACAAGGCCGAATCTCTTCTTCCCGATCTTCCATCATCTTTGTGACCCATTCCTGATCTGCCAAAAACTGCCTCGCGAATCCCGCTCCGTCCAATCTTCCTGCGGCGATCGATTCTGCCGCTGTTTTCGGGTTCATTCTCCCCGCACATACAACCGGAATCCGAACAAACTGTTTAATATGTTCTACATCTTCCAGATTACAATTTTCCGGCATATAAACAGGCGGATGCGCCCAATACCACGCATCATATGTACCATTATCGCAGTTGAGCATGTCATAACCTGCATCTTGCAAATATTTCACCGCTTTTTCAGATTCTTCCATATCTCTTCCGACTTCCGTAAACTGCTCTCCCGGAAGAGCGCCTTTTCTGAATCCTTTTGTCTTGGAAAGAACACTGTACCTTAGCGATACAGGAAAATCTTCACCACATACTTTTTTAATCGCCTGCACGATCTCTACAGCAAAGCGATATCTGTTTTCAAAAGATCCTCCATATTCATCTGTTCTATGATTTACATATTTTAATGTAAACTGATCAAGAAGATATCCTTCATGTACCGCATGTATTTCCACTCCGTCAACTCCCGCATCCTGCAAAAGTTTCGCCGACTTTGCAAACGCTTCCACAAACTCATGAATTTCTTCTCTTGTCATCTCTCTTGAAGGAACTTTATCCGACCAGCGGTTCGGAGACGGGCTTGCCGTCGCAGTAATCTTATCCAGATCCATAAACGGCTTTGATAAAACGCGCAGCGCCTTATTCGTATATAATTTTTCCATCATCTCGCTGATCGTAAACGACCGGCCGAAACCCGCTGTCAACTGAACAAAAAGTTTGGCTCCTGTTTTATGAAACTCCGGCATCCACTCTTTCAGATCTTCATACATCTTTTTATTCTTGTACAGCCATTGTCCAAACATAGGATTATATACCGGCTGACACCCCGGAAGGACAAGACCCGCATTGTTTTTTGCAGCCTCCCTAAGAAATCGCGCACCCATTTTGTCAAAATGGTTTTTCTCCATCCATCCGAACAGATCGGTTCCTCCCATAGAAGTCAATACGATACGGTTTTTTATCTCGCAGTTTCCGATACGCCACGGAGTAAATAAAGGTTTTAGTTTCTCATCCATGTTTCAATTCTCCCTTCTGTTTTCTATAGGAAGCGCATACTGCTCCGCAAGTTTCTCAATCTCCTTGCGCACCTGATTTACAACATTCTTCGGGCTGACAATTTTTGCCTGACTGCCAAGCGCAAATACCCAGCTTATGAACTGACTGCTTACCTGAACGTCTACACTCACAGTGAAATGATCGGCATCCGCCGGAATCATCATCACATCTTTCCCGAAACGATCTACAATAACACCTGCCAGCGAATTTTCAACAAGAAGTTTTACCGACTGTTCTTTTCCCCCGAACATGCCAAAACTCTTTTTTGAATACGACGCCATGTCGATCTTTTGAAACTCCTCCTTTCCCTCCCGTATCTCTTCCGACAGCAAAATATGAAGCATTTTATCGACTCTGTAATGCCGGATCTGCTCTGCCCGGGAATCATATCCGATCAGATAATAATTCTCATGATCCCATAGCAGCCCCCACGGGCTGATATGGTAATACGCTCCTCCGTGACGAAGCTCCGGTTCTTTTTTCACATTCCACTGATAATATTGAAATTTAATTTTTTTGTTTTGTGAAATTGCATTATAAATCGTATCGACGCTGTAATAAACAGTTTCATTCATCGTCTTAATCCGCCCTGAAACAAACACCTGCCGCCGAAGATCCGCCGCATCATGCTGACTGACAAGAGTTTCCAGTTTTCCTATCAACCGGTTCGTCATCTTCTCTGTAATAAATTTTGACGACTGTATCGCATCAACAAGAAGTTTCAGTTCAGCCAGTTCAAATTGTCTGCCTATCACATGATAGCGGTATCCTCTCCCGCTGCGCTCACCTTCTACTTCAATGCCGAATTCTTCTAAATCTTTCAACGATTCATACAGACTTCTTCTCTCTGCGATAATATCATACTTTTCCAACTCTTTTTGAATCTCCGGCATTGTCAGATAATGTGTTTCATCCGTCTTTTCACACATGATCTGTGCGAGACGGTACAGCTTAAACTTTTGATTTGCTCCCTTCGGCATAATACAACGCTCCCGTACTTTAGTCATAATGATATAATATCATATTTCTGCGTTTTCCACTACGGAAACCATCTCTGACTTCTCACTTCACGGCTTTTCACTCTATGAATTCATAATAATCCGCTTCGCAGCTAAAAAGCATCCACGTTCCTTCTACATACCCCATATAACCCTTTTCCGTATTATATCCTTTCATATCTTCTTCCCCTTTCGACAGACTGATTTATAATTTTTATATTTATTCCGCTTTTGTTATATTTACAATATCAGTTAAGCTGTCGTATAAAAATGACTCTTTCATACTTCTTCGTTACGGCAAGGGATTTGATTTTCTTTCATTTTGTTTAATTTTCGCTTCGCTTTTAAGGCTTCAAAAAAGACGCCGATACGTCAATATGATATCAGCGCCTTTTCCCCAAAATTTTTATCTAAGTTCCGTTACGGATTCTGAATTTTCTTTGGAAATTCATTCCATCTGCCAATCGTCTATTACAGGACAAGATCGTCTATTTTTTCAAATCCGTTTAACGTAAATGATTCGACTGTATTTCCGGCTACAAGATAAAATGTTTCTCCGATATACAATCCTCGGACATTTCCGTAATTAACAATATCTTTTGAAAATACTTCTTTAAAACCTTCCGCTTCATCGTAAGTAAACATTTTATATTCGATCGAATCTCCGTACGCCATAAATCCAAACAGATTCTTTTCTGCATCGGCAAATACCGCCTTATAATTATATCCTGCGTCTGTGCTAAGCACATTCTCTAAAACATAGGTTGACATCTCCTTTACATTTGCCGGATCACTTATGTCAAACATAGACAGCTTCACACCTTCTGTCGTCATGCCCTCTTCATCTACGCTCAATCCGATTCCAAGCAGTTTTCCATCGCCATACGGATGCAGATAATCTGAAAATCCCGGTATCTTCAATTCTCCGATGATCTTTGGATTTGACGGATCTGAAAGGTCCACGGAAAACAGCGGATCGATCTGCTTAAATGTCACAAAATATCCGATATCGCCCATAAATCTCGCTGAATGGATTGTTTCCTCTTTCGCCAGATTCTGAATACTTCCGGTCATTTCCAGATTTTCATCCAACACATATAACGCATTTGTTTCTATAGATGCATTATCCACTGCCACTTCATCTTCAACTATAACATCCGATCCGCCTTCTTCCACATACGGAACAGGCATGATCCGGTTGTTATAATCACTGGGAATCACTGTCGCTGCAATTCGCAAATATCCGTTATATTCATCGATACTAAAGGAATCATTCAAAACGCCGTCGATCTTTGTCTGTCCTACCGCATCTAAAGTTCCCTTATCATAAGCGATCTTACGGATCGAAGTCTGGATATTCTCTGTCTCGCTTTTTCCGTAATACTCCTCTGTTATATAAATATTATTTTCGCTCACATAACACATTCCCGCGTTTCCGAAAATCGCCTTTGTCTGTAATTTCTCAGTCGGGTCGGAAAGCGCAAATGCAGAAATAACCGTGTGCTGACTTCCGGTCGTTCCCTGCGGCATATATATATCTTCCGCGCGGAGCAGACTTCCCTGGATCTGCGGGATATAATCGCTTTCGTTTGATACCGACGAATCATAATATGTGTAAAAATCGCTGACTAAATAAACATATCCGTCTTTCACGCGCATTGTATGATACTGCCCGCTCTGAGAAATCACTCCTGCTTCTCTCGGATTCGCCGGATCGGTCACATCATAAACTGCCGCGCATGTATAATCTTTATAAATTCCGTCTTCTGCTTTCTTTCCTTCTTCACATTTTGATTCGGTATACAATATCACAAGCCGCCCATCGGAAACAAAAACCTCTCTTATAAAACAATTTTCATCTATCTCGATACTTGCCAGATCTTTCATCTCTGCTTGAGATACATCTACAATCTCTACTGTCTGATCATTTAGAATGTAAAGATTCTTCCCGTCAGTCTTAACAGTGTCCGCTTCGCCGACTCCCTCTTGTCTGATATTTGTATCAGAATAATCGGCACCTGCCATATCTTTTGTCGATTCGGCTACAGAAGATTCCGCCATGGCCCCGTCCGTCATATAGGCCGCGTCTGCTCTGCCGAATCCGTTCTGCCCTTTCGCCCTTTTCTCATTTTCTTTCAAATATTTTTTAATTTCATCATAATTTTTTGCCAGTGCGATTTTTCCCTGATCTTCTTCTGATCTGCCTTCTGTTACCGTTCCCGGCCGTTCATTTTTTCCTGCGTTCATATTCGTATATCCGACTGCTCCCACTACAAGACAAACGCAAGCCGCTGCTGCCACTGAGGCATATTTCCAACGGCGATTATTCGACTTTTTCTTCTTTCTCGTCTCCAACATCTTTTCAACCGCTTCCGGCTCAAGCGAACCGGGGATCTTTTCATCTTCAACAGTTTGCTTCATCTTCTCTTTCATTTCTTTCTCAATCATATCCTGATTTTTCGTTTCTTTTTTATTCTCTGACATAGATAATCTCCTTTCGTTATTTTGATGGTTTTTGTTATTTTTTCTTCTTATTATCTTCTATTTTCTCCATCTTCAAAACGCCTGCCATTCAGTCCAGCATTTCACGCATCTTGCCGAAAGCACGGCTCTTCCTTGATCGGACCGTTCCCGGGTTCTTCCCCAGCATCTCGGCTATTTCTTCGCTTCTGTATCCTCCGAATACGGAAAATGCAACTATCGTCTGCTCCTCTTCCTCTAATGATTCAAACGCCTTCTTTACATCATGGCGCTGTGCAAAATCTATTTCCTCTGCTCCGAGGTTTTTGGCATCCTCTTCACTCACTTGATTCGACGTATTACCGTTTTTCCGTAATATCTTTTTACACTCATTATTTAGAATCGTAAACATCCAACTCTTGAAAGAATTTTCTTTCTTTAGTCCGGATATATTTTCATATGCAGATATCACTGCCTCACTGACCGCATCTTCTGCATCCTGCGTATGTTTCGTCATATAAAGCGCAAACCGATACAGATCTTTATAAATCTCAGCATACAACTGCGAAAAGGCTTTCGTATCTCCCAACTTCGCTTTTTTAATAAGCTGACGCTGTATATCCACTATTCCTGCGGACATAAGCTCCCTCCTTTCATCTCTTTCGCACTGACTTAAATATGCTTTCATATATAAGAGTACCTTGATAAGCATTTTGTTGCATTAAAAACAACAAAATTTTTTAACTTTTCTCTGTAAGAACAAAGTGACAATCCCACTTCAATATCTTCCCGAAAGATGTTATCCCATAAGAACTCAAAATTTTCTATAGAATAAAAAAATATCTGCGGGATGAACTGTCTGTGTTCAGCCAACAGATATTTTTTCTCTATGTTTCTCTGATCTTATCTAATCTTATCTAATCTTATCTATTCTTCTCTATTCTTATTAGCAGATCTCCGCTCCCGCAGGCATTGCTTTCTCAGGAGTCATAAGCGCCAGATTGCCTTCTGCATCTTCTGCACAAAGAAGCATGCCTTCACTGAGTACTCCCGCCAGCTTTGCAGGCTTCAGGTTCACAAGTACCATCACTTTTTTCCCTACCATCTCTTCCGGTGTATAATGTGCTTTAATACCTGAAACGATCTGTTTCACCTGACTTCCTACCTTTACCTGAGAACAAAGGAGTTTTTTTGATTTTTTCACTGCCTCACAAGCGATGATCTCTCCTACTTGGAACTGCATCGCTCCAAACTGTTCAAACGTAATCTCCGGCTTTGCCTCGATATCGATCACATCTTCCTCTTCCTCTGCTTCTTCTATATGAGGATGAAGTTCTTCTACTTTTTTCATTACTTCTTCCAGATCCAGTCTTTGGAAAAGAATCTCCGGTTTCTCCGTCACATGCCCGTCTCCGAGCTGATCCAGAATCTTTTTGCTTGTAGACGGCATGAAGGATTCAAGAAGGCGCGCTCCTGCTGAGATTCCCTGGATCAGATTCCAAAGAACTGTTTCCAGACGATCTTTCTTTTCTTCATCTTTTGCCAACGCCCACGGCATCGTTTCATCGATATATTTGTTGCAGCGTTTGAACAGATTAAAGATCTCTGTGATCGCATCCGCCACACGCAGCCCGTCCATTTTCGCATCAACCGCTTTCGGTGTATTGTCGATCACCGCTTTCAGATCTGCATCGACATCCTCCGCCGCTCCTTTATCGGAAACAACGCCGCCAAAGTATTTATTTGTCATAGAAACTGTACGGTTTACAAGGTTTCCTAATGTATTGGCAAGATCGGAATTTAAACGTTCTACCATAAGCTCCCATGTGATCACTCCGTCATTTTCAAACGGCATCTCATGAAGAACGAAATAACGTACTGCATCTACCCCGAAGAAATCAACAAGCTCGTCTGCATAAAGAACATTTCCTTTTGATTTGCTCATCTTCCCGTCTCCCTGAAGAAGCCACGGATGACCGAATACTTGCTTCGGAAGCGGAAGCCCAAGCGCCATTAAAAAGATCGGCCAGTAGATCGTATGGAAACGGATAATGTCTTTTCCGATCAAATGCAGGTCAGCCGGCCACAATTTTGCATACTGTTCCGTGCTGTCTCCGTCTGCATCATAACCGATTCCCGTGATATAGTTTGTCAGCGCGTCAAGCCATACATAAACGACATGCTTATCGTCAAAATCAACCGGAATTCCCCACTTAAACGAAGTTCTGGATACGCACAGATCCTGAAGTCCCGGAAGAAGGAAGTTGTTCATCATCTCATTTTTTCTGGAAACAGGCTGAATAAATTCAGGATGTGTATTAATATGCTCGATCAGTCGGTCTGCATACTTACTCATTTTGAAGAAATACGCTTCTTCTTTCGCCGGTTGCACTTCTCTTCCGCAGTCAGGACATTTTCCGTCTACGAGCTGTGACTCTGTAAAGAAAGACTCGCACGGCGTACAGTACATTCCTTCGTAATGACCTTTATAAATATCGCCCTGATCATACAGCTTTTTGGAAAATTTTCTGTACCTGCTTCTCATGGTCTTCGTCTGTCGTACGAATGAATTTGTCATAGGACGTATCCATCAGATCCCATATCTTCTTGATCTCAGCGGAAACACCGTCTACAAATTCTTTCGGTGTAACGCCCGCTTCTTCTGCTTTCAGTTCGATCTTCTGACCATGCTCATCTGTTCCTGTCTGAAAAAATACATCATACCCCTGACTTCTCTTATAACGGGCAACCGCATCTGCCAAAACGATCTCATATGTGTTTCCGATATGCGGCTTGCCGGAAGTATAGGCAATCGCCGTCGTAATATAATATTTCTGTTTCTCTGACATAGTTTTCTCTCCTTTATCCCCCTGTGATCCGAAGAAATATCTCCTCTGAATCTTCAGTTGGTTTTGTCTTTAAAAAGGATAGCATACATACCAAATAATGTAAAGGTTGGATAAATACCTCTCTTTTACAAATGCATTTACAAAATAACACTTCAGCCCGCGCCATTCGTAAAACCGCGCTGCGTGCTTATCGTGGCTAATTCCATTGTTTTACTCATGAAAATTTCTCGAAAAGTTATTAAAAACTTCATCTTGAAAATTTCCCGTTTTCTATTCATAATATAATCTGTAATGAAACCGTAATAGTTTTTTAACAAAGCTTATACTTTATAAAGAGGGGATTTAAAATGACAGCTTCAAAATCGAAAAAGAACAAATATGAAATAGACATGTGCAATGGAACTGTTTTAGACAAACTGATTTCATTTTCCATTCCGCTCATGCTCTCCAGTATTCTCCAGCTTCTTTTCAATGCAGTAGATATCGTCGTTGTCGGAAGATTTTCAGGAAGCCGCGCTCTGGCGGCAGTCGGCTCTACGACAGCGCTAATCAATGTATTTACGAATCTTTTTATCGGAGTTTCCCTCGGAGCGAACGTACTGGCTGCCCGTTTCTATGCGACAAAACAGGAAAAGCAGATGTCTGAAACAGTACATACCGCAGTTACTTTCGCTTTGATCAGCGGAATCGTCATGGTCTTTGTCGGACTTTTCTTTTCAAAAGCAGCCCTGCTGCTTATGGACACTCCTTCAGACGTCATCGGCCAGTCCGCCCTTTATATGCGGATTTATTTCGCCGGAATGCCCTTCTTTATGCTCTATAATTACGGAGCGGCAATCCTGCGTGCCGTCGGAGATACAAAACGGCCTTTATTTTTCCTTATCATCGCGGGAATCGTAAACGCAGCTTTAAACCTCTTCCTCGTGATCGTATTACACCTCGGAGTCGCGGGAGTTGCAATCGCCACAGTGATCGCACAGATGATCTCCTGTCTCCTTGTCCTTCGCTGTCTATATCGCTCGGACGGAAGCTATCAACTTCGATTTTCCGCAATGACAATCAAGTGGATCTATTTAAAGCAAATTTTTCAGGTAGGTATTCCCGCAGGCATACAAAGTACGGTTATCAACTTCTCAAACGTACTTCTTCAATCTTCGGTAAACTCTTTTGGTTCTATCGCAATGGCAGGCTATACAGCTGCAAATAATATCTTCGGATTTCTGTACGCCGCAGCCAACTCGATCACACAGGCATGCATGAGTTTTACAAGCCAGAACTACGGCGCGGGAAAATGGAAACGAATGGACAAAGTTCTTCGGAACTGTATTCTGCTGTCCGTTGTCGTTTCATTAATCTTAGGCGGAGGTTCATATCTCTTCGGACCGGAACTGTTAAAAATCTATACTTCAGATCCGAAAGTCATTCAATGCGGAATGGAAATACTTTTGTATACTACCGTAACTTATTTTATGTGCGGACTGATGGACCTCTTTCCCGGCGCGCTGCGCGGAATGGGATATTCTGCAATTCCGATGCTTCTTTCTATCATCGGAACAGTCGGAACGAGGATTGTCTGGATCTTCATGATCTTCCCTCGCCACAGATCATTGGATGTTTTGTTTATCTCTTATCCCGCATCATGGCTTATCACGATCATACTGCAGGTAATCTGCTATTTCTTCGTAAGAAAAAGGATACACAATCCCCTTCCCTAAGGTGAAAAACCTACCTTAAAAAGGGAAGGGGCGAATCCAATCAATATATATTTTACATCGGCTTTATCCTTGGAAATCTGATGTCTACTTTGAACAGATCTCCGTCAAGATACAACTCGAAAACTCCTCCTTGCATTTCAGTCAGACTTTTGGCGATTGAAAGACCGAGTCCGCTTCCTTCCGTACTCCGGGAAATATCTCCTCTGATAAATCGCTCTGTCAACTCATCTGCCGAAATATTCAACTGCTGCTCGGATACATTTTTCAAAGAAAACTTAACTTCCGACTCCGATACCGAAAGATCTGCATAAACTCTCGTCCCCGGCATTGCATATTTTGCCGCATTGCCGAAGATATTTTCAAGCACCCTCCACATACGGCGTCCGTCTACATGTATCACCGCCGCTTCTTCCGGAAGGTTCAATACAACCGACAGGTTTC
>OLPX01002525.1_pt1 | contig 10620 bp, 12 predicted proteins | sample 1672491 | NCBI WGS metagenome assembly OLPX01 (sample SAMEA3136692, study PRJEB25190) | human gut metagenome | biome: human gut; feature: human-associated habitat; material: faeces | place: Austria | collected 2013 | reverse complement strand
ATACAACAGAACAGATCGTGACCATTTATGATTATTTTCACCGGCTGGGAGGACCGAACGGAAAGATCCGCCAGAGTGAATTCTTCTTATATAGCAAAAAAGACCGTGATGCGGTTTATAAATGTCTGGAGCGTGGATATGAATTTCCGGAAGTGACAAGCTGGATACGGGCAAGTAAAAAAGATTTTCAGTTAGTTAAAGATATCGGACTGAAAGAAACAGGGATACTTGTCAGTTGTTCGGACTACCACATTTTCTATAAATTAAAAATGACGAGAAGAGAAGCGATGGAACATTATCTTTCCGTTGTCCGTGAGTGTATGGAGACAGGTGTGCGTCCGAGATGCCATCTGGAAGATATTACCCGGTCGGATATTTATGGATTTGTCATTCCGTTCTGTCTGGAATTGATGAAATTGATGGAAGAATATCAGATACCGGTTAAGATCAGGGTCTGTGATACGATGGGATACGGAGTGAATTTTCCCGGTGCGGTGATCCCGAGATCGATTCCGGGAATCATTTACGGTCTGATGGTTCATGCAGGTGTCCCAAGCGAATTGATCGAATTTCACGGACATAATGATTTTTACAAAGCAGTCAACAATTCTACCACGGCATGGCTGTACGGGGCATGCGGCGTGAACTGTTCATTGTTCGGGATCGGAGAGCGGACCGGAAATACACCGCTTGAAGCGATGGTATTTGAATATGCACAGCTCCGAGGAACACTGGACGGCATGGATACGACTGTGATCACGGAACTGGCAGAATATTATGAGAAAGAAATTGGATATAAAGTACCCTCAAGAACGCCGTTTGTCGGAAAGAATTTCAATGTGACAAGAGCCGGGATCCACGCAGACGGCATGCTGAAAAACGAAGAGATTTACAATATTTTTGATACGGAAAAATTCTTAAACCGTCCGGCACTTGTCTCGGTTTCTAACACATCGGGGGTTGCGGGAATTGCGTATTGGATCAATGCCTACTATAAACTGCCGAAAGAGGCGCAGGTAGATAAAAACAGTGACCTTGTGCTGGCGCTGAAAGCATGGGTGGACAGGGAATATGAAGAAGGTCGTGTTACGGTCTTGACAGATGAAGAATTAGTTGCCAAAATAGAGAGTGTGTGCGAAGAACTGCACATAACATTGCAGCAGAAGGCGGTAGATTAGAATGGAAGACTATCAGGAGCATTCTCTAAGCAGCCGTGTGTTCCAGAAGATCCGTGACAATATTCTGGACGGAACTTACCGGGAGCATGATGAACTGCGGGAGAATACAATCGGAAAAGAGCTTGGGGTGAGCCGGACTCCTGTGCGGGAGGCGCTGCGTCAGCTTGAGCTGGAAGGGCTTGTGACGATCATTCCGAATAAAGGGGCATATGTGACGGGAATTACGACAAAGGACGTTCATGATATTTATACCGTGCGTTCGATGTTGGAAGGACTCTGTGCGAGATGGGCGACAGAGCATATCTCGCAGGAACAGTTGGATGAACTGGAAGAGATCATGCTTCTTTCGGAATTTCACATGAAAAGAGAGAGCGGGAACAACACGGATCAGATCGCAATCCTGGATGGAAGATTTCACGCTGTGCTCTATGATGCCTGTGACAGCAGAATCTTAAGCCATGTACTGAAAGATTTTCACAAATATGTTCAGACGGCAAGGAAGACTTCGATCGTGTCGGAAGAACGTGCGAGAAAGTCGATCCGGGAGCACAAGCAGATTTTGCGGTCAATCCGGGACCGGGATGCAGATCTCGCGGAACAGCTTGCAAACGAACATATCCTTCATGTGATGCAGAACCTAAAAAGGCAGGGATATGAACAGAACGAAACAGCAGGAGGAGTTTGAAATGGAAAAAATTAAGATGGCAACACCGATTGTGGAAATGGACGGAGACGAGATGACAAGGATTCTCTGGAAGATGATCAAGGAGCATCTTTTAGAGCCATTCATTGATTTGAATACAGAATATTACGATCTGGGATTGGAACATCGTAATGAAACAGACGATCAGGTTACGATCGATTCGGCGAACGCGACAAAGAAATATAAAGTAGCAGTAAAATGTGCGACGATCACACCGAATGCAGCGCGTATGGATGAATACGATTTAAAAGAGATGTGGAAGAGCCCGAACGGTACGATCCGTGCGATCCTGGACGGAACCGTATTCCGTGCGCCGATCGTGGTAAAAGGAATTGAACCTTGTGTTAAGAACTGGAAGAAACCGATCACCATTGCCAGACATGCGTATGGAGATGTATACAAAGGATCCGAGATGAAGATCCCGGGAGCAGGAAAAGTAGAATTAGTCTATACGGCGGAAGATGGAAGCGAGACAAAAGAACTGGTACATACTTTTGACGGACCGGGAATCGTACAGGGAATGCACAACATCAATCAGTCTATTGAAAGCTTTGCGAGAAGCTGCTTTAATTATGCATTGGACACAAAACAAGATCTCTGGTTTGCGACGAAAGATACGATCTCCAAGAAATATGATCATACGTTTAAAGATATTTTCCAGGAGATTTACGATGCAGAGTATGACGAGAAATTCAAAGCTGCCGGAATCGAATATTTCTATACGCTGATCGATGATGCGGTTGCCCGTGTTATGAAATCAGAGGGCGGTTATATCTGGGCGTGCAAGAACTATGATGGAGATGTTATGAGCGATATGGTTTCTTCTGCATTTGGTTCTCTTGCGATGATGACGTCGGTACTTGTATCTCCGGACGGATATTATGAGTATGAAGCTGCACATGGAACGGTACAGCGTCATTATTATAAGCATCTGAAAGGGGAAGAGACTTCCACAAACTCTGTCGCAACGATCTTTGCATGGACAGGGGCACTCAGAAAACGGGGAGAACTGGATGGCAATCAGGAATTGATGGAATTTGCGGACAGACTGGAAAAAGCGACCATCGATACGATCGAATCCGGGGAAATGACAAAAGATCTGGCATTGATTACTACGATCGAGAACCCGACGGTATTGAACAGCGAGGACTTCATTAAAGCGATCGCAAAAAGATTATAGAAAGTATTGTATTTTGGGGACTGTTACATACAAAGTGACAGTCCTGTTTTATTGCTGCTTTTCTATCAGGAGATTTTTTGGGATTGATTGCTGTGAGATTCGGACAGAAACAATCGGCGGTAAGTATCGCGAACTTCTTTTTCTGTCATATGGGGAAGCTGTTCCTGAAATACAGACTGATCTTGGGTATGTGCACTGATAAAGCAAAGCATATCAAATAGTATATTTTGCATAGAAATCCCCCTTTTCTGAAATGACGGCAAGGTGACATAAATACTTGCAATTGTATTTTAACGATAATCTGAGTGGAAATATATTTAGATAGCGCCGTTTTTATGGTAAAATAACGACAAAGAGAAAGGGGGATGGATAATGCGCCCGGAAGAATTATTATTTGCAGAGAATAAAAGAGAAGAAATCTATGAGATGCGCCCGGATTATCCATATGCAGTTCGTAGGTTTGATGTGGATCTTTCGGGAACGATGATTGCACCGTGGCATTGGCATGAGGAAATGGAACTTCTTTTGGTAAAGGCGGACGGACTGAACTATGATATGATGGGAGAATGTTTGATGCTGAAAAAGGGGGACGTTCTGTTCGTGAACAGCAATACGCTACATCAGGTGTATGCTTCCGATGCGGGAAAGCATATCCGCTATGATGTTCATATGTTTCGAGGATCGCTGATCGCAGATCCGGACAGTCTGATCGAGAAAAACTATGTGCGCCCTCTTCAGCAGATGCAGACTGCAAAATGGATCTTGTTAAAAAATGGAGAAGCGGATCATTGGAAGGTTTTGAAATGCCTGGAACAACTTTCTGAGTTGGAGCAAAGAAGATCATATGGATATGAACTCTATTCAAGAAATCTTTTATCAGAGATCCTGCTGTATCTTTTAGATCGAAAACGAAATGAAACGAAAAATGAGAGTCGGGAAACGGTAGGAAGAGAGATGGAAAATGAAATGCGTCTGCGAAAGATGCTACTGTACATCCAGGAATATTATGGGGAACATCTGTCGCTTGCAGATTTGACAAAAGCCGCAAATATCGGTGAGCGGGAGTGTCTTCGATGTTTCGGAAAAGTATTTCACCGCGAGATGGGATGTACTCCGCAGGAATACAGAAAACAAAAATCAATCTAACAGAAAACAGGCAGAACGAAACATGGACTGAAGGACATGCAGATGGGAGAACTTATTTGTCATTGTTCATTGCATCTTTGGACTTATCAATAACTTCACGGGCAACATCTTTGACATCTGAAGCGATTTCTTTTGCTTTTCCGACGCTCTGATCGATGATCCCCTCTGCTTTTGTGGAGGAATCGCCGGTTATATTTCCAACCGTTTCTTTTACTTTTCCTTTTACCTGATCTGTAAAGCCTTTATCTGTCATTTGTTTCACCTCCCATCTGATGTGCTTATCATAACAGTTTCAGCGAAAGAAGAAAATTATCTGACAGGATATCAGATGATTTATACAAGCAAAAGCAGGAATATACCGGATGGCAGACAGAAGATAAAACCGGAAGATCACTAAGAAATCACTGAAAAAATCCAAAGTTTTTATTGACAAAAAAAGCGGTATCTGTTATCCTACTCAAGAAATTAGCTAAAACTAACCTCTCGAAAAGAGGTTTTTCTTTTGCATATGGGTTAGTTTAAACTAATAATAAAATTCAGATTGGACGGGTGAAAGATATGATGATCGATAAGAGACTGATCGGCACAGTTGCAGACAGTAAAAAATATATTGCAGGAAATGTGATCAGCCAGTGGATTTCGTTGGCAGCAAATATCTGTATGATGGGAGCGATCGCTCAAATGCTCCAACATTTATATGAGGGAGCGATCGGGGAAAGACAGATTGCTTTGACTGCGGGAATCGCTGTGGGGGCGATCGGGCTGCGTTTTCTATGTGCTGTTGTTTCAGCAAGAATGGGGTATCTTTCATCCAGAGAGGTAAAGAAAACGCTTCGACGGATGATTTATAAGAAACTTCTGCGGCTTGGTTCTTCGTATAAAGAACAGGCAAATACTTCGGAAGTCGTGCAGGTTGCAGTGGAGGGGGTGGATCAGTTGGAAACTTATTTCGGCTCGTATCTGCCGCAGCTTTTTTATGCAATGCTGGCTCCTTTGACATTATTTTTTGTTTTGAGTTTTGTGAATTTTCCAAGCGCGCTTGTGCTGTTTGTATGCGTCCCGATGATCCCGGTAACGATCATCATGATCCAGAGATGGGCAAAGAAGCTTCTGGCGAAATACTGGGGACAGTACACGGCGCTTGGCAATACGTTTCTTGAGAATCTTCAGGGATTGACGACGACAAAGATTTATCAGGCGGATGTGTTTAAGCATAAAGAAATGAATGAGCAGAGCGAGCATTTCCGAAAAATCACGATGAAAGTGCTGACGATGCAGTTAAATTCCATCACGATCATGGACTTGATCGCTTATGGCGGTGCGGCGCTTGGTGTGATCCTGGCTGTAACACAGTTTCAGAATGGAAAAGCAGACTTGTTCGGATGCATGATGATCATTTTGCTGGCGGCGGATTTTTTCCTGCCAATGCGGCTTTTGGGATCATTTTTCCATATTGCAATGAATGGGATGGCTGCATCCGACAAAATATTTCGCCTGCTGGATCTTCCAGAACCGGATCAAAAAACGGAGGCTGTCCAGGATGACTGTTCGATCGAATGTCGGAATCTCCGGTTTTCCTATGAAGCAGGCAGGGAAATTCTTCACGGTGTCGATATGAAGTTTCCAAAGGGGAGCTTTACGGCGATCGTGGGAGAATCCGGATGTGGTAAGTCTACGATCGCATCCATTCTTATGGGGCGGAATAAAGAGTATGACGGTGACGTTACCGTTGGTAAAACACAGCTTGCGGAGATCAATGAAGCCAGTCTGATGAAAAAATTCACTTACATTTCTCATCAGAGTTATCTGTTCAAAGGCACTGTCCGGGAGAATCTGCTGATGGCGCAGCCGGATGCCGGAGAAGCGGCTCTTTGGAATGCGTTAGAGCGGGTGAACCTTGCGGACTTCCTGCGGGGAGAAAACGGACTGGACACCGTTCTGAACGAAAAGGCTTCGAATCTTTCCGGAGGACAGTGTCAGCGCCTTGCTCTTGCAAGAGCATTGCTCCATGACAGCCCGGTGTATATTTTCGATGAAGCGACTTCGAATATTGATGTGGAGAGTGAAAACGATATTATGAAGCAGATTTATGAACTTGCAGAAACGAAGACGGTGATCTTGATTTCTCACCGGCTCGCGAATGTGGCTGGCGCAGACAATATCTATGTTCTGGATAAGGGAACGATCATGGAACATGGGGATCACAAAACGTTGCTTTCACAGAACGGAACCTATACAAAGCTTTGGAATGCCCAGCAGAAACTGGAATGTTATACGAAAGGGGAAACTTGGGATGAAGAGAAGTGGATTTAATATTATGATACGGCTGATCGGCTTGGTCAAACCTTTGACGGGATATATGATCCTGGCTGTTGCAATGGGGCTGATCGGACATTTGTGTGCTTCTTTTATTACGGTATTCGGCGGTTATGCGATCCTGCATGTCCTACACCCGGAATGGTCTTGGAACTTAACCGCTCTCTTTGTGGCTGTGCTGATGTTCGCGCTGCTTCGTGGATTTTTACGCTATGCAGAACAGGCGTGCAATCATTTTATCGCATTCAAATTGCTTGCGTTGATCCGGGATAAAGTGTTCGGAGCGCTGCGCCGTTTATGTCCTGCGAAGCTGGACGGAAAAGATAAGGGCAACCTGATCTCGATCATTACATCGGATATTGAATTACTGGAAGTGTTTTACGCACATACGATCTCACCGATCTGTATTGCCGTTCTATTCAGTTTTGTGATGATTTCTTTTATCGGCAGCTATCATGCGGCGCTTGGCGGGGGGGCACTGATCGCTTATGTGACGGTTGGAGCTCTGATCCCGTTTGTTACTTCCAGACTCAGCGGGGATGATGGCGTGCGTTTTCGCACAAAATCCGGGCAGCTTTCCGGATTTGTGCTTGACAGTCTGCGCGGTCTGTCGGAAACGATCCAGTATGGACAGGGCAAGCGGCGTATGGAAGAAATAGATCGCCGGACCGAACAGCTTTCAAAAGATGAGGAGCATATGAAACGGATCGTTGGGCGAAATACTGCGGTGACCAATACTGTGATCCTGATGTTTGACCTCGCAATGTTATTTTTGTCTGCAAAACTTGTAGGGTTTGAGGGATGTCTGATCGTAACTTTCGCGCTGATGAGTTCTTTCGGTCCTGTGGTTGCGCTGGCTTCTTTGGGAGCATCGCTGCAAAATACATTTGCGGCAGGAGGCCGTGTTCTGGATATTCTGGATGAATGCCCTGTAGTGGAGGAAATAACGGGAAAAGAAGAAGTCGATTTTCATGGAGCAGAAGTGAAAAATGTGACATTTGCTTATGGGGAGGAGACGATTCTGGAAGACGTTTCCGTGACAATTCCTGAAAATAAAATTATCGGCATTAACGGACGCTCCGGATCCGGCAAATCTACATTGCTCAAACTGCTGATGCGATTCTGGCAGGTGCGGCAGGGAGCGGTAAAAGTTTCCGGCAGAAATGTGGAGGAGATCAATACGTCGAATCTGCGCGATATGGAAAGTTTTGTAACGCAGGAAACACATTTATTCCATGATTCGATCCGAAATAATCTTCGCATAGCAAAGTTAAATGCATCTGACGAAGAAATCATAACTGCATGCAGGAAAGCTTCTGTCCATGATTTTATCATGAGTCTGTCTAAGGGCTACGATACCGAAGTCGGCGAACTAGGCGACACGCTTTCCGGTGGGGAACGCCAGCGGTTAGGTCTTGCAAGGGCATTTCTCCACGATGCGCCATTTCTGTTGTTGGATGAGCCGACGTCAAATCTGGACAGTCTGAACGAAGCGGTCATCTTGAAATCGCTCCATGAAGCGTGTGCCGATAAATCGGTTGTGCTTGTGTCTCACCGAAAATCCACGATGGGGATCGCTGACACCGTGTATTCGGTAGAACATGGGCGAATGAGCTGACGGGTTATAAAGTAAAAAGAGAATGAAAAAAACTGGTCGAATGTAAAAAACAGATGGAGGTTTATAAATGAAAAAAATCCTGTATATGATTTTAGGCTGTATCAGTGTCGGTTTGGGAGCGGCAGGCGTTGTGATTCCGGTACTGCCCACCGTTCCGTTTTTGATGTTTGCCGCTTTTTGTTTTGCCGGATCTTCGAAAAAACTGGATCGTTGGTTTAAGAACACAAAATTATACAAAGAGAATCTGGCAGATTTTGCGGCAGGCAGAGGGATGACAAAGAAAACAAAATGCCGGATCATGACGAGCGTAACGTTGCTGATGAGTGTCGGTTTTATTATGATGGGATTGAAAGGGATCGTTTTCGGCTGCGTTGTGCTGGGCGGCGTGTGGATCTTTCATTTGATATATTTCCTTTTTCTAGTGAGGACGATTCCGGCAATGGAGGAGCATGAGGTATGAAAAAAGCGCTAAATATGGCATTATTTCTTAGCTTTATGATTACGATCATGGTTCCGGTTACCGGAATCCATGTCCACAAACTGGCTGCGACAGCCTTTCTTTTACTGAGTTGTTTTCACATGATGACCTGTCGGAAAAAGATGAGCGGAAAACGGTGGCTGTTGTTTGTTGTGATTCTGGTTTCTTTCGGGAGCGGAGTGTGCGGTATGGTTTTGGATCGTTGTCCGATCATACTTAAGATCCACAGGGGGATTTCGATTGTGTTGGTATTTTTTCTGGCAATCCATATTTTTGTGTTTCATAAAAAATGTATGCCAAGTAAGTAGATACCGAACATCTCTCAAACCAATACAAAAAAGCACTAAATATGAATCACCGGAAGTGCCAAAAGTCACATTCCGGGATTATAAGCAGTCGCCAAGGTCTCGGGCAAGCCCGGACTTTGGCTCGTCGCCTATACAAAGAAAGGCAGAACTTGAAAAAAGGCTCTGCCTTTTAAAATATTTCGAAACGATCTCAAAACATTTTAAATCTTTTTAAAACTCAAATAGCATCTCTATTCATGCCGTGGACCGTACGTTGGAGATTGGCGAGCGATTTGATCCGTTAGCAGGAGTGACAGCACAGGATGCAGAAGACGGAGAAATCACGCTGACAGAGGAAAATATCATTGACAATGATGTAGACACTTCCAAGGCGGGTACTTACCATGTGACATATCGAGTTACAGACCAAAATGGAGCCTCTACAGAAAAGACAATTACAGTTACGATCAAAGAAAAGACTGTGGATCAACCAGAATCACCACAAACACCGGAAAAGCCGCACACACCAGGAGCACCACAGAAACCGGCAGAACCACAGACGCCGAACCAACCTGCTCATACTGCGGAAACTCCTAAGCAGCCATTACCTCCAAAAACAGGCGATCTGACCCAGATAGAAGAAACTCTTTTTATACTATTAGGTACAGTAGGTATATTTGTCGCTTTGGTTTGGAAAAAACGGAAAAGAAATGAGCACTAGATACTGTAACGGGATTTAAAAAGAACCAGTTTTGTATGATGAATTCTTAAAAAGGAGGAAGATCGGATGGAAAGAAAAGTAAAGATTAAAGTAAAAGGGGTTCGAACAAAAGATGGGGCAGGGGTGAGTTTAGTAAGAGTGTTGGGGCACGAGACAGTGAAAGAATTCGATCCTATCTTGATGTTGGATATTCATTTGACAGTTTAAATCCAGACGATTATATAGCAGGGTTCCCAATGCATCCGCATAGAGGTATAGAGACAGTAAGTTATGTCTATAAAGGGAGAATGGTACACAAAGATACGTTGGGGAATGAAGATGAAATTTCAGATGGGGAAGTACAATGGATGAATTCAGGTTCGGGAATTGAACATGAAGAAAAAATTCCTGCTGTGGAAAGACTGTTAGGGGTTCAATTATGGCTAAATCTTCCTAAATCTGCAAAAATGAGTAAACCAACCTATCATAGCATAAGAAAATCTGATATTGAAGAAATAGAATTTGATAGAGGGAAAATAAGGATTCTGACCGGCAATTATAAATCTTATCAAGGTTATAAAGGTGATCATCTTCCGCTAAATTACTACGATATTCATATGTATGAGAATGCAGAAATAACGCTGGACACATTAGAAGATACGTCTGTTATGATATTTACCCTCATAGGTGATGTATATGTAGGGGGAGAAAGGATAAAAGAAAAAACAGCTGTAAAACTAACAAGCGGTAATGAGTTAATTATCAAAAATGCAGACAAATTTGCGCAAGTATTGTTTATAGAATCGAAAGCATTAAACGAACCTGTAGCTTGGGCAGGACCAATAGTTATGAATACTCAGGAAGAGATAAGAGAAGCGTATATTGATTTGCATAATGCTACTTTTATAAAAGACAATATTAGATATTAATATAAATTTTATATCTGATTTTTGATTATCCGCATAAACACTATACTTTCAAACATTTTGAAGTATAGAAAACTATTCATTTTAC
>OLPX01002510.1_pt1 | contig 10671 bp, 6 predicted proteins | sample 1672491 | NCBI WGS metagenome assembly OLPX01 (sample SAMEA3136692, study PRJEB25190) | human gut metagenome | biome: human gut; feature: human-associated habitat; material: faeces | place: Austria | collected 2013 | reverse complement strand
CGTCGGCGGCAGGCCGGGGATCGCCGGCAGCGTGTCCGCCCCCTTTGAAAAGGCGGGCAGCGCGCGCATCAGCGCCCATGTGTACGGGTGGCGCGGGTCATAGAAGATGTCCTCCACGGTTCCAGTCTCGACGATTTTTCCGGCGTACATCACGGCCACGCGGTCTGCGGCGCGCGCTACGACGCCGAGGTCGTGCGTCACGAGAACGGTCGCCGTGCCCTTTTTTTGCTGGATCTCCCGCAGCAGGTCGAGAATCTGTGCCTGCACGGTCACGTCGAGCGCCGTGGTCGGCTCGTCCGCAAAGAGCAGCAGCGGGTCGGCGGCGAGCGCGGCCGCCATTACGGCGCGCTGACGCATGCCGCCCGAAAAGCTGTGGGGGCAGAGATGATACCGCTCCATGCCGCGCTCGATGCCGACAAGCTCGAGCAGGCCAAGCACTTTTTCGCGCACGGCGCTTTCGGACAGGCGGCGGTTGTGCGCGCGGACGGCCTCGGCGATCTGCCGGCCGACCGAGATCGTCGGGTTCAGAGCGGTCATCGGATCCTGAAATACCATCGAAAACACGCGGCCGCGCAGCTTGCGCATCTCGCGCTCGCGGTAATCGGTGATGTCCGCGCCGTTTACATAAATCCGGCCCGAGCGGATGCGCGCCGCAGGCGGCAGAAGCTTCATGACAGCCTTGCACAGCACGCTTTTGCCGCAGCCCGATTCGCCGACGATCGCCAGTACCTCGCCGCGGGAAAGCGCGAGCGACACGCCGCGCACGGCCTGAATTTTACCGCGCGGCGTGTCAAAGCTGACCGACAGATTTTCAACACGGAGCAGCTCGCTCACATTTTCGCCCCCTCATTTTGGTGAATTGCTTACGATTCGATCGTCCATTCGGCGATGTTCCAGAAGATGCCGACGCCGTGGTGGCCCATGACGGTGTCGGCGTCGATGCCCGAGATCGACGCGTCCGCCACATAATTCGCGTCGATGTAGCAGATGAACGCGAAGGCAGGGTCATCGGCGAGCGCCTTCTGGAAATTCGCGTACGCCTCGGCGCGCACCGCGGGATCGTCCGATTCGCGCGCCTCGGTCAGATAGCGGTCGACATCCGCGTTCGAATAGCCGGAGTAATTCGCGCCCTTATCGGTGCCGAACACCTTGTAGGTGTGGTCGTCCGCGTCAAACGGGCTGCCCCAGCCGATTAGGTATGCCATCTGGCCGCCCCAATCGACCTGCGCGGGGATGTCCACCGTCACGTCCATGCCGATCTCGCGGAGCTGCTGCGCGGCGATCTGCGCCATATCGATGCGCACCTGATCGCCCGCGCCGATACTGATTACAAAACCGACCGTCTCGCCGTCCCGCGTGTAAAGGCCGTCGTCACCGAGCACGCAGCCGGCCTCTTTCAGCACGGCGCGCGCCTTCTCCGGATCGTAATCGTAGTGCTCGACGTCTTCAAAGTTGTAGGTGTTGCGCTGCAGGGGGCTGTAGGCCGCCATGCCCTGACCGAGCAGAACCGCATCGATGATCGCCTCGCGGTCGAGCGCGTAGCAGACCGCCGGAATCAGGTCGCGGTTTTCCTGCCAGTATTCGTTCTGGAAGTTGAAGAGGATGCCGCGGTAGTCGGCCGTCTCCATGTCGTAGCAGGTGAAGCCCGTTTCATCCGCAAAGGCAGCCGCGTCCTTCGGCGTCAGCAGCGCGAGATCGAGCTCGCCGGCGCGAAGCTGCAGGGCCTTGGCGTTGTCGTCCGGCACGATCTTGAACACGACCGTGTCGATATTCGGCTCGCCCTTGAAGTAATCCGTGTTTTTTTCGAGCGTGATCGCCTGCCCCTCGTCCCAGCTCGCGAGCTTATACGGGCCGGTGCCGACGGGGCTGCGGAAGAAATCGGCGGTCTGCATGTCCTCGCCCTCCAAAAGGTGCTTCGGCAGCACCGCCATCGTCATGTAGTCGAGAAACGCAACATTCGGCGCGGAGAGCCGGAACGCGATCGTGTGGTCGTCGATCACGGTGATCTCCTCGACGTCCTCGAAGTTCGGCGCGTTTTCGGAGCCGTTTTCCGGGTCCATGATCGCTTCGATCGTGAACTGCACGTCCTCCGCCGTGAACGGCTCGCCGTCATGCCAGCGCACGTCCTCCTCGAGGTGGAAGGTGTAGGTGCAGGTCTCCTCGTCGAAGTCCCAGCTTTTGGCGAGTGCCGGAATCACGGCGTTGTTGCCGTCGTGGCCGGTCAGGCCGTTGAACAGCAGGAGATTGATCTCGCCGTGCTCGTCCATCGCCGGGTTGATGCGCGTGTAATCGCCGCTGCCGTAAACGAGTGTTGTGGGCTCTGCATCGGCCGCGGCGGATGCCGTGCCGTCAGTGATGCTTGTACTTTCGCTTGTGGGACTTTCCGTGCCGCCGCAGGCCGCTGTGCCGAGCACAAGCGCGAGGGCGAGCAAAATCGCAAAAAATCTTTTCATAGTGGATTTCCTTTTTTTCCTTTCATTTTCCCGCCGCAGGCCGCTCCACGATGGAATACAAAAAAAGCACACGCCTTTTTGTGAAAAAGCCGTATGCCTTCTTGGTATACATAATTCCTGAAATTAAGGGATAAAACTACCTGCGCGAATCTTCTGTTTGCGGAGCGCTTCAGCCTCCATGCGCTGCTTCGTGCAGCATTTTTCTTTATTATATAAAAACCGGCGGTACTTGTCAATATTCAGCGCGGTGGAGGCCGCGCCGCCATTGACAAAGCCCGCAGGAGGCTCTACAATAAGGAAAGAAAACTGCGGGATTCCCGCACAGGAGGCAAAAGGACTATGGAACGAAAATTCAGGATCGGCATCATCGGCTGCGGCGGCATCGCGAACAGCAAGCACATGCCCTCGCTGACCCGCCAGCCGAATGCCGAGCTCGTCGCGTTCTGCGACATCGTCGAGGAGCGCGCGCAGAAGGCCTGCGAAGAGTTCGGCGCGGAGGGCGCGAAGGTCTACACCGATTATAAGGCGCTTTTAAAGGACGAGACGATCGACATCGTGCACGTGTGCACGCCGAACCGCGAGCACAGCTTCATCACGGTCGATGCGCTGGAGGCCGGCAAGCACGTCATGTGCGAAAAGCCGATGGCGATCAACGGCGAGGAGGCGCAGAAGATGCTGGACGCAGCGGAGCGCACCGGCAAGAAGCTCTCGATCGGCTACCAGAACCGCTACCGCCCGGATTCTTGGTATTTGAAGCGCGCCTGCGAGGCGGACGAGCTCGGCGAAATCTACTACGCCAAGGCGCATGCGGTGCGCCGCCGCGGCGTGCCGACGTGGGGCGTGTTCATCGACGAGTACGAGCAGGGCGGCGGCCCGCTGATCGACATCGGCACGCACGCGCTTGACCTCACACTCTGGATGATGGACAACTACAAGCCGAAGCTGGTTGTCGGCAGTGTATTCAAGAAGCTGGGCGGCCAGAAGGAATGCGGCAATATGTGGGGCGATTGGGACGCGGAGAAGATCACGGTTGAGGATTCGGCGTTCGGCTACATCGTGATGCAGAACGGCGCGGCGATCTCGCTCGAATCGGCGTGGGCGCTCAACACGCTCGACGTGATCGAGGCGAAAACGACGCTCTGCGGCACGAAGGCCGGCGCGGATATGCGCGACGGCCTTCGCATCAACCGCGTGAAGTATAACAAGTGGACGACCGAGCAGGTCGACATCGATTCTGCGAACATCCCGTACCGCGGCGCGAAGCCGGAAAAGGCGTCCGATACCGAAGCGCGTCTGTGGCTCGATGCGATCGCGAACGACAAAGAGGTTGTCGTCAAGCCGGAGCAGGCGATCGTCGTCACGCGTATCCTCGACGCGATCTACCGCTCAAGCAAAACCGGCCAACCCGTTTTCTTTGATGAAACCGGCCGGCCGATGAATTGAAGAAAGCTTATAGATAGTAAAAACCTCCTGTCAGTTAAGAGACAGGAGGTTTTATAAATTTTCAAAGATCAATCCAATAAGGATCAACCCAACGATTACGAGTTGCGTTCCAGCGGCGGTATTGAGGAACACCATTATTAATGCGATACTTAATTTCGATAACATCTGCGCGAGGCTGAATATCCATCTTACAAATAACACTCCATTCTTAAAAAATATTTATTTTTGTGATCTAACCGTAAAACCATCATCAATCATCATCTTGGCACTATCTGGACTAATTTCAGAAATCGGTTCATCACTATAATATAAAGTATAAGTGCCATCGGAATTTTCTACTAGATAAGAATCCTCGGAAGAAAATTCGGTTATAAGATGATTAGAAGCTATCTCATCCTTCGGTGCATCATAATGCGGCTGGATGATGAACGAATATGAAAATATGAACACTGCAATCATTATAATTAGAGTTACAACAGGAATTACCCGATTGTACTTCTTCTGATACGACGTGTTCATTATTAAATCTGCTCGTTTAACTGTTATGTGTTTCTTAGGATTTTTGCAAAACTTTTTAGGGCTTGCAGCAAACTCTGATATCGTAAATGAACCAAGTCGAAATCTTTTTCTCTTCGTTGGAAGAGAATTAAAGGTCTTTATCAGCACCTCTATATATTCGAGCTTTTCTGGAGACTGCAAAAGCCTAGAAACAGACTGATCACAACGCAGTTCCAATGTCCGATTGAGGTTTATTCTCAACAGGTAACTACAAGGATTCCACCAGAAGATGCAATTAAGTGCACAGACAAGCAATTTGATCCACATGTCGTGCTCTTTCCAATGCATCAGCTCGTGATAAAAAACATATCTGTAATCTTCTTCGCTGTAAACGTTTTCCGGAATGAGAATGACCGGATGCCTTAATCCTTGAATAGAAGGAGATTTTCCTTTAGAAATAGGGCAAACCGTTGGCACAGGCAGTTGAAGTTTCCTTGCAGCAGCCTCTGCGGCGGAAAGTATTGCCGGATTTTCAGAGGGAAGATATGCGCGAACCTTATCCATATGGGTGCGATAAGACCAAATCGTGGTAAAAGAAGCAATCAGAGTACCAATAATCCAAACACCCAAAATAATAGCTAACGGTGTAATATGACCATAGATTATAGGTGTACGAAGTCCGGCGTCTAATTTAGCTAACCAGCCTTCGTGTTGAATAACTCTGGTAAATACCGGGATGTCAATCGGTACGAAGCAGCGGAGAGCTGCCCCGATGATAATGATCAGAAGCGGGGCCACGCCGCTCAGCTCCAGAATGTATTTCCCAGATCGAAAGCAGAACAAAAGCACCATGAATATGCTACACCAGATTGTAGCCATCAAAATAGAAAAATCAGAAAATACTATATGCTACCTTAAAACAATTACTCCTGCGATTCCTCACGTACCAGGGAGTCGATCGATTTGAGAATGGCCTCCTTTTGATCAGAAGATACGTCGGAGTAAGAGAACAGGGAGCAAACAAGGTCCGGAATATCGCTCGGTGAGAAGCGCTTGGACGAAGTGAGCTGGTGCGCATAGTATTCATTTCTGCTGAGCGCCGGGATAAACTGGCGCGCCTGATTTTTCCCGTGGCCGCAGCCGCCGATGGAAATGATGTAGCTTTTATCCAGAAGGTTGTTGACCATCGCATGATAGGACGTTCTGGCAAAGGCCGGGCCTTCCGGAGAGGCGTTGACATACGCGAGGATTTCAGGGCCGGTGATCGGACGCTGGGCATCCCAAAGGATATTCATTAAAATGAGTTCGGAGTTCGTTAAGGGACCGCCAACTTCCACTTTCTTTTTTATCATAGTGCTTTCCCTCCTTTCTATAGTATATTCTTTTAAAATAATAGCGTAGTTTTTATTATATGTCAACAGGATAAATTGATTAAAAATGCAATAGAAAAATAATATGTTTTTAACAAAAAAACTGTTTTTAATTCGAAATACAGGGCGATTTTATCCGAAATTTCCCAGAGGTCTCATATATAACACCTATAAAATAAGTATTGTTGGAAAAATATGGAAAGAAACTTGCTTAAAACGGAAGATTTCAAAAGTGTCGCCTGTGAGCGGCTGCCTTGTATGTATGGTGAATTATGATAAAATTCCGGAAAAAATTGATTGAATTTATTTTGAGGTATGAGACAATTTGAGGTGGATTTTCCATGTTTTCAGCACCGTGCCTGCGCGTGTCAGCGGCTCTGCAAAAGAGAGGAGGCGCGCGGAGGGCTGCCCCCAAAAACAAAGACTTGGCTTTGTGTCTGATTTTTGAGACATTGTCAGGGTTTTCTGCGGTACAGACGGGGCGGGACCCCGGAGCGTGGAACGGGTGTGCGGAAGCGATCGGCAAAATGTACGAGAAACGCTCGAAATGAAGCCAAATAGAGGCGGCTTTTTCGTTCGCGGGACATCTATATTCGTGAAGAACAGAGCTGGAACGGATCTCCCGTCCGCTCGCTTTTGGCGTGTCCGGTGGATCTGCCGCGCGAAAATGTCGCGGCGTTCTGTGCCCTAAATGGGAATCTGCGGGGTATCGGGGCACATACGTCCAAAATCGGGAGCAGTCGGGCGGCGCGGTGGAGGGAGGGGCCGCAGCCGCCCTTGAAAACGGAGGGATAATAGACCTTGCGGCTGCGAGGGCTCTTTCGAACGGGTACAGCGGCATATTCAGAGAATCAGGAAAATGCGTCCGATTTTACAGGAAAAGGCCGGCGCACTATAGATGGAAAGACATACTCGGCTTCGTTCCAAATCGGAGGTGCTTGTGGGAGCGGCGGAGAAGGGAGACGGATGGGTGGGAAAGCGGTAAGGCCGTGATCGGGCGGAAAGCCAAAAAAACTGCCTGCGGGGCAGACAGAGGCGAGACGGGAGATTCTGTGCGGGACGACAAAAAGCCCCCGGCGCAGGCCGAGGGCTTTTCATGTGATTTCGTTTTGAGTCTTGGTGACGGTTATGTTATTTCGCGAAGTCGACCGCTCTGCTTTCACGGATCATATTCACCTTGATCTGACCCGGATACTCGAGATCCTCCTCGATCTTCTTGCAGATGTCGCGGGCGAGCAGCGTCATTTTCTCATCGTTGATCACTTCGGGCTTCACCATCACGCGGATCTCGCGGCCCGCCTGAATGGCGTAGCAGCGGTCGACACCGTTGAACGATGCGGCCACGGCCTCGAGCTTTTCGAGACGCTTGATGTAGTTTTCGATGTTCTCCCGTCTTGCGCCGGGACGCGCGGCGGAAATGGCATCGGCTGCCTGCACGAGGCAGGCAATGACCGTTTTGGCTTCGATGTCGCCGTGGTGGGCGGCAATCGCGTGGATAACGGCCTCGCTTTCCTTGTACTTTCTTGCAACGTCAACGCCGATTTCGACATGCGAGCCCTCGATCTCATGGTCGAGCGCCTTGCCGATGTCGTGCAGAAGACCGGCTCTGCGTGCAACGGTGGGGTCAAGGCCCAATTCGGAAGCCATCATACCGGCAAGGTATGAGACCTCGAGGGAGTGGTTCAGCACGTTCTGGCCATAGCTGGTGCGGTAACGCAACCGGCCCAGCAGCTTGACAAGCTCGTGGTGAACGCCGTTTACGCCGGCGGCAAGCACGGCGCGCTCGCCCTCGGCTTTGATGGTGGCATCAACCTCGCGGCGGGCTTTCTCAATGGTTTCCTCGATTCTGGTCGGATGGATGCGTCCGTCCGAAATCAGCCTTTCGAGGGCAATTCTGGCGACCTCGCGCCGCACGGGCTCAAAGCTCGAGAGCGTGATGGCCTCGGGTGTGTCATCGATAATCAGGTCCACTCCGGTCAGCTGTTCGATTGCCCGGATATTGCGGCCCTCGCGTCCGATAATCCTGCCCTTCATTTCGTCGTTGGGCAGCGGCACAACGCTGATGGCGGCCTCCGAAACATGGTCGGCGGCGCAGCGCTGGATGGCGAGGGAGATGATCTCGCGCGCCAATTTGTCGGACTCTTCTTTTGTCTGCTGTTCGTACTCCATCACCTTGATGGCCTTCTCGTGGACGAGTTCATCCTCGAGGAGCTTCAAGAGATAGTCTTTTGCCTGATCCACGGTGAACGAGGAGATTCTTTCGAGCATGTCGATCTGGCTCTTTTTGACGGATTCCGCCTCTTTCAGGCGATCCTCCGCCTTGCGCATTTTGGAATCGACGGCGTTCTCCTTGTTTTCGACGTTCTCGATCTTCTTGTCGAGCGACTCTTCCTTTTGGGAGAGCCGGCGCTCCTGCCGCTGGATTTCCTTGCGGCGGTCGTTCAGCTCGCGCTCGGATTCGTTGCGCAGGCGATGGATCTCGTCTTTGCCCTCGAGCACCATTTCCTTCTTCTTCGCTTCCGCGGTTTTGATCGCGTCGCTGACGATGCGCTTGGCCTCCTGTTCCGCTCCGCCGATCGCGTCCTCAGCAACTTTCTTTCGATGGTTCACACCCGCAAAGAAAGCGACTGCACCGCACGCGGCGGCAGCCAGAACGGCAATGAGAATACACAGCCAAATGGGAAGTTGTGGCATTGGGCACCTCCTTTGCTAGGTTTTTATTTTATTTTCAAAAATCAGATCGCAGACAGGGTGCGTTAATCCCTGCGAAACGACGGCGCATCAAAATGCGCATATCATTCCGATTACAATTTTATATCTTTTCATGCCATATGTCAACTGAAAATTGAAAAGCTTCTTTTCAGAATATTCACACTTCCGACAAATATGCAGAAAATAAGCCGGATTTTTTTGCCCGCCGCTCCGGAAAAAATCCGGCGCGGGGTGTTGACATTTTTTTAAAACGGTGCTAGTATGAACAAAACGGTGCAGAAGAGGACGTCCGCCATTCGGTGCTTCTTTCAGAGAGCAGGGGCCGCCGGCTGAAAGCCCCCGCAGGAGAGAATGCGGAAAACCGCCTCGGAGCCGCCGCCGAACCGGGCTGTGCCCCTGAAGGCGGACGTTTTGCCGCGTTAAGGCAGCGAATGAGGTGCGAGGTGCCGGGGGTCCGGCGCGCATGAATTCGGGTGGAACCGCGCAATGCCGCCCCGAAGTCCCGCTGAGGGATTTCGGGGCGTTTTTTATCTCTGAGCTTATTTTGAAGAGGGAATAAGCGGAAAGGAAAAAGCTATGATTCAAGTCAATCTCAAGGGCAGCGAAAAGGAATTTGAAAGCGGCGTCTGTGTGGCGGAGGTCGCGAAGAGCATCGGCATGGGGCTTTACAAGGCCGCGTGCGCCGCGCGCGTAAATGGAAAGGTGTGCGACCTGCGCACGCCGCTCACGGAGGACTGCGAGGTGGAGATCCTCACGTTTGACGATACGGACGGCAAAAAGGCCTACTGGCACACCACCTCTCACATTCTCGCGCAGGCGGTCTGCCGCCTGTACCCGGGCACAAAGTTCGCAATCGGCCCTGCGGTGGACAACGGCTTCTACTACGACTTCGATTTCGAGACGCCGATTGCCGGCGAAGATCTCGAGAAAATCGAGGCCGAGATGAAGAAGATTATCAAGGAAAATATCGCGCTCGAGCGTTTCGAGCTGCCGGCGGCGCAGGCCATGGAGAAGATGGCCGGCCAGCCGTATAAGCAGGAGCTGATCGAGGAGCACGCCGAGGGGGGCGAGCAGATCTCCTTCTACGCGCAGGGCGATTTCACAGATCTCTGCGCAGGCCCGCACCTGCTCAGCACCGGCTGCGTCAAGGCCGTGAAGCTCACGTCGATCACCGGCGCGTACTGGCGCGGCGACGCGAAGAATAAGATGCTCCAGCGCATCTACGGCGTTTCGTTCCCGAAGCAGAGCGCGCTCGAAGAGCACCTCGCGATGATCGAGGAGGCAAAGAAGCGCGACCACCGCAAGCTCGGCCGCGACCTCGGCCTGTTCATGCTCACCGAGGAGGGCCCGGGCTTCCCGTTCTTCCTGCCGAAGGGCATGGTGCTCAAGAACACGCTGATCGACTACTGGCGCGAGGTGCACAAGCGCTACGGCTATGTGGAGATTTCCACGCCGATTCTGCTGAACCGCGGGCTGTGGGAGCGCTCCGGCCACTGGGATCACTATAAGGACAACATGTACACGACGGTGATCGACGATGTGCCGTTCGGCGTAAAGCCGATGAACTGCCCCGGCGGCATGCTGGTCTACAAGGCGGAGCCGCATTCTTACCGCGACCTGCCGATGCGCGTGGGTGAGCTGGGCCTTGTGCACCGCCACGAGCTTTCCGGCACGCTCCACGGCCTCTTCCGCGTGCGCTGCTTCACGCAGGATGACGCGCACGTTTTTATGACGGAAGAGCAGATGAAGGACGAAATCCAAAGCGTCGTCAAGCTGTTCGACGAGGTTTACTCCGTGTTCGGCCTTAAATACCAGATCGAGGTTTCCACGATGCCGGAGGATCACATAGGCGAAAAGGAAACGTGGGATTTTGCAACCGAAACGCTGAAGCAGGCCGTCACCGAGATGGGCAAGGACTACGTCATCAACGAGGGCGACGGCGCGTTCTACGGTCCGAAGCTCGATTTCCATCTGGCGGATTCGCTCGGCCGCACGTGGCAGTGCGGCACGATCCAGCTCGATATGCAGATGCCCGAGCGCTTTGACCTCGAGTATGTCGGCGCGGACGGCGAGCGCCACCGCCCGGTCATGATCCACCGCGTGGTGCTCGGCTCGATCGAGCGCTTCATCGGCGTCATCACCGAGCACTTTGCCGGCGCGTTCCCGCTGTGGCTCGCGCCCGTACAGATCCGCCT
>OLPX01002505.1_pt1 | contig 10690 bp, 10 predicted proteins | sample 1672491 | NCBI WGS metagenome assembly OLPX01 (sample SAMEA3136692, study PRJEB25190) | human gut metagenome | biome: human gut; feature: human-associated habitat; material: faeces | place: Austria | collected 2013 | reverse complement strand
CTCACCCTCATAGATATCCACGGAAACGTCATTGACCGCGTGGAGGATCTGGGGCTGCTCACCGAATTTACTGGCTTTTATTTTAAATTCTTTGGTCAGATTCCTGACCTTCATAAGAACCTTTTTCTCATCCTTCATTTTCTTCGTTCACTTCCCCTCTGACTAATTTGTTCTCCAGATTCTGCCTGTGACATGCCACAAAATGACCCGGCTCCACTTCAACGAGAGGCGGAACCTCAGCACGGCATTTTTCCGTCACATACGGGCAGCGGTTGTAGAAATTACAGCATTTACCTGTCAGACGCAGATCAGGCGGTGTACCCGGAATGGTGTTCAGCATACCCTTGTTCTCGTCAGAGAGCTTTGGCATGGAATCCAGAAGTCCCCATGTATACGGGTGCAGGGGTTTGGAGTACAGCTCCTTGGTGGTTGCGTACTCAACAGTATTGCCTGCGTACAGGACCATAACGGTATCGCACATCTCCCACACAACGCCCAGGTTATGGGTGATCAGCAGAATGGAGGTATTGTACTCATCCTGCAGCTCTTTTAAAAGGGCCAGGACCTGTGCCTGAACGGTAACGTCAAGGGCAGTGGTAGGCTCATCGGCGATAACCAGCTTCGGCTTGCAGCACACAGCCATAGCGATGATGACACGCTGGCACATACCGCCGGACAGCTCGTAAGGATATGCCTCCATACGTTTTTCCGGCTGGGGGATGCCCACTTTATTCAGGGCTTCCACTGCCATATTCCAGGCTGTTTTCTTATCCACATCCTGATGGGCACAGATCATCTCAACCATCTGGTTTCCAATCTTAAATACAGGGTCCAGACTTGTCATAGGATCCTGGAAGATAACTGCTATATCCTTGCCGCGGAAGTCCAGAAGCTCTTTTTTATTAAGCTTCAGCACATCCTTGCCGTCAAAGTTGATCTCACCGCCCACGATCTTTCCGGTACGCGGCGGGAGCAGACGTATGATGGATGAGGAGCTTACACTCTTTCCTGAGCCGGATTCTCCCACGATTCCCATGGTCTCACCTTTTTTCAACTCAAAACTGACACCATCCACCGCTTTTGACACGCCGCTTGCAAGGAAAAAATATGTCTTCAAATCTTTTACTGTCAGTAAGGTATCACTCATAATAACTCCTCATCTATTCGTATTTTTCCTTCATTTCCTTAAAGTCTCTTCTGATCGCCTCCAAAAGTTCCGGATTCGTCAGAACATCCACTGCCGTCATTGCCATAGCCTTGGAGCCAACAGCGATCGTCTTGTGTCCGGCCTCGCTGTAGCAGGCATCCTCAAACTCTTTTGTATGACCTCTGGTCTCAGGCACTACCAGGACATAAGACTGAAGTCCCGGTATCTCATGGGTCACATTGCCCATATCTGTACAGCCGATACCCAGGGCTCTTTCCCTTGGCTTAACAATTTCGCCCAGATCTGTAAAATTCTTCCGAAGAGCCTCTTCCAGAGACTGATTGTTACGGATATCCTCATAGGCAAGTCCGTCGTCGGAAATCTCAAGTCTTGTATTGGTGATCTCCGCTACGTGTTCACATATCTTTTTAAAGCGTTCCAGCAGTTCCAGCTTATACTTCATGCTGAAGGAACGAATTGTAAATCTGGCCTGGCAGTGGTCCGGAATATAGATGGGTTCCTCTCCGCCTTTGGAGATGATACCCAGAATTTTTCCTTTGTCAGCCAGCTCCAGACGCATGGAGTTCACGATCTGGAACAGATCCAGGATGGGATTCAGGGCACTGATACCTTCCTCCGGCCATGTGGCTGCATGGGATGTCTTCCCATAGTAATCCACGATCAGGTCTGTTCTGGAATAGGAAATGTCATTTACCACGGTGTCACTGGCAGAGTGCAGGATCATGGCAATATCCAGTTCTTTGAAAGCGCCGTTGTTCAGCATGATGATCTTGCCGCCGCCGCCTTCCTCTGCGGGGGTGCCGAATACGGTGACTTTTCCGCCGATATCATCAATGACGGAATGAACTGCTTCGCCGGCTCCTACAGCCATGGCACACATCAGATTATGTCCGCAGGAATGACCCATTCCGGGAACAGCGTCGAACTCCCCGAAGATACCGATATTGGGTCCTTCTTTTCCTGTGTCGTATACGGCCTTTACGGAGGTCTCAATCCCTCCGACACCTGTTGTCACTTCAAATCCGAATTTCTTCAGAAGCTCCCGCAGATAAACCTTTTCGTCAATCTCGCGGATTCTGTTCCTTCCGGCTATCCCTGCTGCCTCAAGCACATCCGGTTCCGTACAAATCGTCATGTCAACAGCCTCCAGGCACTCCCTCAGCTGTTCATCCTTGGATGCCTGCGCCAGGTTGGAACTGGAAATATACACAATCGTATTAAGCGCCCCGTTGTGCAGGAAGCTGTCTGTATTGCGCAGCGCTTCGCGCGCCCCGTAATCATATAATTTAATTCCTAATATCGTATATTTCTGCATACCTTCACCCTGACAAAAAATGCCTGTCCCCGACATGATATACTGCAACACCTGCAGTATATCCGCTTCCTTCGTCGGCTTCCCCAAAAAAGCCCACAGGAATAAGACCGGCACCTTCTGCGCACAGACCCCCCAGCCATTATCGTTCCGCCGGCACGGCCGTCCTGCAACAGCTGTCCGGCAGGCGGCCTTTCGGTCCGCACATAACCTACGTCCTATTATAACAGATAATATCCAGGCGCGCAACGCGCCTGTCTTATGCGGGCGTTTTATAGAAAAAAATCAGTACCCGCGAAGGGACTGAACAGGTACAGGATTCGTTACAGCTTACCCCTGGCTGAGAAAAACGTTCAGCAGCATGTAGGCCAGGCAGACCACAATACCTATTACCAGCGGCACGCTGACCAGCCTGCCCTTTTTCTTTCCGCTTTTCCGCTCCTGCAAAAGCCACGCCGCATATTCATCCCGTCCCTGGTTCCTGCACAGCCATACGAGCACGCAGGCTGCCAGCGCCGTACATACTACGGCAATAACCAGGTATATGCCGATTAACGGAAGCATATCCTCGGCGGTAACCGCCGCCTGCGTCTGCTGCAGCCATACCTCAGGCATAAAATGCTGGTAAAAATACATCAACAGCACCGACTGGGCATTGAATATGCATCAGAACGGAGGACCACAGGCTTCCCGTAGCTTCAACAAGCACGGCCATGGCAACGCCCAGGGCAAACGCGTAGGGCGCCTGGTTAAAATTCATATGCATCAGCCCGAAAAGCAGGGAAGACAGAAGAACCGCTCCCGTTACGTTCCCGCTTTTCAGATAACCTCTGTATACTACGCCTCGGAAACAGAACTCTTCACAGAACGGCCCGAACAGCGCCATCATGAAAAAGGTTAGCCAGAAGGGAAGGTTCATCACCTCACTGCTGATGGAAGTGACGGCATTGTCCACAAAAAGCATGCTGATCGCATTTAAAAGCGTCGTCAGCGGCTGCATCAGAAAGGTATAGAGGACAATCATCAGCACTGAAGATATTTTCAGCTTATGAAATCCCAGCACCCGGTTCGGTTTTTCTTTGGAAGCAAGCAGGGCAATCACCGCGGGTACCGCCAGTATCAGCTCGCTTACCAGGAGATTGACGGCCATCCCCATCTGAAACACATTCTGCAGCGCTATCAGAACCCCGACCACCGCCAGATGCAGCATTATCACACCCAGGAAATACCAGTTTACTTTCTTGTAATTCATGCCCTGCTCCTATTTTATCTTTCTGATGGATTTTTCCGTAATCTCAATGAGGCCGTTTTTCAGCAGATGGCCCACCGCTCTTTTGAATTCATTCTTGCTCATATTAGTCTCTCTTTTAATGACCTCCGGCGAAGCCTTGTCGTTGAAAGGAAGCACGCCGTCAAAGCTTTCAATCAGCCTCATGACCTTATCCGCATCCGTTTCTATGATGAGATAGGCTTTATCGCGCACGCTCAGATCCAGCTTTCCGTCCTCATGAACAGCGATAACCCTGGCCTCCACCGTATCTCCCACCTTTAATTCCCCGTACATTTCCCTGGGGGGGATCAGGGCGGAATACTGATTATCCACCGCGACAAACGCACCGAATTGGCGGCTGATTTCATAGAGATGGCCGCTCACACGGTCATCCTTATGGTATGGGCTGTCCGTTTTCAGATAATGATAAATTTTCATGGTTGCGCACAGACGGCCGCTCTTATCCACATACAGCGCCGCAGGAAAGCTTTCCCCTTCCTGGACGCGTCTCGTCTGTTCCTTAAACGGCAGAAAAAGATCCTTTTCCAGGCCCCAGTCCAGAAAAGCGCCCAGCTTTCCCGTCTGAGCCACGGTCAGCACCGCCACCTCGCCAAGGCACAGGCCGGGCTTTGTGGTTGTGGAAATCAGGCGGTCCCTGGAATCCCTGTATACAAATACGGTAATCCGATCCCCCAACCCGCAGCCCTCCGGCACCTGTTTCCCGGGAAGCAGGACCTTGTCCTCCCTGTTGTCCTCCGGAGCCAGGTAAACACCGAAATCCACCTTTTTTACAACCGTCAGCTCCTGCATTTTTCCTAATTCAATCTGCATAATTTTCCTCACTGCTTCTGTTTTCTGAACTCCACAACCGCATAGGGCTGTCCTGCCCCGTCACACAGGGATACCTTCAGCGTATCCTCCTGTTCAAACACCTCAGGCACAATACAGTCATGGAGCAGCGCGGACTTTCTGTATTCCGCACGCATCTGCCCGATGGAAAACCCTTCCGGCAGATAGTCCTGGGCCATATAAATATACTGCCCGTTATTTACATGATGATTACTGTCCAGATGCTGTTTCCCTACCGTAAAGGAGGGCATTTTCCTGCCCTCTCCCTCCAGGCTTATCTTGCGCGGCTCATAATCCATGGGAAGCTTTGGCTCCGGCACGTAGGCCTTCACCATTTCCTCCGTGGGACGCGCAGGGCGCCCGGCCTTCAGATCCATCAGGCTCCAGATAGAGTTTGCCCTGATAATGCGCTCCCCTTTATCATCCTCCATAAAAAAGTTACGGAAGCCCATGAAGCCTCTGAATTCATAGGGATATGTGCCAATGGTTATATTGTCACATAATTTCGGGTATCTGTCTATCACAATCTGCCAATAGGACATCACCCACACAAGACTGCGTTCCTCAAGATAATCAATCCCCACGCCAAGCTGCTCCGAATGGAACGTGGAGCAGTCCTGAAAATAATCTACAATAGACGCTATGCTCAGCTTCCGCTCCGGGTCCAGCTCGCTGTATCTGACTTTGCTTTGAAATGTATACACTTATATCTTCCTCCTCCGGAAACCGCTGTATGCGGCTATCCGGTTTTCCGGTCTGAAATTTTATTATAACGCAGGAGGCCGCGAGATTCAATGTCTGTTGTTTTGGGGAAATGGAGTCAAACCTCTTTACGGGCAGGGGGAGTCTCATATTTCCGGCATTCCCTGATTATACAAAGATAACCTTCTATCTCCTGATAATCCAGCTGCATTTTCTCCAGATAAAGAGCAGCCAGCCTTCGGCGGATGGAAAGGGATTCCTCCGTACTTTGTACCTCCTGCGGCAATTCTCCCTGCGCCAGCAGGAAAAAGGTTCTTGCGGCGTCATATTCCCGGGGGCCGTAACAAACATTCATAAAATCAATGACCCTCCAGGAGCCGTCGCCGCCCACCAGGACATTTCCCGGATGGTAATCGCCATGGCAAAGATAATCGGCATCCGGCAGACATTCGATCCTTTCGTACAACGCCTCTTTATCCGGTGTTTTTCTCCCAATGCAGGAAAGCAGGAACTGCTTATAGGACATCCCCTGCCTGGTCCGGCAGCTTATTATCCGCTTATGCAGAAGCGCAAACCTTTCCATCAGGCCGTCAACGCTTTCCCCTGCTGCTAATTTATCCAGCGCGGATTCGCTGCAGATCTTTTCATAGATAATTCCTACCCTGCTGTCCAGCGTGGCTAATTTATGTGCCTTCGGCACAGGGAGCCGCATTTCTTCCATCAGGCAGGCATTGTCATATTCCCTTTTTACCGCATCCACAGGGCAGCCCGGTATAAACAGCTTGCACACCGTACCATCACCGCAGTCAAAGACCTCCGCAGTTGCGCCTCTTCCTATCAGCTTCATTTGCTCCTCCTTATGTAAACCGGGTGACAATGGCATGTAAACCAGGTGATAACGGCAAACTCTTTGATTAAAAAAGTCGACGGATATCATATTCCGCAGGCCCGGAATAACCGGCCTTTACCCAGGCAGCGGCCAGGGCCATTAAGAACCGATCAGTTTATACCAGCCAAAGGCCGGAACGCCGGAGTATTTGTCAGTTGGTTATTATACATCATAACAAAAAATAATTTATTAGCAATATAATAATCCAATAAAATCCTCCTCCGGACCGGCAAATATCATTTACACAGCAAAAAACGGCGGAATATCCGCCGTTTTTTGTATACAGAATCAGTCTTTTCAACCGGAATACCTGCCTTTTGCCCATTTCTCTTCAAAGCCTGAAGTTCCGGTATACGCTTATCTTACTCACTGCAAAGAAATTGTCATACCATCATAAGCGATCGCTCCGTCCGTTCCCCAATACCTGCGCAGCTCCTCCTCCGCTCTTCCCGGATCTCCAAGAACCCGCAGTCCATGATGAATAAATACAAGCGTACGGATATTTTTTCCTGCAGCCTTCAGGAAACGGCACACCTGCGGGATCTGATGGTGGCCGGTTTCCATGAACATAAGGTCACAGTAATCCGGGACGGTATCCGCAAGATCCTCAAGGCTGGTATCCCCGGAATAAAAAATACTTTTCCCGGCAAGCCCGATGCGGAAGGAAAAGGAAAGGTACGGCGCAGGCGGCGTATAAGGCAGATGATGGTTGTGGACGGCCTCTAACGTAAATGCCTCCTCCTCCCCGCTCCACAGCAGTCCGTCTCTGACAGCATGAGCCTGATGGCCATAGCCGCAGCGAAAGCCGTCTTCCGTATTGTTAAGAAGCGCCATCATCCCTTCATAGGAATCCAGACAGGGCAGGTAGGTATGGATGACAGGGGAAACCGGCAGCTTTTGCTTTACAACGGAAAGCTTACGTATCGTCCACAGAAGATTGGGCAGGCCGCCGATATGATCCATATGGCAGTGGGAAATAAACACAGCCCTTGTTTTGAGCAGATCAAGGCCCATGAGATGGGCGGTATAAGAACAGGTCTCCCCCGCATCTAAAAAGAAGAGACTGTCAGGAAGTTCTATAGCCAGGCTGGTATGGTGGCGGCCGGGAAAAGGCTCGGTACCGGAGCAGCTTCCCAGGATATGGATTTTGGCGGAAGGCTGTTTTTCCTCATTCATTTTACTCACTCCTTTACGGCTCCCACCACCATGCCTGTAACAAAATAACGCTGCAGGAACGGATAGAGAAGCAGAATCGGCACCATGGATACGATAACCTTGGCGGAATTGAAGGTCAGGCTGGAAACGGCAAGCATTTCCTGTACCTCCTCGGCTGTCATGGATGCCATCATATCTGTATTCAGTGAGGAGGACAGGGACTGGATATAGGTCTGCAGAGGCAGCCTGTTCATGGAATTGATGTAAATTTTTCCGTCAAAGTAGGAATTCCAGTGGCTAACCACGGCAAACAGCCCGATGGTAGCCAGGGGTGCCTTGGACAGGGGCAGAAATATTTTCCCCAGCACCACCCAGGGGCCGGCCCCGTCCACATAAGCGGATTCCTCCAGGGATTGAGGAATAGCTTTGAAAAAATTCATCAGAATAATAACATTGAATACCGGCACCGCGCCCGGGAGCACCAGCGCCCAGAAGGTATCCATCATGTGCAGCTTATTGATGACCATAAAGGTGGGCACCAGGCCGCCGCTGAAAAGCATGGTAAATACCACGATCCACATATAGATTTTTTTACTCCGAAACTGGGACGGCGCCTTGGACAGAGGATAGGCCATAAGTATGGAAAGCACCATATTCAGGGCTACGCCGATGAGCACCCGTTCCAGCGATACGCCGAAGGAGGTCCAGAACTGGGTTTCCTCCAGCATGTTCTGATAGGAGGCAAGCGTGAAATTCACCGGCCACAGCTTCACCAGCCCCATCGCCGCGCTCGTCCTGTCACTGAAGGAAATGGCAATGGTGTTCAGTATGGGGACGAGGCAGATGATCCCGCAGAAAAGCAGGAAAAAATAAATCAGGACATCGGAAAACTTAAGTTTCTTTTTCTTCATACCTCGCCTCCTAAAACACACGATAACCCACAAATTTATCCGCCAGCTTATAGGACACCACCAGCAGGACAAAGCTTATCAGGGATTTGAACAGGCCCACCGCGGTTCCGTTGCTGTACTGCAGATCCACCAGGCCCATACGGTAAACATAGGTGTCAATGATGTCGCCGGTCTGATAAACAAGGGGCGAATAGAGGTTGAATACCTGATCAAAACCGCCGCTGAGGATTTTCCCCATATTCAAAGTGGTCATGAGCACAATGGTAGGTACGATGCCGGGCAGGGTGATGTACAGTATTTTTTTCAGGCGGTTCGCACCGTCCATGCCGGCGGCTTCATAAAGGGTGGGATCGATGTTGGTCATTGCCGCCACATAAACGATGGCGCTGTAGCCGAACTCCTTCCACACCTCTCCGCCGATAAGGATTTTGCGGAACCATTGATTGCTGATCATGAACATTTCCGGCTCCCTGCCGAACAGCCCCGCCAGCTGGTTGATAATCCCGGTATAGGAAAAAAGGTTGCTGAACATGACCGCCAGGATTACCCACGATAAAAAGTGGGGCAGGTAAACGGTCGTCTGAATAATCCTCTTAAATTTCAGGTTCCGGCATTCATTTAAAAGCAGTGCGAACACAATGGCTGCCAGCGTCACCAGAACAAGCTTGGAGACAGAAATGACCACCGTATTTTTCAGCACATTCCAGAAGGTGGGCAGCCGGAACAGACGCTGGAAATTTTTCAGTCCCACAAAATCGGAGCCAAGAAGCCCTTTAATAGGCACATAGTTCTGAAAAGCCATAATAAGACCGCCCATGGGGACAATATGGAACAGAAGGAGGAACAGCATGCCCGGCGCAAGCATGAGATGATAGGGGAGCTGGGAGCGGCTTGTATGCGCCGCTCCGTTTTTTTTAACTTTTTCCATGATTCTACCCCCGTTTTATCTGCCCAGAACCTGTTTGACTTCCTCAAGCAGCGTATCGCCGCCGATGTTCTTCCACTGGGTCACAAAATCATCGAAATAATCCACGCTCTTTTCACCGATGATGATGCTCAGATACATTTCCTGCTCCAGGGTATCCAGCTCTGCCTGCAGGGATGCGCTGGAATCCGTGGTATAGTAATACGCCGCCTCATGAGGGTTCATTTCACTGCCGGAAAGAAGGTTGCTTCCCACATAGCGGTAGTAATAGGACTTGAAGGAAAGCTCGGTTTTATCGGAACCGTCCGCATACTGTGTGGCGAGCACCACCTGATCCTTATCATACTGAGTCATGCCCTCGTACTCCGTATAGCTTCCGGTTTCAATATTTTCTTTAACCGCCTTACCCAGCTTCTCAATAATGTCAAAATAATCATAGGTAACAGAGCCCTGAGGGAACACGGCGCGGCGTCCGTTGCTGGAGGATGCGATTCCTGCAGCATTGAAGATTTCATTTGCTTTTTCATCAAAGCCGCGGTACAGATCGTTACCGATACCGATTATTTTTACAGCCCTGGCCGGATCCGCACATTTGGAGCTGATGCAGAGCATGGATGAAGTAGGTTCGGGAAGGACATAATTGTATTTTCCGCTGCCATCCAGAGGAGCGGCCACAGCCACCAGCTCAATGTCCGGGTTATTGGTAAATGCATCCGTATAGTTGGCATGGACCGCGCCGAAGTATGCGCCGCTCTGGCCGGAGGTGAATACGGCCTCCGTCTCCCCGCTGCCGATCCGGGTGGCAAACTGCCTGTCGATCAGCCCCTTTTTATACCAGTCCTGAAGCAGCGTAAGAACCTCCTTCATCCGTTCATCGGTAGAGCCATAATAAATTTCCCCGTTTTCATCCTCCATCCAGTAATTCGGATAAACACCGAAGGCATAAAAAATGGGTTCCAGGCCGAAGGCATGATTGTATCTGGCAACCGGTTTGGTGGCGTCCACGGTAAGGCCGGTGGTATCATCAACGCCGTTGCCGTCCGGATCCTCTTCCACAAAGGCGGTGAGCACCTTTTCCAGGTCCTCCATGGTTTTGGGCACTTCCAGTCCCAGATTGTCCAGCCATGTCTGGTTTATATACAGAACCCTGTTTGTTCTCGGCCAGAGGCTCCTGTAATTAGGGATTCCGTAAATTCCATCCTTTTCATCGGTACAAAGCACCCGCAGTTCAGGATGATCTTCAAACATTTTAGCTACATTAGGCATTTTCCCCTCATCTATGTAAGGCGCCAGATTTTCAAAGAGTCCGTTATAGGTGGCAAAATCAGTGGTAACCGTTGCTTTCACCAGAATATCCGGAATATCCCCTCCTGCAAACATAACGCTTTTTTTCTGATCCCAGTCTGCAGTTATCTGCTGCCATTCCACGTCAACTCCGTTTTCTTCCTCCAGAAGCCTCAGCCGTTCCAGTACCTGTCCGCACTCCTCCCCGGTGTAGTTGCCAATCAG
>OLPX01002502.1_pt1 | contig 10701 bp, 9 predicted proteins | sample 1672491 | NCBI WGS metagenome assembly OLPX01 (sample SAMEA3136692, study PRJEB25190) | human gut metagenome | biome: human gut; feature: human-associated habitat; material: faeces | place: Austria | collected 2013 | reverse complement strand
CTTTGGGTATGATGGTATATGCTGTCCGTAACTTCTATAACGGAACTTCCGGTACAGAATTGATGGGCAAAAAACTGGGTATTCATGCTTATGGAAACGTAGGTCGTAATGTAGCCCGTGTTGCCAAAGGTTTCGGAATGGAAGTGTATGCTTACGACGCATTCTGCCCGAAAGAAGTAATCGAAAAAGATGGTGTGAAAGCTGTTTCTTCTGCTGAGGAACTGTATGCTGCTTGTAATATAGTGTCCCTGCATATTCCTGCTACGGCTGAAACTAAAAATTCCATCAACTATGAATTGGTCAACAAGATGCCTAAAGGAGGAGTATTGGTAAATACTGCCCGTAAGGAAGTGATCAATGAAGCGGAATTAATCAAACTGATGGAAGAACGCACCGACTTAAAGTATGTTACTGATATCATGCCGGTTGCCCATGCAGAGTTCTCGGAAAAATTTGCCGGCCGTTATTTCGCTACACCGAAAAAGATGGGGGCCCAGACGGCTGAAGCAAATATCAACGCAGGTATCGCTGCTGCCAGACAAATAGTAGGCTTCCTGAAAGATGGTTGTGAAAAATTCAGAGTAAATAAATAAGTAATCCAATAACCGCAGGGGCGGATTGAATCCGACCGGATGCATATAGCTTATGTTTTCGGGCGAATGCAATTCGCCCCTGCAAGTAAAATCTAATACCTTTATTTTATGGCAATAATAAAACCCTTCAAAGGCATCCGCCCTCCGAAAGAATTGGTAGAACAAGTAGCTTCACGTCCATACGACGTACTGAATTCTGAAGAAGCACGCGAGGAAGCGAAAGGTAATGAAAAGTCACTTTATCATATTATAAAACCGGAAATTGATTTCCCTGCCGGAACAGACGAACATGATCCTAAAGTATATGAGAAGGCTGCCGAAAATTTCCAGATGTTTCAGGACAAGGGCTGGTTGGTGCAAGATGAAAAAGAAAATTATTATGTATATGCACAAACCATGAATGGCAAGACCCAATATGGACTGGTGGTAGGAGCGTATGTTCCCGATTATATGAACGGGGTCATCAAAAAACATGAACTGACCCGTCGTGACAAGGAGGAAGACCGCATGAAACATGTCCGCGTAAATAATGCCAATATAGAACCGGTATTCTTTGCTTACCCGGATAATGCGGAATTGGATGCTATCGTTAAGAAATATACTTCACAACGGCCGGAATATGATTTTATCGCTCCGGGTGACGGCTTCGGACATTCATTCTGGGTGATCGACAAAGAAGAAGATATAAAAGCTATCACAAAAGCTTTCGAAGCCATGCCGGCTCTTTATATTGCCGATGGTCATCATCGCTCGGCTGCCGCAGCCCTGGTAGGCGCCGAAAAAGCGCAGCAAAATGCAAACCATCAGGGAAATGAGGAGTACAATTACTTTATGGCTGTATGTTTCCCGGCCAACCAGCTGACTATTATTGATTACAACCGTGTTGTAAAAGACTTGAACGGGCTGTCTCCGGAACAATTCCTGACCGCTGTCAGCAAGAATTTTGTGGTAGAAGAGAAAGGAACTGAGGTCTATAGACCACAGGCTCTTCACAATTTCTCTCTCTATCTGGACGGTAAATGGTACAGCTTGACAGCAAAACCGGGCACATACGATGACAATGATCCTATCGGAGTATTGGACGTGACTATTTCTTCCAACTTGATATTGGATGAAATATTGGGAATCAAGGATCTTCGTTCCGACAAACGGATTGACTTTGTAGGTGGTATCCGTGGCCTGGAGGAATTAAAGAAGCGTGTGGACAGCGGTGAAATGAAAGTGGCTTTGGCCCTTTACCCTGTTTCTATGAAACAATTAATGGATATTGCCGATACCGGCAATATCATGCCGCCCAAAACAACTTGGTTTGAACCGAAACTTCGTTCGGGATTGGTTATTCATAAACTGAGCTGATCCATAGTGGAACACGGACAGAAAGAACAAACCTGCATTTCCCTTTCTGTCCGTGTCCGTTCAATCATTTCATATAATTTTTCAGCTGCTACAGGTGATATAAATTCTTTTATATTTGTTGATTAGGTATAATTAAAATAAATAGATGTCAGAGTGAAAGAATAAAGCATTTTTCCTTTGTTTATTGCTGACAAATATCTAATTTCGCGCCGATTTTAAAGCGTGTAATAAAAACGATGACTAACAACAAGACTAAAGGATTTCTCCTTGGGGCAATCGCAGCAGCCAGCTACGGCATGAACCCACTGTTCACCCTTCCTCTTTATAGTGCAGGAATGAGCGTAGACTCGGTATTATTTTATCGCTATGCACTGGCTATAGTTGTACTAGGTATCATGATGAAGATGCAGAAGCAATCTTTTGCCATTAAGAAAGCGGATGTGCTGCCACTTTGCATCATGGGACTGCTGTTCTCATTCTCTTCCCTGTTTCTCTTTATGAGTTATAACTACATGGATGCCGGTATCGCATCCACCATACTGTTTGTCTACCCGGTACTGGTAGCTATTATTATGGCTGTAGTATTTAAGGAAAAAGTATCGCCGGTCACTATGTTTTCCATAGCGCTGGCCTTTGTGGGAATTTCCTTGCTCTGTAAAAGTCCGGGAGGACAGACACTCAGCCTGGTCGGGATTACTTTTGTCTTTTTATCATCCTTGTCTTATGCTATCTATATAGTTGGCGTAAACCGTTCTTCCCTGAAGGATATGCCTATAGCCAAGCTTACTTTCTATGTCCTGCTTTTCGGCCTGTCTGTTTATGTGGTGCGATTGAAGTTCTGTACAGGACTGCAGCCTATCCCTACACCCTTGTTATGGGTGAACGCAGTTTCACTGGCTGTTTTTCCTACTGTTATTTCGTTGGTGACCATGACAAAGGCCATACACTACATTGGTTCCACCCCCACTGCTATTCTGGGTGCTTTGGAGCCTGTTACAGCTTTATTCTTCGGAGTACTGATTTTTGGAGAGCAGCTGACACCGCGCATTATTCTGGGCATTTTGATGGTGATTACTGCCGTAACTCTGATTATAGGAGGAAAAACATTGCTGAAAAAAAGCAAGATTCGGTTAAGGCATACTGGCAGATAAAGTCGGATTTTGTATCTTTGCCCTTGCAATTATAAATTTTCCACTATGAAAAAACAACTGATGCAATGGGCAGGAGTGGGAATGTGGATGGTATTGGGGCTGTCCGCATGTTCCCCTACAAAAACAGAAATTGGAAATCTGAATGTCATTCCGCAGCCCCAAGAAGTAAGTCAAGACATTCAAGCCCACCCTTTTGTTATTAATCCGCAAACCGGTATTGTTTATCCGGAAGGCAATGAAAAGTTGCAACGGACGGCAGAATTTTTAGCTTCCTATATTAAAGAGGCAACGGGAATTACTGTCCGGACAACAACTGAAGCCGCAAGGAAGAACTCCATCATTTTGGCGGTTGACGGTTCCATTACCAACAAAGAGGGGTATCAACTGGAGGTAACTTCTGAAAACATCCATTTGAATGGAGGAAGTGAGTCGGGAGTATTTTATGGAATACAAACGCTCTACAAGGCTTTGCCGTTGACCAAAAACAAACAGGTATCCGCTGCCATCCCGGTGGGAACTGTTAATGACTATCCTCGTTTCGGTTATCGTGGTTTCATGGTAGACGTGGGCCGCCATTATTTTCCGGTTTCTTATCTGAAACAAATCATTGATATGCTGGCACTGCACAATATCAATTATTTTCATTGGCATCTGACCGAAGACCAAGGCTGGAGAATTGAAATCAAGAAATATCCCAAACTTACGGAAATAGGTTCGATGCGTCCGCGTACATTGATTGACCGTGAAACCCAGACCTACGATGAAACTCCTCATAGCGGTTTTTATACACAGGAAGAAGCAAAAGAAATTGTCAAGTATGCCGCTGACCGTTTTATTACTGTAATCCCCGAAGTTGACCTTCCGGGACATATGATGGGAGCTTTGGTTTCCTATCCGGAATTAGGTTGTACGGGAGGTCCATACGAGATTCCTTGTAAATGGGGGGTATTCCCTGATGTGCTGTGTGGAGGAAACGACCGGACTTTACAGTTCGCCAAAGATGTATTGAATGAAATAATGGATATCTTTCCATCTCCTTATATCCATATTGGTGGGGATGAATGTCCGAAAGTACGTTGGGAAAAATGCCCTACATGTCAAGCTAAAATTCGGGAACTGGGTTTGAAAGATACACCAAAACATAGCAAGGAGAACCAATTACAGACCTATTTCATGTCCGAGGTAGGCAAAGTTATCAATGACAGAGGGCGTAAAATGCTGGGCTGGGATGAGATGTTGGAGGGAGGATTGGCTCCAGGTGCCACAGTGATGTCATGGACCGGTGTCAAAGGTGGTATCGAAGCCGCCCGTCTGCACCATGATGCGATTATGACTCCTATTCAGTATCTTTATTTCAGCAATCCTACTTACAACCGGATAAAAGGGACTAAAAGCCTTGGACGTGTCTATACATTTGAACCTGTTTCTAATGAATTGGCAGAGGATGAACGAAAATATATCATCGGTACCCAAGGATGCATATGGACAGAATGGACGCGTGACAGTTTGAAGATGGAATGGCAAATTCTTCCCCGTATGGCTGCCTTGTCCGAGATTCAATGGACGGAACCGTCACATAAAAATTTCGACAGTTTCTTGAAACGTTTACCGGCTCTGCTGGCTATCTACCGGGATAGAGGTTATGATTTTCGCCAGGACATTTATGATGTGAACATTGATATTGTTCCGGCTCCCGATGAAGGAAAAGCCCGGATTGCTTTTCAGACGTTTGATGACGCGGAAATACATTATACATTGGACGGCAGCGTTCCCGATGTGCAATCCCCATTGTATACCGACACTATACAAGTGGATAAAGATGTTATCATACAAGCCATTGCAGTTCGTCCGCAGGGTGCCAGTCAGATAAGTAAGGAGGAAATACATTTTAATGCAGCCACAATGAAACCGGTTACCTTGAACACCATTCCTCATAAATCATATACTTTTAAAGGAGGAAGTACCTTGATAGACGGATTATATGGGGATATGAATTATCGCTCAGGACGTTGGATTGGTTTCTACGGGACAGATATGAATGTGACCCTTGATTTACTTGAGCCTAAGGAGGTGTCTTCAGTTTTCGTAAACACAATGTTGAACACAGGCGATGCTATCTTTGGTACAACAGGTCTGAAGGTGGAAGTTTCTGAGGACGGGAAAAATTTCCGCAGGGTAGCCTCCGAAGATTTTCCCGTTGTGGAAAAAGGAACTAAAATGCAGAGCCGCAAAGACTCTGTCTCTTTTGACAAAGTAAAAGCCCGCTATATTAAAATCATAGCAGAAGTTACTCCGAAACTTCCCGCATGGCATTCCATGCCTGGCGAAAAAGCGTTTTTGTTTGTTGACGAAATAGGAGTGGAGTAAATCCGCCTTCGGAGCAATGGCTTTCTAAAGAACAAATACCAAACAAGAAACGGACATTCTGACAAAAACAGATGTCCGTTTCCTTATTCATAAGCCTTTCATGTATTTTCAAAAGCTGTTCAAGAAAAAATGGCGATAGAGATTCACTCTGTCGCCATTATGTGATGTGGAATGTCTAATTCCTTATGCTTTAGGAAGTGCTTCTTTTACAACCATAGTACGGTTTACATATTCTGCACCGTTCAATTGCTTGATAGCTTCTTTGGCTTCGTCATCATTAGGCATTTCTACAAAAGCAAAGCCTTTAGAACGACGTGTTTCACGGTCAGTAATAAGTTTTACTGAAGCTACTGTTCCATACTCTTCCATTACACCTCTCAAATCACCTTCCCTAACATTATAGTTAAGGTTTCCAATATACAAATTCATAAAATAAAAATTGATAAATAAATAATTAAGTAAACTTTGAATTTAAAAATTTAGTTAGAAGAATAGAAACGGTTCAAGTGTGAGATGAATTGAGTCAATCGAAAAAACTATCTTTTTATATTCCGTTGTCAAAGGAACGATAAATAATTGGATTATCCACTATATTTCTCTTTTTATTTTGATATTTTTTTAGCCGGTGACTCTTTTTATACTTTTTAGGCTTAAAGCAGGAGCCTTATATCATTCATATTCACTAATTTTGTATCAACAGCTAACTTATAACTAAGATTTATATGATATTGAATGAAAGAGAAAGCCGCCATGAGCATGTGTTGCATGTGGCCCGACAAATGATGACGGCAGCGCGCACTGCTCCCAAAGGAAAAGGTGTTGACATTATTGAAATAGCCATGGTGACGGATGGTGATATCAATATTTTATCGGAAATGATGGTGAAAATGGTTGCGGAGCATGGAATGAAATTCTTTCTGCGCGATGCGGAAAATATTCTGAATGCGGAATGTGTCCTGTTAATAGGTACCCACGAACAGGCGCAAGGATTGAATTGTGGTCATTGTGGATATGCCACCTGCGTGTCTCGCAAAGAAGGAGTGCCGTGTGCTCTCAATAGTGTCGATGTGGGCATTGCCATCGGATCAGCTTGTGCCACGGCAGCAGACAACAGGGTGGACACACGGGTCATGTTCTCGGCCGGACTAGCAGCGCAGCGTCTGAACTGGCTGGAAGGATGCACCCAGGTTTATGCCATCCCTGTCAGTGCATCCTCTAAAAATCCTTTCTTTGACCGGAAACCTAAAGAATAAATTTCTCTACTACCGCGGCTACACCATCTTCTTCGTTAGAAAGGGTGATGTAGTCGGCGTTTTGACGGACTATTTCTTGAGCATTGGCCATTGCTACCCCCAATCCGGCATATTGTATCATAGAAAGATCGTTAAAACCATCACCAACGGCAATCATTTCTTCTTTTGTCATACCGATTTCTTTTAGCAATACGGCCAGTGATTGTGCTTTATCAATACCTTTAGGAACCAATTCCAAAAAATAAGGTTCGGAACGGAATACGCCCATACGGTCTTTCAAGTGTTCGTACATTTCTTTTTCAAGCACTGCAAGCCGCGTAGGTTCACCTACAATCAGACATTTGGCAATAGGAAATTTTATTGCCTCCAGAAAATGATCCACTTTCTTGGGAGTCATCACATTCAGAATAGCTTCTTTCAATACATATTCATCTTCCGGATATTCAGTCAATACATATTTTCCATCGTAAGTGACGATAGCAAAATGATTGTCGGTGGCACATTTATACAGGTAAGGCAATATATCCGGATCGAGCACATTCTCGTACATCATCTCACCGGTTTTCCAGTCTATGATCTCACCTCCGTTATACGAAAGTATATAACCTTCGTATTTCTGCAACTCTAAGATCTCGGCCAGTGGAGCCACACCGTATGTGGGACGCCCCGATGCCAAAACAATTTTTACTCCGCGCTCTTGCGCTTCGATAAGTGTACGACGTGTGTGTTCCGTTACCTCTTTCTTTTGATTGGTCAACGTTCCGTCTAGGTCTAAAACTAATAATTTATACTTCATATACTATTTAATGGAGTGCTTTTGCCAAATTCGCTGCAAATATAACGATTAAATTCATGGCTTTTTGCTACATTTGCTCAAAATAAACAAGAATCATGACAGAAATTTTATTAACCGTAATTATTATCCTGCTGATAATTAATATTGTAATCGCACTTACTAAAAACAATCGTCTGCAAACCGAACGTCTGGAAGGATTGCTACGCGAAGAAATGAAAGAAAACCGGGACGAGCTGGGAAGAAATATCCGCGAACTGCGTAATGAACTGAATCAAACCTTGAACTATTCTATCCGCAATATGCAGGATACTTTGCATAAAAACCTGCTGACCGGTAATGAAATGCAACGGGAAAAATTTGAAGCAATGGGCAAGCAACAGGAAGCCTTGGTGAAAAGTACGGAAAAACGATTGGATGACATGCGGCAAATGGTAGAAGAAAAATTACAGAAAACATTGAATGAACGTATAGGACAATCCTTTGAAATAGTACGTTCGCAGCTGGAGAATGTACAGAAAGGATTGGGAGAGATGAAGAGTCTGGCACAGGATGTAGGAGGATTGAAAAAAGTTTTAAGCAATGTGAAGACACGGGGTACATTCGGAGAAGTACAATTAGGGGCTTTATTGGACCAGATGCTGAGTCCGGAACAATATGCGGCGAATGTCAAAACCAAGAAGAATGCAACGGAATTTGTGGAATTCGCCATTAAACTTCCGGGAAAGGAAAATAGTAATGATACTGTATATTTACCTGTGGATGCCAAATTTCCCAAAGATGTATATGAGCAATATCAGGATGCATACGAAGCCGGAGATGCCGCATTGATTGAAACTTCATCCCGCCAACTGGAAATCACAATCAAAAAAATGGCAAAGGACATTCACGATAAATATGTAGACCCACCTTTTACAACAGATTTTGCCATTATGTTTCTGCCATTCGAAAATATCTATGCAGAAGTGATCCGCCGGACCGCATTGGTGGAAATGTTGCAAAAAGACTGGAAGATAGTGGTTACAGGTCCTACCACCCTGGGAGCTATCCTGAATAGTTTGCAAATGGGATTCCGTACACTGGCCATTCAAAAACGAACAAGCGAAGTATGGAATGTGTTAGGGGCAGTAAAGACCGAATTCGGAAAGTTTGGAGGATTGCTGGAAAAGGTACAGAAAAATCTACAGAATGCAGGAGACCAGTTAGAGGAAGTTATGGGAAAACGTACTCGTGCCATAGAGCGTAAACTACGCCAGGTAGAAGCCCTTCCGGCAGAAGACAGCCAACGAATGTTGAGTTTGCCCGAACTGACAGATGATGAGGACGATGAATAAACAAGGAGGACTTAAAGATGAGCATGACGTGGGATTTTATTTTAAGATTGTTTGTGGCAGGCGCTTTGGGTACTGTTATTGGTCTGGATAGGGAATATCGTGCCAAAGAAGCCGGTTACCGTACCCATTTTCTAGTATCACTGGGAAGTGCTCTCATTATGATTGTGTCACAATATGGTTTTATGGAAGTAGTGAAGATGGAGGGAATAGACCTGGACCCGAGTCGTGTGGCCGCACAGGTTGTCAGCGGTATCGGGTTTATCGGTGCAGGAACCATCATCTTTCAAAAACAGATTGTACGCGGACTGACTACCGCCGCAGGGATCTGGGCAACAGCAGGTATCGGCCTGGCGGTAGGTGCAGGAATGTACACCATCAGCATTGCCGCCACGATATTGACCCTCGTCGGACTGGAACTACTTAGCTATCTATTTAAAAGCATCGGAATGAAAAGCTCAATGGTTTCTTTCTCAACTCCCAACAAAGACATACTGAAACAGATAGCGGACAGATTCAACTCTAAAGACTACCTGATAGTCTCTTACGAGATGGAAACGCTACACACGGGCGAAGCAGAATCTTATCAGGTTACCATGGTTATCAAGTCGAAACGAAATAATGATGAAGGGCATCTGCTTTCGCTGATACAGGAATTTCCGGATGTAACGGTGCAGCGAATTGAATAGTCAGACTTTCGCTCCTCTCCCAAAATGGAAATCTACTTCTGCTTTTCCGTCAGATACTTCCAATAACGTACAGGCATATCCTGCCTGTGCTTTCTCGGATTCATACGTTCTTTGATACAAATGGCCTTGAAATAAGTTTTCCAGAGTTGTTGGAAAAGTTTCTCATCCTTGTCCATCAGACTTTCATCCAGCATCCCCGTAATCAGATGGGATTCACGGCTGTCATCATCAAACGAGATAGTCGTCACCTCCTGCAAATCATAATAAAATCCGTAACGGCGTTTCATGTCGTAAATAATCCACTTCTGATCGGCAAAACGATCTTTGAAATGGTGAACGGTCAGCGGGAGCGCATTATACTGCGGTTCGAAAGCGGCAAAGAATGTACCGTCGGCAGCTTTCTGAAAACGGACAAACTGCATCAGGTGCACACGTTCGCCATCCACTTTTTTCCATATTTGCGCTAATTGCAAAACATCCGGATCACCAAAGTTGGTTTCAATAGAGCGGGGTGCATCAATTGCTTTACGGATATATCGAAAAATAAGTATTCCTATTTCCGGAAGTTCCGACAGCCAACTTTGCGTGAGGCAACCCAAAGCAGAAGAGGAAACTTTCTTCTGCAATCCCCGCCACACACGCCCTGCCTTCTCTTCATCGGTGACTACGGTATGCAACTCATCATAAAATAAGGGCAAAGCATCTCCTTCCGACAACAAATCATCGGGAAAGGTCTTGCGAAAATAGGCGTCGAACACGGCAGTCAGCAGACCATCAAAGCTTTTATCGTAAACGAAAAATTTCAAGATTTATGATTTATGATTTATGATTTCTGGGTTATGATTTATTTTTAGGCACGGATTACAGGGATTAATGCGGATTCTTTGCAGCAATGACAACACTAAAAACCGTGTAATCCGTGTAATCTGTACCTAAATTATTATATAAGCTAATCAACATACTTAGTAATTCGTTTAATCAGAATTCATAAATCAGAAATCAGAAATCAAGTCGTAATTGGCGTTCATCCACTTTCTTTTTTGGTTTCGGGAGCAATAAGCTACGTACCCGTTGCGGCGAAAGTTCGTTCACAGTCAGCATTTGGAGAGGCAGTTCTTTGCAGGTAATGAAATATTGCGCCTTCTTCATCACCACTCCTATCTTCTTC
>OLPX01002493.1_pt1 | contig 10717 bp, 8 predicted proteins | sample 1672491 | NCBI WGS metagenome assembly OLPX01 (sample SAMEA3136692, study PRJEB25190) | human gut metagenome | biome: human gut; feature: human-associated habitat; material: faeces | place: Austria | collected 2013 | reverse complement strand
TGCAAAAGGACGAATAGTCACACTATTTGGGTGCGGCGGTGACAGGGACGCCTCAAAAAGACCAATAATGGGCAAGATAGCAGGAGAACTCTCGGATTTTTGTATAGTTACAAGTGATAACCCGAGAACTGAGGATCCTGAAAAGATAATAAAGCAGGTAGTTGAAGGAGTAAAACAGACAGACTGTGATTACGAGGTTATAACAAATAGATTCTCCGCAATTGAATATGCACTTGACCACGCGAAAAATGATATAATATTATTGGCCGGTAAAGGTCATGAGACTTACCAGGTTTTAGGAAAAGATACTATAAAGTTTGATGAAAGGGAAATAGTTCAAAAACTTTTAGGGTGTTACGATAAATAATAACAAGCTGTTTTAACGGCAATATTGTAACAAAATATTATGAATTTGATTGTGATTGTGTGGAAGTCAGTGGATTACTAAGGAGATAGTTTTATGAAATGGTGTATGAATATCAACAAACTTGCTGAAATCACCGGAGGAATAGCTTACAATTGCAGCGGAGATGAGATAGTTAAAAACGTAGTCAGAGATGACAGAGAAGTATCCGACGGAACTGTTTTTGTTGCTCTTAAAGGAGAAAATAATAACGGTCATAGATTTGTTCAGAGAGCCGTAAATAACGGTGCTGCATGCTGTGTGGTTGACAAAGAGGAAGGAAGCTTCGGAAATCTTCCTGTTGTTGCTGTAGACGATACATTCAAAGCGCTGAGAGATATAGCGGCGTTTTATAGAGAACAATTTAATATTCCGGTAGTCGGAATCACAGGAAGCGTTGGAAAGACTTCAACAAAAGGTATGATAGCCTCTGTATTGGGCAACGAATATGTTACGCTGAAGACGGAGGGTAATTATAATAATGAGGTCGGAGTTCCGCTTACTATTTTTAGACTTACGGATAACGACGAAGCGGCAGTTATAGAAATGGGTATGAGCGCTTTTGGTGAAATTTCAAGGCTTTCTAAAATAGTTAAGCCGGATACTGCGGTAATCACCAATATTGGTATTTCACATATGGAACATTTGGGCAGTCAAGAGGGAATATGCAAGGCTAAATTTGAGATTCTTGATGGTTTGTCTATAGACGGAACCATTATCTTGAATGGAGACGATGAATTTCTCTGGGAGAAAAATGGAGAGCTGGATTATGAAACCTTATATTATGGTATAGAAAATAAATCCTGTGACGTTGTAGCGACGGATATAAAATTATACTCGTGCGGCAGTGAGTTTAACGTAAAAATAGATGGTGTTGACTATAAATTTGAGACTAATGCACCAGGTATACATCATATATATAATGCGCTGGCCGCGATACTTGTAGGATATAGGTATAACCTTAAAGTGGAAAGCATGATAAAGGGAGTTCACGATTTTGTGCCGGAGGGATTAAGACAAGTTAAGACAAATTATCCTAAGTTTACAGTAATAAATGATTGTTATAACGCATGCCCTGATTCTATGGGCTCCGGGCTTGACGTTTTGGTTTTAACGGCTGAAGAAAACGGCGGAAACAGCAGAAAAGTTGCTTGTTTGGCTGATATGCTGGAGCTTGGAGAGACTTCGGAGCAGGAACATTATAAAGTGGGGCTGATGTGCGCCGAGAAGGGGATTGACTGTTTGATAACAATAGGCGATATGGCCGGAAACATAGCCAAAGGCGCAATAGACGGCGGTATTAACTCAAGCGATGTATATGAATTCGGAGATAACGAATCAGCTATATCGCGTCTTGGAGGAATAATAAAAAATAATGATGTTATATGGATAAAAGGCTCAAGAGGTATGCATCTTGAGAAAGTTGCGGAAGCGCTTGATAAGATGGGAAATTCATAGTATTGAGAGCTAAAACTGTTTTGATTGGAGAGGGTAATTATGAATTACTTGATTTGGGGAGTTATAGCATTAGTATTGTCAGTATTATTTGGAATATTTGTAATACCAATGCTGAGGAGATTAAAATTCGGTCAGGAAATACGTGAGGAAGGCCCGGCGTGGCATGCAAGCAAATCAGGGACGCCGACAATGGGCGGAATAATATTTATTTTGAGTATTATTGTAACCCTCGTTGCAATGTTTGTTTGGACAGCGTCCGACGGGATTTCTATGGGAAATACAGTGGATTTAGTTTTGGTAATTTTACTTTCACTGGCATTTGGAGCTATAGGATTTATCGATGATTACATAAAAGTGGTCAAAAAAAGAAACTTAGGTCTTACCGCCGCCCAGAAATTTAGTCTTCAGTTCGTTGCTGCTCTGATTTTTGCTACTGTTGTGGCGATTGGAGGAAGTACCGGAACGGTGATTGACCTTCCGTTTACTTCGGTGGATTTTGACCTGAGCTGGTTTTATATACCATTTGTGATTTTTGTAATGCTTGCAACCGTTAACAGTGTGAATTTGACAGATGGGCTTGATGGTTTAGCGACTTCTATAACAATTGTTATTTCGATATTTTATATGCTGATTTCTACAAGTATGGGCAATCATGCTATGTCGTTGCTGGCAGCAGTTTTGTGTGGTTCTTTGGTAGGATTTTTGCTTTTTAACTGGAAACCGGCAAAAGTTTTTATGGGTGATACAGGTTCATTGTTTTTGGGCGGCGCTGTGTGCGGTCTTGCTATAATGCTGAAACAGCCTATAACGCTTTTAATTGTTGGATTTGTGTATGTTATGGAAACGTTGTCAGTAATTATGCAGGTAACGTCATATAAACTGACCGGAAAGCGTATATTTAAAATGTCACCAATACATCATCATTTTGAAATGTGCGGGTGGAGTGAAGTAACAATTGTGTGTGTATTCTCAGCAGTGACGGTTTTGCTTTGCGCGCTGATGTATTATTTTGGTTAATTTTATTTATGTGCAGATAGGAGGAGTATCGACTTGTCAGATGAAAGAAATCCGAGAAAAAAAGCCGGAAACAATAATATAGGCCGGCGTGCTTCAAGTAAATATAGTAAAACGCCGAGAAACTCCGAAAATAGAAACAACGGATATTATTATAAAAGCATCAGTCATAATGAACCTGTGCAAAACAGAGCGCAGAGCAAACATTATGAGAGCAGTTACATAAAAAAATCACAGAGCAGGATACAGGAACCGGTTAGAACGCAAGTTCCTCGCCGGGAAACCGCGTCAAAAAATCAAGGAGTAAAATATACTGCTAAAAACTTTCTTAGGGTAGGCGGAATAAAAATAAGACGCGGCGCGCTCGATTATCAGTTTTTATTGACAACGATTATCTTGGTTGCGTTTGGTATGATTATGCTGTATAGTGCCAGCAGTTCAAGGGCCTATGCTGCTACCGGCGACAGTATGTATTTTATGAAAAGTCAGTTTGGCGGACTTCTAGTAGGTATAGTGGCTATGATTGGCTGTATGATGGTGGATTATCATGTTATTGCCAGATTGTCTCCGGTATTGTATGCAATATGTATTATTCTTTTGATATTGGTATTAATCCCCGGAGTGGGAACAACCTCAAATGGAGCTACCCGTTGGCTGTTTGGTTTTCAGCCGTCAGAAATAGTAAAATTTGCGACATTACTGGTTGTAGCTGTATATTTGGAAAAATACCAGGATAAATTGGGTAACTTCTTCCGAGGATTTTTGCCTTGCCTTTTGATTTTAGGAGTAGTCGGAGCGCTGCTCATGATGGAGCCGCATTTCAGCGCTACTATATTGATAACCCTTACAACATTGCTTATGATGTATGTGGGCGGAGCGAAAATAAGACACTTTATTATTTTGGCTATTCCTGCGTTTATTGGCGGAGTGGCAATGATATTTGCTGAACCTTACAGACTGCAGAGACTGTTGTCTTTCGGTGATCCATTTGCCGATAAGCAAGGAGCCGGCTGGCAGATTGTTCAGTCTCTTTATGCCATTGGTTCGGGCGGTGTGTTCGGCGTTGGATTTGGACAGAGCAGACAGAAATACATGTCTCTGCCGGAACCGCATAATGACTTTATTTTCTCAGTATTGTCAGAAGAATTAGGTTGGGTAGGAGCTATAGTGGTTATAGTTTTATTTCTGTTCCTTATATACAGAGGGATACGTATAGCTCAGAAGGCTCCGGACACTTTGGGGAAACTTATTGTTATTGGATGTATAGGTCTGATAGGATTTCAGGCGATGATAAATATCGGCGTTGTTACGGCGTCGCTTCCCGTAACGGGAATGCCGCTTCCTTTCTTTAGTTACGGAGGAACAGCGCTGGCTATAACTATGGGTGAAATCGGCTTGGTGCTTAACGTCTCCAGGCAGGAGAAGGTGTTATAATGAGAATTTTATTTGCTGGCGGCGGCACTGCAGGTCATATTAATCCTGCTGTCGCTATCGCCAATTATATTGCTGATAAGGAAAGCTCCCAAATAGCCTTCGTTGGAGTTGAGGAAGGGCTTGAGGCGGAGCTTATTCCACGTTTGGGATATGATTTGTCACTTATAAAGATACATGGTTTTGAAAGAAAGCTTAACTTTCAGAATTTCAAAAATTTATTTGAACTTCCTAAAAGCATTCATGATTCAAAAAAAATTATAAAGAAGTTTAATCCTGACATAGTTATCGGCACCGGAGGATATGTCGCAGGGCCTGTGTTATTTGCGGCGGCAAAACTTGGTATACCGACGCTTATACACGAGTCAAACGCATATCCAGGAGTAACTACAAAAATTCTATCTAAATATGTCGACACAGTTGCTCTCGGTTCAAAAGCCGCCGAGCCATACATAAAATCAGCTAAACATATAATTTACTCGGGTAATCCTGTTCGTCCGTCTATATTATCTACAAGCGAGTTTGAAGCCCGCCGCGTCTTAAAACTTGACGAGCGTCCGTTTATAGTCTTTTTTGGCGGCAGTATGGGAGCTAAAGATTTTAATAAGACAGTGGTTGATTGGATAAGCGGTGTTATAAAAGATAATAAGTATCAAATCATGATGGGTACCGGAAAATATTTTCAATATGATGATGTTATTAATAGATTTGAGAACAATGGTATTGACCTGAAGAAATACCGAAGCGTTAGAGTAAGCGAATATATTTATGATATGAATATTGTAATGTCGGCCGCCGATTTAGTTGTCTGCCGTGCCGGGGCGAGCACACTGAGCGAATTAACTGCATTGGGAAAACCTTCAATACTTGTGCCGTCTCCATATGTTACTGCCAATCATCAGGAACATAATGCCAGGGCAATAGAAAAAGAAGGCGGAGCAAGAGTTATATTGGAAAATGAATTTACTGCTGAAGTTCTTAACAAAAATATAGAAAGTCTTGTAAGCAGTAAAGAAAAGCTTAAAAATATGAGAAGAGCCGCTAAAAGTGTTGGCACTACAGCGGCGACAGAGGAAATTTATCGTGAAGCGAAACGTTTGCTGAAGAATAATTAGTATATTCAATAACCGCTTTTCACAAACCGTCCTTGACTGCATACTATATTGTGAAAGAATATTAATGTAGCCAGATGGAGGAGATTTTGGTGACCGACGGTTATTTATCTATAAACGGAAGAAGGCGTCTTTTTGGAGAGACCTCAGTTCAGGGTTCAAAGAACTCGGCTCTGCCATGTCTGACCGCCTGTTGTATGTGTGAGAAAGGGTGCTGTAATTTATGCAGATGTCCTTACCTTTCAGATGTTGAAAATACTTTGGAAATAATGGAGACGCTAGGGTGCCGATGTAATTATGATTCTGAACGTGAATTAGCAAATATTTCGGCGGAGAGTATTTTCGGAAGCACAATAGAGCCTGAAATGATGAACAGGATGCGTTCTTCAATATTGTTTCTGGGAGTTCTTCTGTCTCGAATCGGAGAGGCAGACGTTGGTTATCCCGGAGGCTGTGAATTGGGAGCAAGACCAATTGATTTGCATTTAAAGGCTTTTAGAAAGCTGGGAGTACAGATAGAGGAAAGTCAGGGAGTTATACACTGCAGAATAAAATCTAAACTTAAACCGTGCTCTGTATCGCTGTTATGCCCCAGTGTTGGAGCAACCGAAAACATAATGCTGCTTATGGCAAAGTCGGATGGTGAGACAGTTATAAGAAATGCGGCAAGAGAACCCGAAATTGTGGATCTTCAAGATTTTCTGAACCTTATGGGGGCGGACATAAAAGGCGCCGGCAGTGACGTTATTGTTATAAATGGTGTAAAAAAGCTTCATGGCGCTGATTTTGAAATAATGCCGGATAGAATTGTTGCAGTTACATATATGGCCGCTGTTGCAGGCTGCGGAGGAGAGATTCTGTTAAAGGGAATCAACTTGGAGCATTCTTCAATTTGCAATTCAATTTTAAAGGATATAGGTGCAGATATAAGAAAAACCGGAGATGGAGCCATAATATCTATGAGCGGCCGGCCCAGGGCGGTTAACACCATTAAAACTTTATACTATCCGGGATTTCCAACTGATGCGCAGCCGCCGTTTATGGCTGTTATGACGGTTGCGGACGGCACTACGGTGTTCTTAGAATCAATTTTTGAAAATCGTTTCAGACATGCGTCTGAGCTGGCAAAGCTGGGTGCTGATATTGATGTAAACATGTGTCAGGCAACCGTTAGGGGACGGGAGTTTCTAAGCGGTGCGGATGTTAGGTCATATGATTTGAGAGGCGCCGCGGCTATGGTAATAGGCGGATTAATGGCGGAAGGCACGACGAGAGTCGGAGGACTGCCGCATATTGAAAGAGGATATCAGGATATAGTCAGTGATTTGGAATCTTTGGGTGCTGACATTCGTATTGTATACTAAACTGAAGAGCCGTTATAGGAGAATATCATGCAAAAGAAAAGAAACATTAAAAAGAGCAGAATAGACATTGAAAAAGCAAGGGCAAGACGGAAACTAACAGCTATATCTGTGCTGTCAGTAGTTGTTTTAGCAGTTCTTGCCCTTTGTTTTTTGCTTATGGCACCAATGTTTAATATAAAAAATATAGTTTGCGAGGGTAATGACAAAATAAGTTATGATACCATTGTTGATGCCTCACAAATTAAAACGGGCGGAAATATTTTTTTGACAAATCTGAGTTCTCCGAAAAAAAATGTTGAATCTTTAGAGTATGTGGAGGATTGTCAGGTAAGCCGCGTTTTTCCCGATACTGTTAAATTTACAATTACTGAAAGACAGCCGGCGGCTTATTTCAGCGTCGGAGATTTTCTTACTGTTACAGACACAAACGGGCGGGTTGTTGACACCGTTACTAACAATGATGATGTGTATCAAATAACATCGTCTAAAATAAAAGAGGAGATAGTTGAACCCACCGGCAGTCCGGAACCTGAAGAAGATAATACGAAAACTGAGGACGATTCCATTTGGGGCTACGATGATGACGGAGACCCAATATACAAGGTGAACGGCGGTCATTACGAGTTTGACAATGACGGCAATAGATATTTTGTTGATGATTCACCCACCAGTTCTCCGGCGGCAGAGAATTCAGAGGAGCCAACTGAATTGGAATCAGGAAATAATTTTGATGAATTGAACCGGACTTCAAATGGTGAAATTATTTACAACGCTCCGATAATATATGGAGTTGGAATAACAAAATATCAAGTTGGACATAGGATTCAAAGTAATGATGAGGACAAGCTGGACAATGTTATAGAAGCTGTAAAGTCTTTATCAAAAGCGGGACTTTTGGAAAGAACCACCAAAATAGATGTAAATAACATAAATGATGTGAAGTTTTGGGTCGAAGACAGACTGGAAGTATGGTTTGGTACATTTGATAACTTTGATTATAAAGTAAAATTCGTAACTTCTGTTATTGACAGTAACCTATCAAAGTATGAAGAATCAATATTGGATTTCAGGGATTCAAAACTGTATGTACGCAGTATTGAAACAGGAGAACCTAAAGTGCTGGAAGTTAGTCCGGAGCCGAATAGTGATGAAGAGGATTCAAAATCTTCGGCAAGACCGAAAGCGTCTCCTATTCCGACAGATGATGAGGATGATGAAGGTTTAGCGGATGATGAAGAGCAGGATGAAGAAAATCCCACATCAACTCCGAAAAATGATAATTCTAAAAACGAATCAAAACATACTCCAACTCCAAAGACTCAGAGAAATTGATAGTCAGTACAGATTTGAGTTAGACAGCATTGGTATGGTATTGGTAAAAGGTATAAAAGACAAGGGCGATATTAAAAATAATCCAGCGTTAGAAGAAGCGTTTTATTTAGGTAAGTGTTTAATTTAGCAAAATCCAATTTGAGAGACCAATCCACTTCGCTTTTTCGGGATAGGAGCATATACTTTTAAGTTGTTTTTAATACCGGCAGCAGGACAAAGCGGTTATAATTTGCAAAAAAAATAGGACTTCATTTTGTTTGGAGCGGATTCCGAATGTTAGACCAAGAATCTAACAATTGGGGTTAGCTCACTTAATTGAAGTCCTATTTTTGTTCGCTGTAACAATGAAGTGAAAACAGTGCCTAAGGTTTGAAAATTACAAATTCTTTAAAAATATTTTATATAGTCTTTTGTATATAAGACTATATTCATTTAAAAGTCTGTTATAAAATGGGTTCTTTAATATATAAAGCAAGCTATTTGTCCTAAAGTTTTAAAATCTTTTTCATAGTTTGTTTATATCTTTGAGAAAGTAAAATAGGTTATATATAATATTAGTTTTGGTGTGTGAGAGTTATCTTATTTTTCCAGCCGCCATATATGCGGGTCTTTTCTAAAGATTAAGCATGTGATAAGCCCGATAAATCCCAGCCATAAAAATAAAAAAGCGGCTCCGGCGCCTTTTCCTTGCCCAAATAATGTAACAAATATGCTTGCAGCTGATTGTGACGCCATGAACGGTTCAAACACTTTGTCAACCAGAAATCCTCCAAGAAAATAACCGATTGGTATAGTGAAAAACTGTAATGTGTTTCTCGCAGAATATACGCGGCCTTGCATATTAAGAGGGATATGGTTTCTGAAAAGAACATCCATGTTTGCGTTCATAAACGGTATGGCTATCCATCCTAAAAATGCTCCGATACACCAAACGGGAACGCTTTTTCCAAATGCAAGGAAAAAGTTTTCTGTGCTCATTGCAAGCAGAAGAGAATTGCAAATTATACGAACCCGGCTTTTGGGTGATGGAATCAGTGATACGAGTATGCTTCCTCCAACCATTGCGAGACCTGATACCGCATTGACTATTCCGAGTGCAGACTCACTGCCGGAGCTTTTGGATAGAACCATAGCCGGAAGCGCTGCTTCAAAAACTGAAGCGGTAAAATTTATTGCAGCCAAAAATAGTATGAGGTCTAAAATTCCACGGTTGTGTCTCAGATACCGTATTCCGCTTTTGGCGGATTCGAGCACGGATTCTGCTTTAGCGTTCTCAGTTGATATAACTTTTGGTATTTTTACAAAGAACAGCAGTGATAAGAAAGCTATTACGAATGTAAATAAATCAAACGCAATAATCGTTTGAATATTGCTCAGCGCCAGCAGTGCGGTAGATATGACGGGAGTCATAACGTTTACCAATGAATTTGAGAATGCTCTCATACCGCTCGCTTTTTGATAATGTTTTTTAGGTGTAAGCAGACTGATAGTTACATCTGCTGACGGTTGCTGTATTGAGTTCATAAGACCGTTTAGTGCATTCAAACAATATAAATGCCATATTTGCAGTTTGCCAAACAGCAGCAGAATCAGGACAGATACAGTGCAAACAGCAGCAAAGCTGTCGCAGACAAGCATAGTTGCTTTTTTGTTCCATTTGTCGCTTAACGCTCCTGCAAATATGCTTATAATGACATAAGGCGCATATGAACATATTGAAAGCATTGAGGTCTTTAAAGCGGACCCTTGCTGCTGATATGACCATATTATTAACGCAAAATTTGTCATTGAACTGCCGAGGGTTGAAAATGATTGTGTGAGCCACAGTATAATAAACGAATGCAGCTCATATATTAATTTTTTTATTTTATTCATAATATTACTTACTTTATATGGTAGAATAGAAACAATGTATCAGTATATTTTATCGGGGGTTAATATCATGATTCCATATAGTAACTATTTTGTTGAAAATTATCATACTTATTATGAAGACATTGCGGACAGAAATCTAAAAAGCCTGCGTCTTATAACGACCCTTGGGTTTTTAATGGGCATTCCGCTCATTCTCATCAGCCTTTTTCTGGAAAGCTTCCTGAACGCAACGATACCGTATATTATTATTTCTGCAGCTTCCGTTTTTCTGAATATCCTGGCAAAAACATACCTGAAGGCGCATAAAAGGCTAATACCTGCTGCCCTTTATACTATGGCTGCCATCATACTCGGGGTGTCAGTCTATTTAGGTACTATTATGCAGCCGGAGCTCAACGCAGTAACCTTTATAGTATTTCTTGTGGGACTTCCCCTTTTTATCGTTGATATACCGCATCTGTATGTTTATGGGCATATTCTGTGTGATCTTCTGTATTTTTTCCAAAATATATAAGACTCCTTACACTGCCTCTTATGATATTATAAATACCGTTGTTTTTTATCTGCTCAGCATTTTTACTTCTCACCAGTTCAACTACCTCAATTTCCAGCAGATCATGTCTAATAACATTCTGGAAATTCAAAGAGATACGGATAAGCTGACCGGTCTCTGGAACCGTGGATTCTGTGAGAGAAAGATTACTTCCCATCTTTCCCGCCCCAATGCC
>OLPX01002475.1_pt1 | contig 10813 bp, 6 predicted proteins | sample 1672491 | NCBI WGS metagenome assembly OLPX01 (sample SAMEA3136692, study PRJEB25190) | human gut metagenome | biome: human gut; feature: human-associated habitat; material: faeces | place: Austria | collected 2013 | reverse complement strand
TTTGCCGGGGCTAATGTTTCACTTATTTTGGGACATTTTCAAAAACGCTTGACAGGAAAATTTTTTAAACATTCAAAAATCGTTTTACCACTGATCTCAGCATTCCACACTCCCCCTGTCGGAAAACCGACTCTGCCGGGGTTCGAAAGTGAAAACAAAATAAAAAGAGGCACATCCGGCCCGGACTTTGCCTCTTTTTCTCTGTTTTTCTATCCCCGTTCTATTGAACGAGTCTCGGTTTATCCATTTTCCCTTCCACTACCGTCTGCAGTTCCCGTATGGCTGCGTAATTGTCAATAATTCTGTCGTAATTGTACACAGTCTGTTTCTTAACGGTATCCATATCTTTCCGAAGTTCGTAAACATTATCCCGCACATCCGCCATCTCATTCTTCAGTCCATGCACCTCGCCATACAGCGTTAATATATCGGTGCGAATCGGTTTTAATTTTTCTTCTAATTTTTCTTCTAATTTTTCTTCCAGTTTTTCTTCTAACTTTTCTTCCAGCTTCTGGTCGAATTTCTGATCCAGCCGCCTTTCCAGTCCATCAAGCATGACGGCAATCGCATCTAATGTTTCCTGATCTGCCATAGTATCATCTCCTCTTCTGCAAAGTGACAGGCAAGTTTCTTTCCCTATCATAACATGAAAAACAGGCAAAGTCCAACAATATACAGTTATCATGGTACTGTTTTCTTCTGGGACATCTGTCGAAATGACCGGACAACGGCAAATCAGCAGAACTGCTGTTTTTGATACCGTATACTAAAGATATCACATTTTCACCCAGGACGCAATCTCTGTTTTTTCATCTCGCTTTATATAGCGTTCATTTCTGCAGCTGTCATTTCGCATCGCGGCGTTTGACCGCCCCATCTTCCTTGCCGTTTCTCTGATGGCACTCTATCCCACAGCTGCCGCAGCATCCTCCGCATCCTGACTTTCCCATCTTTTTGTCCCGTCTCTTCTTCCATATTACTGCAGCAACAGCAGCGATCAGAATGATTCCTATTATAAGATCCGCCATGAACCCACCTCCGGTTTGTTATTTCATCGGATTTTAGCATTGTTACATAAAATCTGACATTTGCATATAAAATACAGCCTTTCCCACCGTACATCATCCACAGCGCACGGTAATAAGAAACCCGGCGAACAGGCCGGCTGAGCTTACACCCAACCGGCGCTCTCCGCCGGGACTTATAATTATTTCTCAGACTTCTTTATACGTCCTCTTCATCGATTTCATCAATATCAAGAACTTCCTCAGCCTCTGCATACTCTTCTGTCACGGGAATTACAAGATCATCACCAAGGATAATCTCATCCTCATTCATCTCTTCCCCGTCTGTACTCAGCTTAACAGTACGGTAACGCTTCATTCCGGTACCTGCCGGAATCGGTTTACCGATGATGACGTTCTCCTTTAAACCGATTAAGTGGTCTACCTTGCCGTTGATCGCGGCTTCGGTCAGAACCTTGGTCGTCTCCTGGAAGGAGGCCGCTGATAAGAAGGAATCGGTAGCCAGGGATGCCTTGGTAATACCCAGCATAACCTGCTTTCCTTCCGCTGGTTCCTTGCCTTCTGCAAGAAGCGCCTCATTCATATCATTGTAATCAAGAACGTCCATGGAGGTTCCCGGAAGCACATCGCTGTCTCCGCTCTCCTCGATCTTGATCTTCTTAAGCATCTGTCTTACGATCATCTCAACGTGCTTATCATTGATCTCAACACCCTGCAGACGGTATACACGCTGTACTTCCTGGATCATGTAATCCTGTACCGCGCGGACGCCCTTGATCTTTAAGATATCATGCGGGTTGATACTACCTTCTGTAAGCTCGTCGCCGGCCTCTAAATAGACGCCATCCTGAATCTTGATTCTAGAACCGTAAGGGATCAGATACGTCTTGGAATTGCCGGTCTCATTATCTGTAATAATAATCTCACGTTTCTTCTTCGTATCCTTGATCGTGGCTACGCCGCCGAACTCTGCGATAATCGCAAGTCCCTTTGGCTTACGTGCCTCAAAAAGCTCCTCGACACGGGGAAGACCCTGTGTGATATCGCCGCCGGCAACACCGCCGGTATGGAACGTACGCATGGTCAGCTGTGTACCAGGCTCACCGATGGACTGAGCGGCAATAATACCGACTGCCTCACCGACCTGTACCGGCTGTCCCGTAGCCATGTTGGCACCGTAACATTTTGCACAGACACCCAGATGGGATTTACAGGTGAGAACGGTACGGATCTTGACAGAATCGCGTCCCAGCTTCTGTAATACCTTCATAACCGCAGCTGCACGCTTCGGAGTACACATATGGTTAGCCTTCACAACCACTTCCCCTGTATCCGGATCCGTGATGGTTTCAGCAATATATCTGCCTGTCAGTCTCTCCTCCAGCCCCTCGATCGTCTCCTGGCCATCCATGAATGCCTTAATTTCCATAAACGGAATTGACTTGCCTTCGCAGCAGTCTACCTCACGGATAATCAGGTCCTGGGAAACGTCTACAAGACGTCTCGTTAAATAACCGGAGTCGGCTGTACGCAGCGCCGTATCGGAAAGTCCTTTACGCGCACCGTGCGCAGAGATAAAGTACTCCAGTACGTCCAGACCTTCACGGAAGTTGGACTTAATCGGAAGTTCAATGGTATGACCGGTTGTATCGGCCATAAGTCCACGCATACCGGCCAGCTGTTTGATCTGCTTATCGGAACCTCGGGCACCGGAGTCCGCCATCATGTAGATGTTGTTGTACTTGTCAAGACCGGTTAACAGATCGTGAGTCAGCTGATCATCCGTTTCCTTCCAGGTATCAATAACCTCTTTATAACGCTCTTCTTCCGTGATAAGGCCACGTCTGAAGTTCTTGGCAATCTGGTCAACCGTCGCCTGAGCGTCGGCAATCAGCTTCGGCTTGCTCTCCGGCACGGTCATATCGGAAATGGAAACGGTCATTGCCGCTCTCGTGGAATACTTGTAACCAATCGCCTTAATATCGTCTAACGTCTCAGCGGTCTGAACTGCCCCGTGAACGTTGATAACTTTTTCCAGAATCTGCTTTAACTGCTTCTTTCCAACGTGGAAATCCACCTCCATCAGAAGCTCGTTGCCCGGAATGCTTCTGTCAACGAAGCCAAGATCCTGAGGAACGATCTCATTGAAAATGAAACGGCCTACCGTGGACTCAACAATGCCTGTCTTTACGGTGCCATCCGCCATCTTCTTGGTCACTCTCGCCTTGATTCTGGAGTGTAAGGTTACAGCTCCGTTCTCATACGCAAGAATTGCCTCGTTCACATTGCGGAATACCATGCCCTCGCCCTTGGCGCCAGGTCTTTCCTGGGTCAGGTAATAGATACCGAGAACCATATCCTGAGACGGAACGGCCACAGGACCACCGTCGGAAGGTTTCAGTAAGTTGTTTGGCGAAAGCAGTAAGAAGCGGCACTCAGCCTGTGCTTCTACAGATAAAGGCAGATGAACAGCCATCTGGTCGCCATCGAAGTCGGCGTTAAATGCAGTACAAACCAACGGATGCAGCTTGATCGCCTTACCTTCCACCAGAATCGGCTCGAACGCCTGGATGCCAAGTCTGTGCAGAGTGGGGGCACGGTTTAACATAACCGGGTGCTCCTTGATTACATCTTCCAGCACATCCCAGACCTCGGTCTGAAGTCTCTCAACCATCTTCTTGGCATTCTTTATATTGTGAGCGGTGCCGTTGGCAACCAGCTCCTTCATAACAAACGGCTTGAATAACTCGATCGCCATCTCTTTCGGAAGACCACACTGGTAAATCTTCAGTTCCGGTCCTACAACGATAACGGAACGTCCGGAATAGTCAACTCGCTTTCCTAACAGGTTCTGACGGAAACGTCCCTGCTTACCCTTTAACATATCAGAAAGAGATTTAAGAGCACGGTTTCCCGGTCCGGTAACCGGTCTGCCTCTTCTTCCGTTATCGATCAGCGCGTCAACAGCTTCCTGAAGCATACGCTTCTCATTGCGGACAATGATATCCGGCGCGCCCAGCTCCAGAAGGCGGGCAAGACGGTTATTTCTATTGATAATTCTTCTGTATAAATCATTTAAATCGGAGGTGGCAAAACGTCCGCCATCCAACTGTACCATCGGGCGGATATCCGGAGGGATAACCGGGATTGCAGTCATGATCATCCATTCCGGTTTGTTGCCGGAGTTGCGGAATGCCTCTACAACTTCCAGTCTCTTAATAATTCTGGCACGCTTCTGGCCGGTCGCATCCTTCAGTCCTTTTCTCAGTTCCTCGGAATCCTTCTCCAGATCGATGGCCTGCAACAGCTCAAGGATGGCCTCTGCACCCATTCCAACACGGAATGCGCCGTAACCGTATTTATCAACCTCTTCACGGTATTCCTTCTCAGATAATACCTGCTTATACTGAAGTCCCGTATCCGCGGCGTCCAGCACGATATAGGATGCAAAGTACAGTACCTTTTCAAGGGTTCTCGGTGAGATATCGAGAATCAGGCCCATACGGCTCGGGATTCCCTTAAAATACCAGATATGGGAAACCGGAGCGGCAAGGGCGATATGGCCCATGCGCTCTCTTCGAACACTGGCCTTTGTGACTTCGACACCGCATCGGTCACAGATAACGCCTTTGTATCTGATCTTTTTGTATTTACCGCAGTGACACTCCCAGTCCTTACTCGGTCCGAAGATTCTCTCGCAGAAAAGACCGTCTTTCTCCGGTTTTAAGGTTCTGTAGTTGATCGTCTCAGGCTTTTTAACCTCGCCATGGGACCATTCAAGAATCTTTTCCGGAGACGCTAACCCAATTTTGATAGCGTCGAACGTCATTGGGTGATAAGTTTCATTATTCTCAGGCATGAGCGGTTCTCCTTCCTAACATACACAACTATTCTTCGTCTGATTCGTCTAAATCGGCGTCATCGAAATCCTCGTAAGAATCGTCGATACCGTCTACATCCTCTTCTTCTTCAACACTCACCAGTTCATCATCCTGGAATTCCTGCTTCTGGAAGCCGTAATCTGCAAGCGGCTCCTCTTCCCTGAATCTTCTGTCGCCCTCGATGATGGATCGTAAATCTGTCTCTTCATAATCCATGGACTCTGCAATCTGTACTTCGGTATTATCGTCACGAAGCACGCGCACATCCAGCGCCAGTGACTGAAGCTCTTTCAACAGTACCTTGAAGGATTCCGGAATACCCGGTTCAGGGATGTTCTCGCCCTTGATAATCGCTTCATACGTCTTCACGCGGCCTACCACATCATCCGACTTCACTGTCATGATCTCCTGCAGTGTGTAGGATGCGCCATACGCCTCGAGAGCCCAAACCTCCATCTCTCCGAAACGCTGGCCGCCGAACTGGGCTTTACCACCCAGAGGCTGCTGGGTAACCAGGGAGTATGGGCCTGTGGAACGCGCATGAATCTTATCGTCAACCAGATGATGCAGCTTCAGATAATGCATGTGTCCGATCGTAACCGGGCTGTCGAAATATTCGCCGGTACGTCCGTCGCGAAGCCTTACTTTACCGTCGCGGCTGAGCGGAACTCCCTTCCACAGTTCTCTGTGGTCCAGATGTTCTCCCAGATATTCGATTACTTCCGGTTTCAGGGTGTCATTGTATTTATCCTGGAATTCTTCCCAGGTCATGTTAACGTAATCATTGGCAACATCGAGTGTATCCATGATATCGATCTCGTTTGCACCATCGAATACAGGAGTCGCAATGTTAAATCCAAGGGCTCTGGCCGCAAGGCTTAAGTGAATCTCCAGCACCTGCCCGATATTCATACGGGAAGGTACGCCCAACGGGTTCAGTACGATATCCAGCGGGCGGCCATTCGGAAGGAACGGCATATCCTCAACCGGAAGCACACGGGATACTACACCCTTGTTACCGTGACGTCCTGCCATTTTATCGCCGACAGAGATCTTTCTCTTCTGGGCGATATAGATTCGTACTGCCTGGTTCACTCCCGGAGACAGTTCATCTCCATTATCTCTCGTAAATACCTTTGCATCTACGACAATACCATACTCTCCATGGGGCACCTTCAGGGATGTATCCCTTACTTCGCGCGCCTTCTCGCCGAAGATTGCGCGAAGCAGCCTCTCTTCTGCAGTCAGTTCGGTCTCTCCCTTAGGAGTTACCTTTCCTACCAGGATATCGCCGGCGCGTACCTCTGCGCCAATACGGATAATTCCTCTCTCATCCAGGTTCTTAAGGGCATCATCGCCCACTCCCGGAATATCGCGGGTAATCTCTTCTGGTCCCAGCTTGGTATCACGGGCCTCTGCCTCATATTCCTCGATATGCACGGAAGTATAGACATCTTCCTGCACCAGTCTCTCGCTTAACAGGACGGCATCCTCATAATTGTAGCCCTCCCACGTCATGAATCCGATCAGCGGGTTCTTTCCAAGCGCCATCTCTCCATTGGAAGTAGACGGACCGTCCGCGATCACGTCCCCTGCCTCAACCCGATCGCCTTTGAATACGATTGGCCTCTGGTTGTAACAGTTGCTCTGGTTGCTTCGAAGGAACTTGATCAACTTATATCTCTTCAGATTGCCGTCATCCTGACGGATCGTAATCTCGGTGGACGTAGAGCGCTCTACTACGCCGCCAGTTTCCGCGATCACGCATACGCCGGAATCAACCGCAGACTTTTCTTCCATACCGGTCCCCACTACAGGAGCCTCCGTCATAAGAAGCGGCACTGCCTGACGCTGCATGTTGGATCCCATCAGCGCACGGTTGGCATCGTCATTTTCCAGGAAAGGAATCAGCGCCGTAGCTACTGAGAATACCATCTTCGGAGAAACGTCCATATAGTCGAACATTCTTCTCTCATATTCCTGGGTCTCATCACGGTAGCGGCCAGATACGTTCTTATGGATAAAATGTCCTTCCGCATCCAGAGGCTCGTTGGCCTGTGCCACGTGGTAATTGTCTTCCTCATCGGCAGTCATGTATACGACTTCTTCTGTAACTACAGGATTGGCCGGATCGTCATGGTTTATCTTGCGGTATGGCGCCTCGATAAAGCCATACTGGTTAATCCTTGCATAGGTGGCAAGGGAGTTGATAAGACCGATGTTCGGGCCTTCAGGCGTCTCGATCGGGCACATTCTTCCATAATGAGAATAATGTACGTCACGCACCTCGAATCCGGCACGGTCTCTTGACAGACCGCCAGGACCCAGGGCAGACAGACGTCTCTTATGGGTCAACTCGCCAAGCGGGTTATTCTGATCCATGAACTGTGACAGCTGGGAAGAACCGAAGAACTCTTTTACAGCAGCCGTCACAGGCTTGATGTTGATCAGCGACTGCGGAGAGATGCCTTCCAGATCCTGGGTCGTCATCCTCTCCCGTACCACTCTTTCCAGTCTGGAAAGACCGATTCTGTACTGATTCTGTAATAATTCTCCTACGGAGCGAATACGTCTGTTACCAAGGTGGTCGATATCGTCATCATTGCCAAGCCCATACTCCAGATGAATATTATAGTTAATGGACGCAAGGATATCCTCCTTCGTAATATGCTTTGGAATCAGGTCATGGATATCTCTCTTGATCGCGTCCTTTAATTCGTCAATATCGCCGGCAGTCTCTTCCAGGATGCCAGCAAGAACCGGGTAATATACCAGTTCGGTAACCCCTACTTCCTTCGGGTCAACATCTACGATGGAGGTAATGTCAACCATCATGTTGGAAAGGACTTTGATATTTCTTTCTTCATCCTCTCTTTCAATCCACACATAAGGTACTGCCGCATTCTGGATCTGGTCTGCCAGTTCCCTGGTTACCTTCGTGCCAGCCTCGGCAATTACCTCTCCCGTCAGAGGGCTTGCAACGTCTTCTGCAAGAATCTGGCCTGTGATACGGTTCTTAAGCGCCAGCTTCTTATTAAATTTATATCTTCCTACTTTCGCGAGGTCATAACGTCTAGGATCGAAGAACATGCTGGTAATCAGGCTCTCTGCACTGTCTACCGCCAAAGGCTCGCCCGGGCGGATCTTCTTATAGAGTTCCAGAAGACCTTCCTGATAATTGGTTGCGGCATCCTTCTCAAAACTTGCGATAATCTTCGGCTCTTCGCCAAAAAGTTCCACAATCTCCGGATTCGTGCCAAATCCCATAGCACGGATCAATACCGTGATCGGCACCTTCCTTGTTCTATCTACACGTACATAAAAAACGTCATTGGAATCCGTCTCATATTCCAGCCATGCTCCACGGTTCGGAATCACAGTCGATGAATACAGTTTCTTACCTACCTTATCATGCGCGATCGCATAGTAAATGCCCGGCGAACGAACCAATTGGCTTACGATTACACGCTCTGCCCCGTTAATTACGAAAGTACCGGTGCTGGTCATCAGCGGCAGGTCGCCCATGAATATTTCATGCTCATTGATTTCGTCTGTTTCTTTGTTGTGAAGTCTTACTCTTACCTTAAGTGGCGCAGCGTAAGTCGCATCACGTTCTTTACACTCTTCAATCGTGTACTTCACGTCATCCTCGCACAAAGTAAAATCAACAAATTCCAGGCTTAAGTGACCACTGTAGTCAGCAATCGGGGAAATATCATCAAATACTTCTTTTAACCCCTCATCCAGAAACCACTGGTAAGAGTCCTTCTGGACCTCAATCAGGTTCGGCATCTGAAGAACTTCTTTTTGTCTGGAATAGCTCATGCGTGAACTTTTTCCGCTTTTGATGGGACGAATTCTGTTTTTCTCCATATTGACGTTTCACTCCTCATATATTTTTTGGTTGGGCTACGAGATGCCCATAACAAATTGCCTAAATCACCGGAAACAGCCCCTAAGAGCCGATCCCCTGCGATATCATGGCATAAGTTTCCACAATAGCGCATTTTTTACTATATCACATAGAATTCGAGCTTGTCAACAGCTAATATAAATTTCCCTTCCTTTCATAAGAGTTTTGCCACGAACGCCTAAATTAAATCATTCCGTTATGGCCGCAACAATTATATTAATATGGAAGAAATAGACTTCAGATCCTTCGAATATCTATATTAATCTAGAAGCGAAATCCATTTAGACTTGGCACCGGCACGATCCCCTTCTTGCCAGGCTCATGCGTTCCAAGAGATGCCTCTTCCTGCTCTCTTGCAAGTTCTGGATTCTCCGGCTCTCCTCTCTTCCTTTGCGGTGTCCCGGATATATCCAGCTGGCAGCCTTCTTCTTGCGCCGCTTCCTTCCCTTCCGCCTCCAGCAGTTGGGAATACCTCTCCGTACTCATTACCACCATAGAGCCGTATCCATTCTTCGTCAGATGGACCACTTCTCCTTTCTTCACCATCTTTTCAATCTCCGTAAATTTATTCCTCAAATCCGATATGGGCCTAATGTTGATCATAGAAATCCCTCCTTTGCTTTTTCTTATTTTATCATAATTATGATAAAATTTCCATAGCAATAAATCAACATCTATGCAATTGACTTACACGCTCCGCCTTTCGCTTGATTTTATCCGCCTTCTTTTTTCATGCCATGAATAATTTTTTCGACACTGTTTAGACTAATCTCGTCTATTTACTACTATTTTTGTAACTATTTGGTTGCATATTCAAATACGGCAGACGTCCTTCTAGTAACATATTTAGGAGGTGGATATCATCATGAAATTTCAACGGATAGAAGATTTGAGAATTGACCATGACCTGACCCAGAATGACATAGCCAAGATCCTGTCCTGCCAGCGCGAAGTATATCGCCGCTACGAGAAAGGATCCCGCCAGATACCTGTTGATTACTTGATAAAACTGGCAAATTATTACGGATGCAGCACCGATTATATTCTCGGGCTGACAGACCGCAAGACACCATATCCTAAATAGAGGTAGGCTGCCATGCCTGCCGGTTCAGCACCAGCGGCACAGCAGCCTTTTTCAGCCTTCTGTCAATTCCTTATAATTGCAATAATTATGCTCTCTTTTTACGCTTTATTATAGCCAGTATCACGGCATCCGCCTCATCGAGGGCGGCTTTGTATCGCTTACGATTATGATATTGCTGGAAATCACCTTTTCGTCAGCACGGTGGATACCGCTGCCTTCCAGCCATTGTATTTCTTCTTGCGCGTTTCGCCGTCCATTCCAGGAGCGTACTTTACCCGGTTCAGCCTGCCAAAGACGGACTCATCCCACACGCCAAGAGCCAGGCCTGCGGCATAGGCAGGACCGATTCCCGAGAGTTCCTCGCTGTCTGGCACCTGTACCGCCACGTCCGCGATGTCGCTTTGGAACTGCATCAGATATTCATTCTTCGTGGGGCCGCCGTCCACGCGCAGTTCTCCCAGGCGTACCCCTGCATCCTCGCACATGGCTTTTACGATATCCGTGATCTGGTAGGCGATGCACTCCACGCCTGCCCGGACCACCTCCGCCTTCCCCGTAGTTCTGGTCATCCCCACGATGGCCGCCGTTGCCCGGCTGTCCCAGTAGGGGGCGCCAAGACCCGAGAATGCCGGTATCAGATACAATTCGTCATCCTGGATTGCTTCTCTTGCCAGAATTCCCGTCTCTCCCGGAGACTCGATCAGCTTCAGATCATCCTTAAGCCAGGTGATCACCGCGCCTGTATAATTAATATTTCCTTCCAGCACATAACTGACTTTCCCCTGCATTCCCCATGCGAGAGAAGTGACAACTCCGTGGGTGCTCAGCACCGGAGTTTCTCCGATGTTCATCATAATAGAAGAGCCTGTTCCATAGGTGGACTTGATCATTCCTTTTTCCAGACATCCCT
>OLPX01002474.1_pt1 | contig 10813 bp, 10 predicted proteins | sample 1672491 | NCBI WGS metagenome assembly OLPX01 (sample SAMEA3136692, study PRJEB25190) | human gut metagenome | biome: human gut; feature: human-associated habitat; material: faeces | place: Austria | collected 2013 | reverse complement strand
AAAATGTAACTTTTTATTCCATATGGTTCTTTACGGTTTTCCGCATAAACTGTTGATAAAACTGGCATCTTTTTTCTTAAAAGCGAAATCTCTGAGTTTGAAATCATTTAGAAAATTTTTGTATGTTCCAATAAAATTTCACTTTGTAACAGATTACTTCAGAATAATTAAGGAGTTGTGCGACGCATCACTTCGGGACAAAGTGACCCGAAGTCTTTGAGGTTTTGGGGATTTCCCCAACAAGCAAATTTTCAACAAGGGACGCCGTAGGTGTCAACTGTTGAAAATAGCAAGTGTGTCTACACTTGCCTTGCTTGCCGGTAGTATCGTGAATTCCTGATACTACCGGTTATCAGGAATTCCGAGTTATCAGGAACTTGGTTTGTAATCCCTTTTGTTCCTTTTAGTTACAAAAATAAATTCCCGATAACTTTTTGCTTATTCTTAATTTTTCCCAATGATGACATTTGAGAACAAGCAATGGATTCCTGATAACTTTTGGACTACTTTAAGCCATAGAGGCGCTTTAAAACTTCATCATCAGTCACTTGATATTTTTCTGAATTCAAACGTTTTTTCAATGGACTATCCATGGGCGTTGCCTGTTCAATCGCTTTTCGCTTTTGTTCTGTATCTGCGTGTGCATAAATCAATGTTGTTTCCAGCTGTGCATGACCAAGCCATTGGGATATCAATGTCAGATCCATTCCGTGTTGATATAAATGCATGGCTCTGCTATGCCGAAGCATATGCGGGTGTATTGTTTCTGGCATTTCTGGACAAATTTTCTTTGCAGCATTTCCATATGTGTAAACCAGTTTTCTCACGGAACTTTCATCTAATGCTGAAAGATTTTTTCTGGCTATAGAATAAAAAAGAGGATCTTCTGAATACTCATTTTCATTCGGATGAAATATTTTAACATAATTCTCGAAATGTCCCATCGTCTTTTTCATTAGAGGAACTGTCCTTATTTTTGAACCTTTACCATGTAAAAGGACTGTGGGTGCTTTTCCACGCCTTATATCACAGACTTTGAGATCCACGATTTCCTGAACCCGTGCCGCTGTATCATACAGAAGCAGAAGAAGGAATTGGTCTCTCAGTCCTTTTTTATTAGACGGATCTGGTTGTGCTAATAAGGCGGCTATCGCTGGTTCACTCATATAGTCAACAACCGTTACCGCTTCTGCTTTTTTAAAGGGAACTTTATATATTTCTGCCTGATAGATTGCCAGAGATGTTTTTCGCATAGCAGCATAAGAGTAAAAAGCCCGTATTCCTTTTAAACGATGGTTTCTGGTAGTAATAGAGTTTCCTTTTTTCTCTATACTGTCAAGAAACCCAGATAGTATCGCATAATCAATGCATTCAAAAGACAGATTTCCCAGAGAAATATTTTTTTGTGCAGCAGTATAATCCAGAAGTCCGTCTAATGCTTTTTGATATGCCCTAATTGTATGGGGGCTGGATTTACGCTGGCTGGGAAGATATATTTTAAAAAAATCATGTATCAGTGAAAAGAAATCTGTGTCTTTTATCTTTCCCATTCTGCCACCTCCGGTATTAGTTCATCAAATACATCCCAATCAATTCCAGAAGTTTTAACAAGATTTTCCGGAAGGATATGGATATACTGTATTGTTTCCGATAAGCTTTCATGTCCCATATAGGTTCGTAGATATGGCAGCTTTGCCGGAAGAATTTCTCCTTTGTCAATCCATCGCATTAAAACAGCAGAAGCAAAGCGATGACGCAAAAAATCCAAACGTTTGGATTTTATCCGATATCCAAACTTAAATAAAATCCAAACCTTTTGCATATGATGCAGGAAATGCAATAAATAGCATCTGAAAAGGTTTGGATTTTATTTTTGGTGTATGATTCCCTTATAACAAAAAGGGAGGTCATACCATGGATTTACAAAACTTAAAAGAGCACCATGAAGAGCTTCTTTCCTTCATGGAAAACAATGGTTATTCCAGTACTTACATACGCCGGTTCAGGGAGGAGATCAACCGTATACTGGCTAAAGCAGACAGCCACGACTGGCAGTCCTATCGGGATGTTTACCTTGATTACTTAAAAGCTCCGCATTCTAAAGACTATCTGCGAAACAAAAGAACTATCATCGGGGCGTTGGAGCAGTTTGATGACTTCGGCCGCATGCCTGATGGCAGAAGCCGACATACCTTGTTTGAGAGGGGATCCTATCATCTGCTTTGTTCCGAATTCAGAGAATTGATTGATTTTTACCGTATATATGAGAAAAAACGGGGAAAGAAGGAATCGACCATACGGGGTGAAGCACTCAATGCAGCATCTTTTTTACATCAGATGCAGCAACGGGGTGCCCAGTGTCTGGATGCAATAACGGAAGAGGATGTCCTGTCATTCTTTCTCGCAGAAGATGGTTCTTTGCAAAGAAGCTGTTCTTACAAGAAAAACATTGCAGCAGTGTTCAAGGCAGGGCTTAACTGGAAAGCAGCACAATGTCGGAAGGTGCTCAGTTTCCTGCCTGTGCTAAGAGAAAACAGAAAAAATATCCAGTATCTTACGCAGGATGAGGTCAGGCTTCTACGGGAAGCAGCAGAAAAAGGCGAAGTTTCTGCATGTAATCGGGCGATTCTCCTCCTGCTCCTTTTTACGGGGCTTCGGGGTTGTGACATCGCCGGGCTTACTTTCCATTCCATTGACTGGGAAACTGAACGGATACTGGTTACACAGCAGAAAACATCCGTACCCTTAGAACTTCCGCCTTCTGCTGTTGTGGGGAATGCCATATATGATTACCTGGAATCGGAAAGGCCGGATACCGGCTGCCCCCGCCTGTTCCTGACAGAAACACATCCCTTTTCACCATTGTCTACCCAGGGAATTGCAAACATCGTAACAAAAATCTGTCGGATTGCAGGAGTACGGCAGAATCCAGGAGACAGGAAGGGGACACACATCTTCCGGCATAACCTGGCATCCTCTATGCTGGAGAACGATATACCACAGTCTGTGATCACACAGACTCTCAGACATACAGCTCCCGATTCCCTTGAGCCTTATCTAAGGGCAGATTTTGTACATTTAAAGGAATGCGCCCTGAGTGTGGAGCAGTTCCCCCTGGCAAAGGAGGTGCTGTCCATATGAAAGAATTCCGTTCGTTCCTTTCCCCACAGATCCATAGCTTTATAAGGTACCGGCAGGCACCCCAGCGATGGAATGATTCTTCCTATGAGGAAAACCTGATGCTGTTTGACCATTACTGCCACGCGAATGATCCGTGTGCTACCGCACTGACACAGGAAATGGTTGATGGCTGGTGCCGTCAGCGGAGGACGGAAACCAACAACTCCTGCAGGTCGAGGATCTATGTGGTAGACAGCTTCGTTCGTTTTCTGAACATGCGGGGCCTGTCCAATGTTCAGCCACCGCAGATTCCCCGGAAAGAAAGGCGGAGATACCTCCCGCATGCCTTTACAGAGGAAGAACTTATCCGGTTTTTCCATGAATGTGACAGCATACCGGTCATCAACAGCAGGAAAGAAACCATTATAAGAAAAATGACTGTCCCTGTGTTTTTCAGGCTTCTTTACAGCAGTGGGATCCGTACAAATGAAGCCCGGCTACTCCTCAGGGAAAATGTGGATCTGAGGAGAGGGATACTGGATATCCAGTATTCCAAGGGGCATGACCAGCACTACATTGTTTTGCACGATTCCATGCTGGAGATCATGCGCAGATATGATGCAGCCATTAACGGCATCGTGCCGGAGAGGGAATATTTCTTCCCTTCCATAAGGAATTCCCATTTCAACAGGGGATGGGTAACAAAAAATTTCAACCTGTTATGGCGCAAAGCCAATACATCCCACGCCACCGCCTACGAATTCCGCCACCATTATGCTGTAACAAACCTCAACCAATGGACAGGCTATGGTTTTGAATTCCATGACAAACTTGTATATCTGAGCAAGAGTATGGGACATACAACGCTCGAAAGCACAAAATACTACTATTCCATTGTTCCCGGTCTTTCTGAGATCATAAAAGAGCAGACAGAAAACAGTTCTGAGGGGATGATACCGGAGGTGCCACTGGATGAAGAAACCTACTAAGGAAAGTATCCGGATTGCCGGGTATATTTCAGAATTCCTGAACAACTATGTCCTTTCTCAGAAAACAGATAGCATGAACACATTGAAATCATACCGGGATACATTGGCGTTGTACCTGACATACCTCGAAGAAGAAAAAAGGTTCAATGTGGCAGCCTCAGTGCAGATGCGTTCCACCATACAGTCATAGAAGAGTGGCTTGCCTGGCTGCAAAAATCGAGAAAAAACAGCCCGGATAGCTGTAATAACAGGCTGGCAGCCCTGCGTGCATTTTTAAAATATCTCAGCGGGCGTGACGCTGCTTACCTGCATCTTTATCTGGAAGCATCCGAAATCCCCCGAAGGAAATGCCTGAAAAAGAAAGTGGAGGGCCTGACCTGGGAAGCGGTAAAGGCATTAATGGAGGCTCCTGATCCTTCAAGCAAATGCGGACGCAGGGATCTGGCATTCATCATCCTCTTATACAGCACTGCCGCCCGGTTGGATGAGATACTATCGATGAAGAACGATCAACTTCATCTATCCGCCGAAAAAGCATACGTTGTCATTATCGGAAAAGGAAGCAAGATCCGAACTCTTTACCTGTTGCCAAAAGTTGTTGCACATTTAACAAGGTACTTAAGAGAGTTCCATGGGGAAACACCTGATCCGGAGGCCTATGTTTTTTATTCGAGGAACACCGGAAGTCACGGAAAAATGACTCAGCCTGCCATCAGCAAGATGCTGAAAAAGTATGCAAAGGCAGCCCATGAAAACTGTAGAGATGTGCCACTGGATCTCCATGCCCATCAATTCAGGCATTCGAAGGCTTCTCACTGGCTGGAGGATAGAATGAATATCGTACAGATTTCCTTTTTGCTTGGTCATGAACAGCTCCAGACTACGATGATCTATCTTGACATCACAACTGAGGAGAAAGCAAAAGCACTTGCTACTTTAGAAGATGAGAACGATAAAAAAGTATCTGCAAAATGGAAAAACTCTGATGGCTCTCTCGTAAATTTCTGCGGTGTCCGAAAGAAAGGATAAAAATAAAATCCAAACCTTTTCACGTGTTATGTATCGTATTTCCTGCGCCATCTGCAAAAGGTTTGGATTTTATTTAAGTTTGGATATCGAAGATCATAAGTTCTGATTCCTGGAAGATTTTTGCATTCAGGATTTGCATCTTTCCATGCGTTTTTCAGAAAATAGTCAACTTGCCTCTGCGATAGACTTCTGCCACTCCATGAGGGGAAAAAATATTCATTCTCTTTTCCGAAAATTTTCCGTTTTTCATTATACGCTACGGCGAGTTTCCGCATATCATCAGACATGACTACGATTCGATCTTTGTTCCGTTTGGTATGAGTAATGAACAGCTCTCCCGTTTGAAAATTTATATTTTCTGTTTTTAATTCACGTCCTTCACGAGGCCGCAAACCGCAAGTATAAATCAGCCGATACATAACCGGAGCTATTTCATTGAAAAATGGCTCTGTCTTTGATGCTTTTATCTTGTCAACCGCATCAAACAGCCTGGATAACTCTGCATCCGAAAGAATATAAGGAGAAAAGTTCTGCCTTACTGTTATGTATTTATCCGGAAGAATATAAGCATCTTGTCCAACAGCCTGTAGATAAGTTCCAAACGCCCGCAAACACCTGGCCTTTCCGTAAATATCTGTGCATCTATCTTCCAGCCACCCTAAAACGATTTCTTCGGTCAGATGGCTTTCCTCTGGATAAGAAGCTGCACAATAAAGGTCAAAAGCTTTCATATTTTTTCCATATGTTTGATCGGAATAGCCAAGCGCCCGACGAAAAGCAAAGAAATCACTAATCCAAGGGGAGAAAGAACTGATATATGTACTCATCTTGTCACCTCGATTCCATTAAAATCAAGGGCGCATTCTTTGAGGTTTTTTGAGTCAAGAGAAATATATTTTTTAGCAGAATCTACTGCCGTATGTCCCAGAACCTGACTGACAGTATTTACAGAAACTCCGGATGTAACCATGTTTTTTCCTACCGCTCTTCTTAGTGAATGAAATCCCTTACCATCAAAAGGAACTCTTTTAATTCCTGCCCGATAGCAGTAAACATCATACTGGTCACCAATACATACAGCATCTTGAAAAGGTCGAAACGGTGGAAGGATACGCAGAAAGATTTCCGGATAGTTAACTTTAGGACGCCAGTTCAAGATATAGTCCTGAATCGCTTCACCGACATCCCTTGTCAGCGGAAGAATAACAGGTATGGAAGTTTTTCTTTGTAAAACTCGAATCTCGCCTTTTTTCCAGTCAATGTCTGTCAGCTTTAACCTTATGATATCAATAGCTCTCAGTCCTACAACCCATCCCAGAAGGATAATCGCATAATCCCTCCGTCCGACGACAGAATCCATGTCCAAAACATCCAGGACTGCATTTACATCTTCAGCAGTTGCAGCTGGAAGGACTTTGCTTTCCCGGCAGATTTTCATAGAAAGCAGTTCGTGGTAGTCCTGTTCTGAATAACCGGAATCTTTAAGAAAACGGTACAGTTTTTTCATATACAGCAGTATGTTATGGATTGAGGTTTCTTTCAGATGGTCATGGCATTCGCAGATATATTTCTGAATCTGTAGTACTCCAACGCCATTTAAATCAGGAAACCCTTCTGCCATAAGCCAGGAAAAATACCGTTTGGATGCCCAGATAACATCACCACGGGTATTGTTATGGAAGGTCTCACTCAAAAGAAATTTTTTTAATAGATCATCGTAGTATTTGTTTATGGGAAACTTTGATTCTTTTGCCTGTGCCGTCCAATGCAGCTTTCCGGTTTCATGGAATTCTATCAACTGTTTCACCCCACGCATGATAGCATGATAACGGTGTTCCCCGATTTCTCCATGTTCCATTCTGTCATGGGAATGTTCTTGGTATCTGACCATCATTTCAAGACTAAATTCATCCTCTCCGCAACTTTTGTAGAATGAGATCATCGGAGAGTAGAAATCTTTGTAGCGTGACCAGGCAGTACACTCTGAATATCCTGCCTCCAGTTTCGCTAAAACAACTTTTTTGCACAGTTCTTCAATCTTCATAAAAAATACCTCCTACGTATAGAAATGAATTACAATTCTATTGTAAAAGGCATTTAAGGTTATCAGGAATATGTAAATCAACAATTCTATGAATTTTTCGAGGGAATTGGAAAATCCTTGAAAGTTATCAGGAAAAACAGAACAATTTTTCTTGATATTTTGGGCTTCCTATTTAACACTCCTGATAACTCGGAATTCCTGATAACCATTTAGCGAAATATTCTGTAAATAAAAATCGTTGCCACAAGAAATATTTTGTAGCAACGATTTCTATTCTATTACTATAATTGTATAACTCGGCTAGCTTGTCTTATAACATAATCATCATGCGACACTAAAACTATTGTTTTACCAGATTGATTTAACTTTTTCAAAATCTCTAAAATTATATCTCTATTTACCGAATCAACAGAAGCTGTTGGTTCGTCTGCTAAAATTATAGATTTGTCTTGCAGCATAACCCTTGCGATTGCTATACGTTGTTGCTCTCCACCAGACAACTTGAAAACTTCTTTGTTAATGTCAACTTGCAAATTTAATCCATTCAAAACATTTTGAATTAAAGTAATTCTTTCTTTTTTACTTTTATCTTCTAAGCCTATTGATAAATTTTTTAGGACTGAAAAATCATCAATCAACGCAAAGTTTTGGAACAAATAACCTATTTTTTTTCTTAATAAGTATTTAATTTGTTTTTTATCATTATAACGAACCTCTTTACCGTCAATTATGATTTCTCCACTATCACATTTTTCAAGTAACCCGATTATATTTAACAAGGTTGACTTTCCGCTACCAGATTTCCCTTTAATTCCTAGAAACTCGCCACTTTCGATAATACAATTAAATTTATCAAAGATGGTATTATTTCCAAATGATTTAGTTATATTTTTTAATTCTATCATATCAATATCCTCCCTGTTATTATTCTCCTTTTAAAATTGATACGGTTTTTTTAGTTTGGTAATTATAAAATATTGCCATATATACTATACTTTCTAATATGGCTACAAAGAAGAATACTGGACAAATACACAAGGTAACAATAAGAGTAATCAACATATTGATACCACATAAATACAAAACTAACCTTTTTGGAAATACTGATAAAATTTTAAAAACTGCAATTTCTTTCTTTCTAAACTCACAATATACTACACCTATTGCAATAACTGATAGTAGGAAAGAAAGAGCATTTACAATTAAAAACTGTAAATCATCTATTAGTTTTAAATCTAAATTGCCTAGCACTTTTTGATAATCTGAAGATAAATTAACCAAAGTTGCCGTACCACTGTCTATCTTATTTTCTGATAAATATTTCTCCATATCTGTGATAATATCCTTATGGAATAAAACACGCCCATTATTGAAATAAATATCTCTTTCTATTGGTTTTAGAAAATAAATTGCGTTATAGGTTTTTTCAACTGGATTTAAAAAGTTACAATGTTCTTGACCGCTTTCAATAAATCGTACTTTGACAGTTGTATTTTCTCCAAACCCAGCTACAATTTCCTCCGTTCTTTCAGATAAATTGCTTGGAATTAAGATAGTAGTTGAATTACAATCAAAACTAGCTTGGTCGATTCTTTCTCCCTTATCAGAATAAACGGGTATATAGTCAAGCATATTGTATGACATACGAATGATTGGGGGATTAGTAATCATACCTTCTTTTTTATCATGGTTAAAACTAGCTTCATGCCCATATAAGCAATCTGTCGGATTAGCATAATTGTATATTTTATTTTTATCAGTTTCATCAAAATTTAAAAGCAACAAATCCATTAAAACATTGTCTGGAATTTCTGCTGTTTTAACATAGTAAAAGTCCGAACTTCTTACACTATTATCGCTTTCGCTGGCAACTTGTACATCAAGTACATCATAATATACGTTTTGAGCAAAAATAACAAGAATAATCGTTGCACATAATTTAAACACAACAGTAAATATGACTAACAGTTTATTATTTTTATTGCTTTTTAGTGCGGGTACGATATTCAAAAATTTCACAAATAATGTACCAATCAACATAACTGCTAGCATTGTTAAGACAATACAAATTGTAATATAAAAATAAAGTTTTGAAAAATCAGCTAATAATTCATGGTGCTTCAATATTAAATAAACGCCAAATATTATGCTAATCAAAGTATATCCCATCAGAATCCGTATCGCAGCAATTTTTATAATATTTGTTGATATAGATAAATCTTTACGTCCATTTAATTTCAAAATCGCAATTTCTTTGCTGCGAAGCATATAGTAAACACTCACACAAAACACCAACAATAGAATTACACACAAAAAAAATTCCACATTTTTCTGTGAAAATATTACAGAAAAATTCATTCTGTGAGATTCAAAGATTTCATTATGTATTCCATAATTTTTCAATCCATCAATAAACCCAGCAAAATTTGAATCTTCGTTCTCTATTGTCCAAAAACGTTGTAGTTTCAATCCACTTTCTAAATCTTCTTTATACAAAATTTTATTTGTAGAAAATAATGTATTTTGATACCCCATCTCTATATCATCATTATCACTAATATTTAGATAGTTAAAAACAACATCTTTTTGCAAAAAGCTGGTGTTATTATATTCTGTTGTGAATACCGTTAGATTATATTCTTGTGCAATATCAATTAAATCCTCAGAGGAGATGTTTTTTTCTACCGCACAATCATACAAATTTCCAATATTCATAGGAAAGATTAAAGAACTGGAGTAAATCACAAAAATATATACTAAATATATTCCGATAAAAACTCCTGTTAAACTAAATAGTTTTTTCATTGTACCGTCTCCTGATCCATTATTTATTGTGTTTCTAAAAAAGTTAAGTGCGAGGTCAAGTAAAAATATACTTGACCTCGCACTTTTTGCCAGAAGCACAAGTCTTTACTTATTCACTTCTTCATCTTCCCACAACTCGACTTCATAAGAAGAAGGAGCTGCCGGAGCTACTTTTACATCTGCGCCAGCACTACGAGAAACAACAACTGTTAAATTCTTATAGCCTGCTTTGTTAGGAGTGAATACGTGATCATAAGAGGCAGTCTTGGTTACTTTAACCTCTCCTGCGGCATTTACACCGTTTGTAGTACCCGTTACAGAGTCTTTGTCGCCATTGTCATCTTTTACCCAAACAGTTACACTGTATCTTCTTCCGTCTACTTTGTGATCCCATACTTTAGAATAGATTTTATGGTTAGAATCAATTCCGCCGTACCATGAACCACTGCCGCCGTCGATACTCTCACTAGCAGCAAATGCAACAACTGGCATAGCTGCACAAATACTTGCCGCAAGTAAAGCACTTAAAATTCTCTTTCTAGTTTTCATAAAAATACCCACCTTTCCTTTTTATTGTAATTATGCCTTTTTAAATGAGTTCAAATTAGTTATTTTGACAAAAATCTGTATTTTCATTTAAGTCAAAAATCTACCACGCTCTTTCTCTTTCCAACGGAATCAATCCTTTCTCTAGCATTTAGGGATTACCGCCTTTGCTTGTCTATATAGTACCACATTCCATAGCATTTGTAAAGAGTTTTGTATTTCCTGCAGAGATTTCGCTTTTAGTTTTTTGGTTCATGCATTTTTATAAAAAATATGTTTC
>OLPX01002472.1_pt1 | contig 10829 bp, 18 predicted proteins | sample 1672491 | NCBI WGS metagenome assembly OLPX01 (sample SAMEA3136692, study PRJEB25190) | human gut metagenome | biome: human gut; feature: human-associated habitat; material: faeces | place: Austria | collected 2013 | reverse complement strand
CAACTGTGTTACCAATGTATTATTGATACAACAATTACACTTTTATAGTACCAAATACGCCCCTTGCCAGGACGCTCCAGGAATGATATAATTCTATTGATCAGATAGTTATATCTTTCCGGTGCGTCCGGCAAGAGAATCTATGTAAAAAGCTCTGGGGGTTGGTAGCTCCTGGGGCTTTTTTCTTTGTATTTATTCCTGCAGATATGCGTTTATTCCAAGAATACAATTCGGACAGAATCCCCCATCCCGTGTTATTTCAAGTGGAAGTTTCGGATATTTTTTGTTTCTTCCACTAATTGAGTATATTTTTCTATTATATTTTTTGCAGATATTGCAGGTAGAATTTGTATTAATAATAACTAGATCTTGTTTCCATTCTTGTTGCTTTTTGAGTTGTTCTTTGATTCGGGCTAAATTTGAGAGCCGCTTATCTTTAAACTCTGGATGCTGTTCATATAGTTTTCGTTCTTCATAATCAGCCCTCTCATTTTGTCCATCTATGCGTAAATATTTAACCAGGCGGATGTAATCTTTTTCTGAATAATGGAAGTTAGAATAATCCATAAGTTCATTTGATTTTCGTAAGCAAGCAATCGCCAGATCCATCCTTTTATTCTTTTTATGCTCAGTAGCTTTACGCTGAAGAACATATTCGATATTATTAACGGGAGATTCCAAGCCCTTTAGTGGTGGATACTTCGGAACCTTAATTTTTTCAATTCCCTCTATGGTGTCAAGGTCATAAGAGTCTTTTTTTAGAAAATCTAATAATCCCATATATCAACCCCTCCTTAGTTTTGCCGCTGACTTTTTAATAAAAAGCCATAGGCTATTTTAATCTTAATTCGATTAGTTCTTCTGGAAATCCAATGCAATTACAAAACTGCTCCTTTGTACAGTTCTTATAATATTCTAACATTTCATCATCAATTAAAAGAAAAGCGGCAAAACGGTTTGCCCTGCGTTCAGTTTTAGAGTTGAGCAGGAGTGTTTTGTTGCGAATGAAATAGCAATTCTCTTTTCGGTCAAAAATGGCATGGGCTAATTCATGAGCCATAACAACCTTCAGCTCCACACCGCTTAATCTATTGCTTAGAAATATATAGCGATGATTTTTCAAAAACATATAACAGCCTTCGTGTTTACAGTTTCCTATTTGATAAAGAACGCCAAGGCGGTCGGCAATTTCAAATGGATTATTTGTGCCATAAATTTTCTTATAGTATGCAACAAGGCGTTTTATGCGTTCAGTTTCTCCCGTGGCGCTCACCTACTTTTTATACCGTTTGTTGGTGTACTTTTCTTTATTGATAACTTTAAGTCTCTTTAAGGCAAGTTCTAATTCATCCCGAAACAAATCAGCCGCTTCTGGGTCAAGTTCTTCACCGTTGTAACTGGCCGGTCCTGCTTCACCCGCAGCAAGTTTTTCCATAATATTATTCAAGTCTTTTGCGATATCGCGCTCATCCCTAGCGGTAAGCTCTGAGGATTTATCTTTTGCTTCATCTTTACCAGACATTAGATATTCTATGCTTACACCAAAATAATCAGCGATTTTTTGGAGGCGCTCTGGCGTGGGCATGCTCGTTTTCCATTTGGATATAGATCCATTCGAAAAACCAAGTTCCTTTTCTAATTTGCCTTGAGAAATTTTTTTGGATTTTCTCAGCTCTTCTAATCGTTCAAAAAATGTCATAAAATTCCTTCCTATTCGCACTGAAAAGTTTCGGTAAAAAGTCCTTGACAAATAGAAAGTATTCTGTATAATAGAGATAGAAACACAGAAAACTTTCGGTAAAAATAAAAAGCAAATACTGAAAATATTCGATTTGGTTGACACCTTTATAATAGAATATTTTCGGTGCAATGTCAATAATAATACCGAAAATTTTCGAAAAAGAAAGGAGGAATATGGTGCTTTACGATAACATTAAAATGCTTTGCGCAAAAAAAGGAGTTTCTGTTGGCAGTGTTGAAAAGGCATTGAAGTTTTCGAATGGTAGTATCTGCAAATGGAATGAAAGCGAACCGGGGATTCGTAAGGTCCAAAAAGTGGCTGATTATCTGGGTGTGTCGATTATGGAGCTTTTGGTAAACGATCCGGTAGAGCAGGGGAAAGGAGCGTAAGAGGATGGACAAACCGTATCTGAGCCCGGAGGAGGCAACGAAACAGCTGGGCATATGCCCGAGGGAGATCCGAAAGATGATGCGGAATAATGAGATCGATCTGGGGCTTGCAGTAAAAAAGACAACTCGTTCCGGGAAAAAGCGTTGGAAGTTCTATATTTACCAGCCGAAAATCGACAAGATAACGGGAGGAGGAGAGAGCTGTGAGGAAGCGGAGGCAATGTAGGCAGCCCGACGCCCGCTACTGGCAGCGCAACGCCATCACCTATTATCTGCTGTGGCTGATCACTCTGGCTTGGACGGCCTGGGAGGCAACGGCGGGCCAGGAAGGGTTCTGGTGGGATCTGGCAAGCTGGTTGGTACCGGCGGTGATCCTGGGGGCTGCGGTATTTATGGGCAGCGTGCTGATTGGATTATACCTGCAGGGGAGGTGAAGATAATGGAATCACATGAGGAATTGCGCAAGATTATGGATCAGCTGGCAGAGTGGCAGCACCGCTATGGTGGCCAATATGTGACGGTATCAGTTATTGATGGCTATGGTATGGCCAACAGCATAGACGGCCATGGAAAGCCCTGGCATAGTCTGTCAAGGGAATACCAGAAAAAGAATACCAGATAAAAGAGACTGGTGTGAGGGAGGTGAGAACAACATGAGCATTATTACAGAACTGCGGAATGCATACGCCATGGAGGTGTCCATCGGCATTGCGGAGGTAATCAACCCGATAAGCAGCCTGGAGGCGCCGGTGGCAATTATGGTGCTGGAGGGATATGCGCGGGAGCTGCGCGAGAGATTTAAGGACGCAGGCCGGGAGGCCGAAGAGCTGAAACAGCATAGCAGCAGCTTTGTGATCAGTGGACCGGCGGGAAACTGAAATGGGCCCAGCGGCGGCAACCGCTAAGGCCCAGACATAAAAGTTTATCACATCCCCATTATACATGGGGTAACGGAGGATTTCAAGATGGCAAAGCCATTAAATTATCCCGACAGCCAGGTTAAGATTACCACACCGTTTTTCGTGCTCACCTGCCGCTGCGGGCTGCGGATGTGGTCACTGCTGGGGGAGATTACCCCTTGCCCTAAGTGTGGCCGGATCATGTACCTGGAAACAGAAGGGAGTCCTGAAACATGCGTTACATAGGGATAGGACCGGAGGCCGGTGTAGTTGTTGAGCAAGGACAAGCTTATGCATATGCCCTGGAACGGTGTTTGAACGGGACGCCAGAGGAACAGGAGGAGTTCCGGGATATGCTGGTGGAATGGTATTACTCTGGAAATTGGATCAATGAACACAAGGAGGATTAAATTGTGGAAAACGCAATGAATATTTATGGTGATGTGGATGAGCGCCCGGCTGTGAGCCGGAGTACGACAACGGAGATGGTGGTGAGCAGACAGGCCCAGGAGGTTCAGGCTGCCATGGTAATCGCAAAGAAGTTTCCGCGGAACGAGGCGGAGAGTTTTAACCGAATTATGCAGGCTTGTAAACGCAAGACATTGGCAGAGCAGTCTATGTATGAGTATCCGCGGGGAGACACCAAGGTGACAGGTCCCTCCATCCGACTGGCCGAAGCAATGGCGCAGAACTGGGGCAACATGGACTTTGGGATTATTGAGTTGGAACAGAAGAATGGGGAGAGCCAGGTGATGGCCTATGCTTGGGATCTGGAGACGAATACACGGCAGACCAAGATTTTCAGTGTACCGCATATTCAAGCGACAAAAAAAGGGAACAGAGCCCTTACGGCTCCACGCGACATCTATGAACTGGTAGCAAACAATGGAGCCAGGAGGTTGAGAGCCTGTATCTTGGGAGTTATCCCTGGTGATGTGGTTGATGCCGCAATTTCTCAGTGCAATGCGACATTGATGGGGCAGAGTAAGGCTCCCCTTGCAGATTTAGTACGTGAGGCCGTGGCCCTGTTCAGCCAGGATTATGGCGTTACAGTGGCAATGCTGGAAAAGTTCATTGGCTGTAAAAGCGAAAGTTTTTCTATGAATGATCTGGTTCGTCTGAAAAAGGTTTACCGTGCCTTGAAAGATGGCATGGCGAAACGTGAGGATTATTTTGAGATTGCGCCAGCTGCTGATGAATCCGAGATTAACAAGTACCCGTTCGCAGCTAAGGCAGGTAAGGGGAAGGGAAAGCAGCCTACAAAGCAAGAGTCGAAGGAAAAGGATTCATCAGATCAGGAGCAAAGTCAGGAGAATTCAGGACTGGACCCGGCATTTATTCCGCCTGAAAATGAGCCAGGAATCTTTGGATAAAGATGAACGGGAGGGATTGGTGCAATGAAACTGACGGCAGAAAATTATTACAGTCAGGAGGCCAATGAACAGTTTTTCTCAGTCTCCCAGTATAAGGACTTCATGAAGTGCGAGGCAATGGCCCTGGCGAAAATCCGGGGCCAGTACCGGCAGCCGTCTACACGGGCCCTGCTGGTAGGATCGTTTGTGGATTCGTATTTTGAGGGGACGCTGGAACATTTTATGGAGGAAAATCCGGAATTGTTTACGCGCAGGAATGAGCTGCGTAGTGAGTTCCGCAAAGCCAACGAGATCATTGGCCGAGTACAGGCTGACCCATTGTTCATGCGGTTCATGAGTGGCAAGAAACAGCAGATCATGACCTTTGAGCTGTTTGGTAACCCATGGAAAATCAAGATGGACAGCTACCTGCCCGGCATTTGCATAACGGACCTTAAAGTGGCCGCGAATTTTAAAAGCTTGCCCCTCTGGCGGTATGATCTGCAGGGCGCTGTCTATCAGGCCGGTGTGGAGGCGGTGACCGGGGAACGGCTGCCGTTCTACCTGGCGGTGGCCACCAAGGAACGAGTGACGGATCTGGACATCTTCCAGATCCCCCAGACCACGCTCAATCTGGCCATGGATGAAATTGGGTTTAACATTGCGCGCTTTGCGGAGGTAAAGGCCGGAGTAATCCCGCCGCAGTATTGCGGGCATTGTGATTACTGCAAGGCGGTTAAGGCGGCCACGATCCGGAACTATAACGAGCTTTTGGAGCTGTGAGGGAGGAGAACATGAAACTTGTAAGAATTTTAAGCGACAGCGTCCAGATCCGGACAAACCTGTTAGAGTTTAAGGACATCAGGATCAATGATCTGCTGAGTGTATCGGATGGAGTGGTCAGCCTGGTTACGATGGTCACAGGCCTGACGGATACAGATTCCGAGGAGCGGATCGGAGAAGAGGATTTTCTGGGAGAGATCACGGGCATTAAAACCATTGATTGTACCATTATCGGGAGCATGAAAGAAGGCCGGTTTGTAAAGGCAATCGATGCATACCCTACAACGGCGGTGCAGATTGAAAAAATAGGCCGGGAGGAATTTTCGGGTATGCTGGCGAATGGTGTTTCTGAGTGTTTCCTGCTCGGAAAATATGCATCCTATGATTGTAATGCCTGGATCAATGGTAATAAGTTCTTCCAGCGCCATTCCTGTATTGTGGGCAATACCGGCGCTGGAAAGTCGGAGACGGTGGCGAGGATCCTGGAGGAGGCGGCAAAGCTGCCGGGGGCGAACCTGATCGTGTTCGACATACATGGGGAGTACAGCAAGTTGTCCTATGCGTCCAACATCCGAATTGGAGAGGCATTTCCATTTCCGATCTGGATGTTTGGATTCCAGGATATCGTGGCTAACATCCTGAAAATCCGTGAGGAGAGTGCTACCACGGTGATGACGGCGCTGCGAAAGGCCTATTATCAGGTGTGCCCGGAGGGGAAAGAGAACAAGCCGGTATATTTCAGCTATGGAGCATTGATTGCTGAAATGGAGCGTATGGACGGAGAAGTGGTTCATACGGGAGAGTATTACAAGACCGGGGATAAGGCCGGAGCAGCAAAAACCACGAAAGGGGAATACAACGGGAAACTTACCAGTACCATCAATATTCTGAAAGACAGAATCTTAGATAGCCGGTATAGCTTCATGTTTACCGATGAGTTACAGAGCTATCTGTATTATATGATGGAGGCGGTTCTGGGTACGACCAAGCCGGTAAAGAACATAGACCTATCCGGCGTCCCCCATGATGTGGCCCTACCGATCATCGGAGTAATTTCACGGCTGATATTCGATATCCAGCGCCAGCAGGACATGGACAACATCCGGCCGGTGACGATTGTATGTGACGAGGCCCATGTCTACATCCCCGATAACTTCCAGTTGGCGGCCAGCCAGCGCAGGATGGTGGAGGTGTTTGAGGATATTGCCAAGGAGGGAAGGAAGTTCGGTGTCACGCTCTTTCCTGCTACACAGAGACCGTCTGAGCTTAACAAAACCATCGTGGCCCAGTGTGCCAATATGATCGTCGGAAAACTTAACAACGAGAATGACAAGGCACTGATCAAGGGGATGCTGCCGGACGGTGATGAGGCATTGATTGACGCGGTGACAATGTTCAGCCCAGGTGAAGTGCTGGTGATTGGTGATGCGGTCCCAATCCCCTTGAAGATCAAGGTGCAGCTGGCGAAAGAGCGGCCAGTGTCAAGGACAATTAATTTCTGGGATGTCTGGGGCGAGGAACGGGCCTATGATATTGCGGAGTTGGTTGATAGATACATATGAGTGGAGGGAGGTGAAATAGGTGGCAATCACATTCGACAAGATAGAGCCGCCGGCGGCAGCCTATGCGGAAGTCAATCCGGTACAGCCGGTACAGGCATATGATCCGGATACGGGAGAGATTTATGAGCAGCCACAGCAGCACGGCCCTATTGATTTACGGGCCGCGGCAAACCAATAAACTAAAAAGAGAAGGAGATCAAGGAAATGATGGAAGGATTAAGAGAGGCCCTGGAGCATGTAGAGGAGCTGGCAAGGCAGAATGAAAAGACGGAGGTTATTGAGATTTGCGGTAAGACGTACGCCAACAAGAGTTTGAAGCGGTACGACGGCCGTGAGCAGGCCGAGGCAGTGACGGCCTCCACGCTGTCCTCCTTGGTAGATTATATCGGCAGCTGCAGCAAGGAGTTTCCGGAGGGGATGGATATGATTATTCATGTTGTGAGCCCTACCAAGGTACGGCTGATGTCTGCATTGGACCAGGAGCGCAGACGGGAAGCATTGTTTGTGACCCAGGCGGAAACGTCCGAGTTTCGCTATGAAAAATGGTATGACCAGGAGTGTTTTATGATTGCGCTGCAGGCCAATTTCCAGCCTAATGCGGATCTGGAGGCCGTGATGAAACTGGCCGGTAATATCGAGAAAAAAGCCGATCAGTCCTTCTCCGATGACGGCTGTACACAGGTGGCAACCATGACCGTTGGGGTGGCTTCTAAGGCAAAGGTATTGGTTCCCAATCCTGTAACCCTTATTCCCTACCGCACTTTCCAGGAGGTGGCACAGCCCGCCAGTAAGTTCGTATTCCGTATTGGTGATCGTGAGGAACCTGCCTTTAAGCTGATCGAGGCGGAGGGCGGTCTGTGGAAGAACGAGGCCATTGCCAACATTAAGCAGTATTTTGCTGGGGCGCTGACGGACATGCCCGACGAGATCAGCGACCGCATTACAATCATCGGTTAAGGGTAGGGACCTCCACGGCCAGGATTGATATGTCACGGTATTAATGTAAGGCCATTGGTGTGATACATATAAGGGCGGCTGGATCTTGTACTTTCTGACCGCCGCCCTTCCTTTTCAAGCAGTGAAAGTAGGTGAGCGGTGAATGCCAAGGCCCCAAAAAGCGGGTATCGACTACTTTCCTTTGGACGTTAATTTCTTTTCAGCGGATAATCGAATCAAAATCTTAAAAGCCCGGTTTGGGGCTGATGGGATAACGATTTTTATATATCTGCTATGTGAGATTTACCGGGCTGGCTATTTCATGCGATTTGATGAGGACGCCCTGTTTGTGGTTTCCGATGATCTATCCATGAGCTCGGATAAGGTGAAGCAGGTCTTGAACTTCTTATTGGAACGGTCACTGTTTGATAACATACTTTTTCAGTCGGACAAGGTCTTGACCTCTACCGGGATACAGAGGAGGTTCCAACTGGCGGTTAAAGAGCGAGCCAAGAAGAACCCCATTGAAATTAAGGATTTCTGGCTTTTGTCGAATGATGAGACGGAACCCTTTATTAAAGTGAACCGTTCTTTAAATAATTCGCAGAAAAGCAAAGGTAATTCCGGGAATAACCAGAGTAATTCCCAGGAAATATCCCTAAAGGAAAGTAAAGTAAAGGAAAGTAAAGTAAATAAAGATAATAGCAGCCATGAAGTCGTTTCGGATCCAGCCTTGAACCGGGCAATTCTGGACTTCATAGACTTTCGGAAAAAAATAAAACGTCCGTTGACGGACCACGCACTGGAGCTGCTGATCAAGAAGCTGGACGGCATGACGCAGGACCAGAAGGAAAAGGTGGAGATCCTGAATCAGTCAATTATGAATGGATGGATTGGCATATTCCCATTGAAGGGTGATAAGAAGGGGCAGCCAAAGCAATCAGGAGCCAAAAATCAGTTCCACAATTTTGAGCAGCGCGAAACCGATTACGATGCACTGGTCCAGAAGCAGCTAAAAGGGAGATTAGGGGGAGAACAATGAGCACAGCCCATAAGATTATATTGGATTTTGTGATTGCGTTCATGCTGGAGCATGACTACCCGCCGACGGTTCGGGAGATCGCGGAAGGTGTTGGGTACGCATCTACAGCGACGGTATTTTACCATATGCTGAATATGCGAAAGGCCCATCTGATTGATTACAACGGGGATAGCCCGCGCACCATCCGGGTGCCTGGGTACCACTATACATACCAGCCTATAGAGGGGAGGAAGAGAGATGGAGCAGGAAAAGACAGTAGATGAGGTTGTCGCAGTACAGCCGGTAGAAACGGCCCAGTGGTATCGCAGCGTATCGTATAAGGACGCTAAGATATTCATTCGAACCAACTTGACCTCCGCGGCCAGGAGTTTCATAGCAGTGGGGTATTACTTGAAACACATCCGGGATACCGTTGGATACACGGAGGATGGGTTTGCAGATATTTGGGAGTTCGCACAGGCGGAGTACGGGATCAGCAAGTCCACGGCCAGCCGGTACATGACAATGAATGACCGATTCTCCCAGGGTGGGAATAGTCCGATGATTCGGGATGAGTATAAGGAGTTTGGGAAGAGTCAGTTGCAAGAGATGTTGGCTTTGAGCGACGAGCAGCTGGAGCAAGTCAGGCCGACGGATCGCGTGGAGGACATACGAAACATGCGAAAGCCCCGGGAGATCCCCTACATAGAGATCCCGGGCCAGGTAGAGCTCACGGATTTCCCCGGGGTTGATCCGTCGGATGTACAGGCCGCGGCTGAGGCCAGGGAGCAGCTGATGGCCCGCAGCCAGGAGAGAGAGGTCTATACAGTTTCGGCGGCGGATCTGCTGGGAGAAGATACAGCTGGATCAGCGCAGTCCGTTGCGATATCGCAACAGCAGGAGACCGAGCAGGAGAAGCCGAAAACCGGGAAGTGTTACCACCGGCCGGAATTTGAGTGCACGTTGAAGGAGGCACACAAGTTGATTGCCGGAGATGGTGAGGATTGTGCGCAGAAGTGTTGCTGGAACTGTGGGCACCATGGGGATTGTAACCTGGAGTGCTACAGCTCAGCCAAACGGCCGGAGCCAGAACTGGAGCAACCGGCGGGCCCCCTGTCTGCCTATGGCACACCAAGGAAGGCATACCCGGGGGACAGCCTGATCGCTACATTGGGCTGCGAAGGCGGGCATAGTTGTTTCAGCTGCCATCTGGAATGCGCGATCCGTCAGCAGGATTGCTATTGTGTCGAGGCACCGATGGGAAACCCGTTCCCATGCGAGATGATCGCCAAAATCCCGGAGTTACGCAAGATAACTGGAGTCGATTGTCAATTTGTTGATCTGGATCCGGCCTATCATCGAGCAGGAGATCATGAACCCGTTCCGTGCTGCAAGGAATGCACAGTTCACTGCGAACATATCTGTGACCGTGCAATGCAGGCACTGCAGTATAGCGTAGCTGCTGCCCCCCATATTGAAGAAACCAAGGAAGAAGAGAAGATCGACGAGAGCTACAATATTGGGGATCTACCCCAGGCCAAGGAAAGTCTGCTCAGGCAGCTGGCCAAGGTGTTGGTGGAACGGTGTGGAGGCTGGATGGTGCTGGATGGAGTGACCCACATAGGTAGGGGAACCAAGGAGCGGTTGCGAGATATCGACCGGCAAGATGATGGGATTGCGCTGCAGGACGGCGTGCAGGCATATCCATCCGAGGAGATCATAGAGTTTTTCCGCGGCGAGGAGGATCTGGGCGTGTGCACTTATGCCAGGTTCGAGACGCAGGCACGCAAGGCCCTGGACGATTGGGTGCAGGCGGGGAAGCCACAGGCCAAGCCGGAGCCAGAGCCAGAACCGGAGCCTCCAAAAGAAGTAATCGACGCGGAGTTTTCGGAGATCCCGGCGGGGCAGGCCGAGGATGTCTATGATAGCGTGATACTGGCTGAGATGATCCGAAAAGCGGAGAAGGAACTGACCATGATGGAGGACTGCTGGAAGGAGAAGCAGCCGGAGACATACAAGCGGAAGCGCATGGCCCTGGAGGCATACAAGATGTACCAGGCGGCGCATGATTGATAGAATCGTTATTTTCCGCAGGAGGAAGGAAATATGAAAGCAATAACAATTTGGCAGCCATGGGCGTCCCTCA
>OLPX01002470.1_pt1 | contig 10841 bp, 10 predicted proteins | sample 1672491 | NCBI WGS metagenome assembly OLPX01 (sample SAMEA3136692, study PRJEB25190) | human gut metagenome | biome: human gut; feature: human-associated habitat; material: faeces | place: Austria | collected 2013 | reverse complement strand
ACATATCGGGGACGGATCCTCCGGATGCCTTCACTTACCTTCGAAAACCCGCTTCTGCCGCCCCGGCTTGCGCCAATTTGCTGGCAATCTGCGAGGAGTGCGGGCGTTAACGTACACTGTGCAGGGAGAAGATTGCGGCAGGGGAGCGGTTGAAAGAGCGGATAAGAGCAGGGATTTTTAGTTAGAGATTAGACAATACTGATATTTAGAGATAAGCCTACAGCGGGAGCGATGGAGTCGGTTCTGCTGTAGGCTTATTTTATTGGAGTTAGACAGGTCGAGGCCGCAAAAAAAGTTTCGGCGTAAGGTGTGCATGTGGGGCAGCGCGGGCGCTGAATCGCCGGTAAATTGTCGGGAGCCCGGGGGTGTCTGGGGAATTCTGGAGGTAAGCGGATGGGACGAAGAATCCGCGCCTGAGATGTTAGCCTGCAAAAGAGGAGTCAGCCGACGACTCTCCCGCAGACTTACATCCCGGTGCATGAGATGCAGGCGCCGAAGCGTCGAAGAAACAGCCTCCCCGCCCTCCCCGGCTACCGGCAATTTGTTGGCAATTCTGCGTGGTGTGCCTGCGTTAAATTACACTTTTCACCGGATTTATTTTAGTAGCGGAAGTTTAGCAATAGAAATCTTTGGAACTTAGCCCCAAAGCAGCATTGAGCAAAATGATACGAATATGTACTTCTTGCGGCTTCCTGGCGATTTCTCCCCCACGGCGCAGCATCGTGGCTTCTTAGAAAGCAGGCGTAGGGAGGGGCTGTGGCTTGCGGTGGTCCGTCGAGGGAGCCGTAGGAAAGTGTTAGCAAAAAAAACCTGATTTCCAGATACGAAGATTTTGTCTCAAACAAAATCTTCGAGGACATCTGAGGTGCGAAATTCTTTCAGAATTTCACGTCGAATAGGCTCGGCTGCCAAGTTTGGACGGTCTTTGAAGTTACAAGTTCAAGGCGAAGAGAGCCGGAATCCTCTCCGGTTCCGCCCCTCCCCCGTCGTCCTCTTTCTCAATCCGCAATTTACTTCCCAAGAATCATTACACCGCGCTCTCGCTCCTATCGGTCGCAATCTGCAGCAGAACGGCCGCAATGATAATACATCCTTTCACGATTTCCTGTGGATAGGCTGGTACGCCTTTCAAGTTCATGATGTTGCTGATCAGCGCAATGATCAGCGCGCCGATCACTGCTTTTACAACATTTCCTTTGCCGCCTGCAAGACTTGCGCCGCCAATGACGCAGGCTGCGATCGCATCAAGCTCGCCGCCTTTTCCAAGCGTTGATGACGCGGTCTGCGTCCTGGATGCGATAAACATTCCGGCAATCGAAGCAAGGAATCCTGAGACTACATAACAGGAGCATACATACTTCTTTACATTGATACCGGCAAGCTGTACGGCAGTGCTGTTGGAGCCGCAGGCAATCACGATACGTCCATAGGAGGTATATTTCTGTACAAGCGCGATAATGATGATGATGATCACGCATCCAATCACGATGGGGTAGCCAAAGTCCTTGCTGGCCATCGCTTTAACGGCTGCCACATTAGAGCAGCGTACCGGGGCGCCTTCTGATACGATTAAGGCTGCTCCATTTCCAATAGACAGCGTAGCCAGAGTCGTTACAAATCCCTGCATCTTGCCATAGGCCACGAGAATACCATTCAGAAGCCCCATAGCGATACCAACTAGAATTGCTATCAGGAAGGCTACCGCAAGGCTCACTTCGTGGTCTCTCATCAGAACATAGGCGCAGGAAGAAGATAACGCCGTTACTGCGCCTACGGAAAGGTCAATGCCCCCCGTCAGGATAACGAACAGCATGCCAAGCGCCACGAGGATCGGGCCGGACTGCTGAAGGCAGATATTCATTAAGTTGACCGGCTGCAGGAATGTGCTTGACATCACCGCGCACGCGATAAACAGTATCAGAAATATAACATATGTATTATTCGTAATCAAAAAATCTTTTATATTTATTTTCTTTTTTTCCATAGTTAGACCCCCATCGCAAATTTAATCAATGTTTCTTCAGACAGTTCATCCTTGCTGATCTCGCCTGAGATCTTCCCATTACGCATGACCATTACGCGGTCGCACATGCCAATGACCTCTGGCATTTCAGACGATATCATGATCACCGCAACGCCTTTTTCCGCAAGCGTATTGATTACCTTGTATATCTCCGTCTTAGCGCCTACATCGACTCCCCTCGTTGGTTCGTCAAAGACAATACATTTACAGTCCGCCGCAATCCATTTCGCCAGCGCCACCTTCTGCTGGTTGCCGCCGGACAGGCTGTTGGCGTTATCTTCCGTATCGCCGTATTTCGTCTGTATGCTTGCCAGGACATCTTTGACAAACGCCTTTTCAGACTTATGATTGATTATGCCGCCTTTCGTAATTCTATCTAAACAGGCAAGCGTCGTATTCATACGGATACTCTGTTCCAGCAATAATCCCTGTTTCTTTCTGTCTTCCGGAAGAAGGCCGAACTTTTCCTTGATGGCGGCACGGGGGCTCTTCCAGTTTACTTCCTTTCCAAAATAATAGACCTTGCCGGACTCTTTCTTATCTGCTCCGAAGACAGCCCGCATCGTCTCCGTTCTTCCGGCTCCTACAAGCCCGTTGAATCCCAGCACTTCCCCGGCCTTTACTTCAAAACTAACGCCCTGCACCATCTTTCCTGCGTGCAGATCTTCCACCTTCAGGACGGTGTCTCCGATCTTCGCATTCCTCTTCGGGAACATATCGGTCATCTCCCGTCCTACCATCAGGTTAACCAGCCTCTGCTTATCGAATCCCGACGTCTCCACCGTATCTACATAAGTACCATCCTTGAGAACCGTGATATGCTCGCTTAACTGAAAGATCTCTTCCAGACGGTGCGAAATATAGATCACGCTTACGCCCTGATCCTTTAGCTTATGGATGACTTCAAATAGTTTTTCTATCTCAGAAAATGTCAGAACTGCCGTTGGCTCGTCGAATACAAGTATTTTCGCGTCTCTGGTCAGACACTTGCAGATTTCGACCACTTGCTGGTATGCAACGCTCAGGCTGCCACATTTTGCATTCGGGTTAATATCGGAAAATCCTAGTTTTTCAAGCTGCTCCCTTGCATCCGCCCTTAACTTCTTCCAGTTAATCGTTGCCTTTCCTGCCGAGAGCTTATCTATAAAGATATTCTCCGCCACCGTCAAGTCCGGCGCGAGCATGAATTCCTGATAGATAATCGCAACGCCCAGATCCTTGGACTCTTTTGGATTTGTAATCTTGACTTCCCTGCCATCTATAAAAATCTGTCCACTATCCCTCTGATATGCGCCAGACAAAATCTTCATCAGCGTAGATTTGCCGGCACCGTTCTCTCCTATAAGAGCATGAATCTCGCCAGGCTCAACTTTTAAAGAAACGTCTGTAAGAGCCTTAACTCCGCCAAAGCGTTTTGTGATATTTTTCATTTCAAGTCTATACTGCCCTTCCATACACTCACCTCCACACATGATCCAATGATTCAAAAAAAGTCCTCCTCGTTATAAGGAGGACTTAATGATTATTTAGAAGCCGTATTCATAACGCTCGTCAACATTGTCTTTTGTAACGCAGACAGCCTCTGTCATCGTTACTTCTTCATAACTATCTGCATCTTTGCCGTCAACCAGGATTTCTTTTGCAATGTTCGTTGCAGTGATCGCTACCTGCCATGGAGAGTTCTCGCCTGTACAGTAATATTCGCCGGATTTGCACTCTGTTGTTCCATTTATGTAGTCATATGCTTCCAGCGCGCCATCCGCTGCCGCTACATAGTGGATGCCTGTAAGTCCCGCGTCATCTGCTGCCTGCATGCCGCCGAATAACATCTGGTCATTCTCTGCAAACATGGTGTTAAGCTTGTCCTTCGTCTTTACGACAAGGTCATTGGCATCGTTCAGAATGTCATTTACCGTCCAGTTGCCCCAGCCCTGTCCGGCGATGGCGAATTTTGCTTCTTCGTTCGTGTAAGAGCCCTTATTCAGTAACTGGTCATCAGCGTCTTTCGTCAGCTTCCATGCTTCGTCTTCGGAGATTCCAAGCCTCTGCTCCAGAACGCCGCAGATCAGTCCCTGGCGTCTCTCTGTTCCTGCAACATTTCCTTTTTCGCCAGAAAGCATGATGGAGTAGATCTCCTCATCTCCCATAGATTCTGCAAATGATTTGCCGCAGAGACGTCCATTCTGCTTATTATCAGAATATACGGTCGTCACGCAGTAACTTCCGTCATTCACTCCAGAGTCGATGTTGATAACCGGTATTCCCGCATCGTGAGCCGCCTGCTCATCTGCAATTACGTTGTCCGGATCAATACAGTCGCAGAATACCATGTCGTACTCCTGGGAAATAAATGTCTCGAAGTTTTCTGACTGTTTTGCAACATCCATATCCGCATTCAGCACGACTACATCAGAAGCCTTATCAACGAGTCCGATTTCTGCGCATTTCTCCTGAACCGCTTTTGTCAATGTTACGAAGTAAGGACCATCCTGGGTCTTCATGGCAATGCCAATCTTGTACTTGCCACCTTTGTCGTCACTCTTCTTCGCATCTTTGGAATCGTCGGAGCCTTTATCTGCTCCTTTGCATCCAACTGCCATTGACGCAACCATTGCTACACAAAGCAGCACGCCCAATAACTTTTTCTTCATACTTTTTTCCTCCTTTTTGTTTTACGTATATGTTTCTAACGTTGTTATATCATGATGTTATAACATTGCTTCATATTTGTCAACAACTTTTTCATCATAAGACGATCGTTTTTTATGAAAAATAACGTTAATAAAAAGACAATCTTTTTTATTTTTTAGATGTTTTTGCTATATCTATTTCTTTTTTATCGTTTTTACTTGTGTATTATGTCCATTTCCATTATGTTGTATGGATATTCTACACTTCACGCAAAACCGTGACGGGCACCCATACATTTCTGTACAGATGCCCGTTCCTTCTTTCTTCTTTTATACGCATGTAAAACATCCATCTACGATAATGTCCGTGCCTGAAGTAAATGAGGCCGAATCAGACAGCAGATAGATGACCGCTCCGCACAGTTCATCCGGCGTGCCATACCTTCCATATGGCGTAAGGTCCATCCAACGCTCCTGCCAATCCGGATTCACATGGCATGTCAGTTCTGTGTACATATATCCAGGACTGATGCAGTTTACGCGGATTCCGTCCTTACAATATTCTACCGCAAGAGACTTGGTCATCTGAATGACCGCTGCTTTTGACGCATTATAAGATGCCTGCTCCTGAGGCCAGTTTACAATGTGTCCGGACATGGATGCCGTATTGCAGATGGCGCCCTTCTTTCCCTTCCCCTTCAGATACCTGGCAAATTCAGATGCCATATAATATTCTCCGTTCAGGTTCACATTAATTACCTTGGCCCACTCTACCGGCGTTACGTCATAGGCAGACTTATGTAATACGATGCCCGCATTGTTGAACAGAAGATCCAGTCCGCCCATATCAGCATCCGCCTGCTCGATCGCGGCCTTTACTTGAACCGGATCCGTGACATCCACGCCATAGGCTGCCGTCTTCTTTCCTGTAGCCTCTGTAATTTCTTTTGCGGTCTTTCTGGCTTTTTCCTCCTGCATATCAAAGATGGCGATGTTGGCTCCGACTTCCGCCATGCGCATAGCAACCACGCTTCCGATTCCCTGCGCGCCTCCTGTAACGATTGCTGTCTTTCCTTCTAATGAAAATAATTTTTCCAGTGCGTTCATGTTCTCTCTCCTTTACTGTTTCTAGTTGTTCACAATTTCATTATATAGTTATGTTATAACATTATCTGCTATTTGTCAACATTCTCATTTGGCAAGATGGATATTGACATTTTTCTATAATCGCAATATAATGTTACTATGTAATGACATTGTTATGCAAGCACATTGCGGAGCGAGATTTACAACTACTAAATTAAGAAAGGATGATTAATCCAATGGCAAATGTATATCAACCAGCAACTGCCCCAACTCTATATTTTATCGGCGTTACCACTGGACAGTCTTCCATTATGAAAGTGTTCCCCAAATGGGCCGATGCACTTGGATTAAAGGATGCTGTCATCAAGGGGATTGATTTCGCCCCTCATTCTTCTGCAGAGGAATACCGGGAAGCCGTCACTTTTATCAAAAATGATCCGCTCTCTCTTGGAGCGCTCGTCACCACTCATAAAATCGACTTGTTCAACACCTGCAAGGACTTATTTGAATATGTGGATCCTTATGCCGAGAGATTGGGAGAAGTCTCTTCCATTTCTAAAAAGGATGGAAAACTCTGTGCTCATGCCAAAGATCCTATTTCCAGCGGACTGGCGCTTGAAAACTTTGTTCCAGCCAACTATTGGACCCAATACGACGGGGATGTGCTGCTGCTTGGAGCAGGCGGAAGCACTCTTGCTATGTCCGTATATTTTGCGCAGGAGCAATTCGGCGATAACGTTCCTAAGCGAATCATTATCGCTAACAGAAGCGTTCCGAGACTGGAGTCGGCAAAAGCCATTCTCGATGGAATCAATCCAAAGATTCATTTTGAATACATACACAATCCTACGCCTGCGGATAACGACAAGACGCTGGCTTCCCTGAAGCCCCACTCTCTTATCGTCAATGCCACAGGGTTAGGCAAGGACGGCCCCGGCTCGCCCCTGACGGATGACTGCGTTTTCCCTGAGGACAGTCTGGTATGGGAAATCAATTACCGCGGAGACTTGCTTTTCAAGCGCCAGGCCGAAGCGCAGGCACAATCCAGGCGGCTCCACGTGGAAGATGGCTGGATCTACTTCATTCACGGATGGACCCAGGTGATCTCCGAAGTATTTCAAATCGAAATCAAGGGCGAGCTGCTTGAGAAATTAAGCGAGATCGCCAAATCATAAGGAGGCATAAAACAATGAATCAATTTAATTGGGATACCAGTTTCCAGGTAGATTTCGACCTTCTGACAGGACTTTCAAAGACCGCCGAAACTACCAAACGATATCTTTCCCAGATGAAGGATATGTACTATAACGCGGATGCCGTAAATGAGGTATTAAAAAGCGACGATCCCCTGGTCTATGAGTTTCATGAACTGGGAGGTCCGCAGCGGGCCGGTGATCTGGCATTTGGAACCACGATCCTCTACCCTGGAATCATCGGAAATGAATACTTTATGACCAAGGGACATTTCCACACCATCCTTGATACCGCGGAGGTATATTATACCCTGGATGGAGAGGGCTATATGGTTATGGAGAATCCGGAGGGAGATACCATGGAACTTCCTTTGAAAAAGGGCGAGGCCCTCTACGTGCCCAGGCGTTACGCGCACCGGTCAGTCAACACTGGAACTGTGCCGCTTGTAATGTTCTATACCTTTGCGGCGGATGCCGGACACGATTATGGCACCATCGAGACCAAAGGCTACCGCAAGTTAATTGTCCGGGACGCAGGCAAGCCATCAGTCATAGACAATCCTCATTGGAAATAGGGAAGATATTATGAAAGAAATCATCACCGTTACCGGGCGGATAGCCCCGGAAGAACTAGGCTTCTGCCAATGCCATGAGCATATCGCCATGAGCAAAGGCATATCCTATCAGATCAATCCAGCGCTATGCATAGACGATATGGAAAAGAGCCTGGAAGAAGCAAAGCGTTTTCATCTGGCGGGCGGCCAGTCTTTCATAGAAGCCCAGCCATGCGGCGCAAACCGCATGGCTTTAGAACTTAGAAGCCTTTCGGAAGACTCCGGCGTGCATATCATTGCCTCCACCGGCTTTCATAAACTATGCTTCTATCCAAAAGAGCACTGGATCCGCACCCTGCCCCCCTCTGATCTGGAGGAATTATTCGTGCGGGAACTGACGGAAGGAATGTTTGTCGATGCCGACCAGGGAATGCCGCAGACTCAGTGCGATGCCATGGCTGGCATCATCAAGATCGCTTATGACACGGAAGAATTAAGCCCACGCTACAAGGAACTGTTTCTGGCAGCCGCCAGGGCTGCCTTGCGTACCCGTCGCATCCTCATGATCCATGTAGAGCAGGGAACGAATCCGGCGCTGCTTCAGGATTACTTGCTGAACCTCGGCATCCGTCCACAGGATCTGATGTTCTGCCATATGGACCGCGCCTGCCCGGATCTGGAGCTTCACAGACGCATCCTCTCCAAAGGCTCCTACCTGGAATTTGACACCATCGGACGCTTCAAGTATCACAGCGATGAGCATGAAATTCAGTTATTCAAGACTCTGGTCAGCGCCGGATACGAAAGACAGCTGCTGTATTCGCTAGATACCACCCGTACGAGGCTCAGATCCTATGTACCGGATGCCATAGGACTTGATTACATTCTTACCGTATTCAACCAGTTATTAAGAGATTCCGGCATTTCCGGGGAAACCATCCATCTGATTTCCGTCGAAAACCCGAAACGTATATTAACCCAGTAATTTGCACCTGCATATTACATCCATTACAAGGAGCGAATCATTATGAGTAAAACACATCTATTCGAACAAGTCGCCGCAAAGAAAATCATTCCCGTTGTCAAACTAGACCGCGTATCGGATGCAAAGCCTCTTGGGGAGGCATTGTGCAAAGGCGGGCTGCCTGTGGCGGAGGTCACCTTCCGTACCGGAGCCGCTGAAGAATCCATCCGCATTATGAGAAAGGAATTTCCTGACATGATGGTTGGCGCAGGCACAGTCCTGAATGTGGAACAAGCCAGACGCGCGCTGGATGCTGGCGCGACGTTCCTCGTAGCCCCGGGATTTTGCCGCTCTGTCGTGGAGTTTGCGATAGACAATCATCTTCCGGTCTTTCCAGGAACCTGCACCCCATCCGAAGTAATGGCCGCAATGGAGTATAATCTGCCGGTAGTAAAATTCTTCCCTGCCGTACAATGCGGAGGACTTGGAACGATCAAGGCGCTTGCCGCCCCATTTCCGTCCCTGAAGTTCATGCCAACCGGAGGAATCAACGCTTCGAATGTACTGGAATTCCTGGCTTTTGATAAGATTATCGCCTGCGGAGGCAGCTGGATGGTAAAAGACAGCCTTATTAACGAAGGGAACTTTGAAGAGATCGCGCGTCTGACCGCCGAGGCGGTCACGCTCGTATCCAGATAACGTATCCGCAAGCAACAATGACAGGAGGCACGCTTATTATGAGAATATTAGTTACGCCAACTTCTTTGCAGCCTGGCAAAGGCTCTAAGGCGTTGGAAACCTTAAAAGCATTTTCCGATGATCTTGTATTCAACGAACTCAGCCGTCCTCTTACAGAGGACGAGTTGATTCCTTTATTAAAAGACTGCGACGGATACGTGGCAGGGCTGGATTCTATCACCCAAAAGGTGATAAATGCCTGTGACCATCTCAAGGTCATCTCTCGTTATGGCGCCGGATACGACCGCGTGGATATCGCGGCCGCCAAGGCAAAAGGCATCCCGGTAACCAACACGCCCGGCGTCAACGCAGAAGCTGTTGGAGAACTCACATTTGCCCTGATCCTGGCCGTGGCAAGACGCATTCCCTATCTCAACGATTCCACCAGAAATGGGGAGTGGGTACGCAGCACCGGAATGGAACTGAAGGGAAAGACGATCGGAATCATGGGGCTTGGCGCCATCGGCAAAGTAACCGCCCGCTGTGCCAAAGGATTTGAAATGAACGTCATTGCCTATGACCCCTTCATCAATGAGGCATACTGCGCCGAACACGGTATCGGCATACGCGCTTTTGATGAACTCGTACAGCAGGCGGATGTCATCGCCCTTCACCTGCCCCTCATGGATTCAACCAGACATTTGATCAATCAAGAGGCCCTTGCCAATATGAAGCCCGGCACGATCCTTATCAACGCTTCCAGAGGAGGCATCATCGATGAGGCTGCCGCTTACGAGGCACTAAAGTCAGGAAAACTTGGCGGCCTGGGACTCGACGCTTTTGAAATCGAGCCTCCCACAGGCTCCCCGCTGTTCGAACTGAATAACGTGGTGGTCACGCCCCATACAGGCGCTCATACCCAGGAGGCCACTGATCATATGGCCAATGGAGCGATCAAGAATCTGATTGATATCTTAAGCGGAAATGAATGTCCATATATTGTAAATAAATAGTACGATATACCTTTCTCACAGAGCGTCCTCTTGTTTTATATGGAGGGCGTTCTGCTATTTTTCAAATAAGCTTAGTATTGGCATTATATCGGGAATGCTTTCCTTTTGCTGGCCATATTGACTCAATTCCGAAAGGTATCCCAGCATATATTTCCAGAAAATATCTCCGAAAAGCGCGCTATCTCCCTCTTTAAAAATTCCCTGCTCCTGCCCGCGTTTAAAAAGGGCGCCAAAATACTCTTTTCCAATGCTCCTTTAAGCGGGTTATACTCATCCGGAACTTCAATCTCGTTGCGGACAATAGCATTAAAAAAAACACGGATCGGCGGTGCGCCATAGTCTTTATAGTAAGGGTAGGACAACAGCCGCATTGCAAAAGTTGTAATAGCATCTTTTGCATTCGGAATTTCAAAACACTCATTGATGCAATGCGTAATGTTCTCATGCAATGCCAATAATATCTCCTCTTTAGAATTAAAATAACGATAAACCAGGCCTTTGCTAATTCCTGCTTTGTCAGATATATCACTGATTTTGGTTGTTGAAAACCCTTGTTCATCAAACAGCGTAATCGCGGCATCTAAAATTTGCCTACGTCTCATTTCAAAAATTGCTTTACTTTTTTCCTCTGATATACTCATGCTTATTCTCCATATTCTATAGTATTGTTATCATAACATATTTCTCCCTTTTTGAGGAA
>OLPX01002469.1_pt1 | contig 10844 bp, 19 predicted proteins | sample 1672491 | NCBI WGS metagenome assembly OLPX01 (sample SAMEA3136692, study PRJEB25190) | human gut metagenome | biome: human gut; feature: human-associated habitat; material: faeces | place: Austria | collected 2013 | reverse complement strand
TTGCTCAATATGAAGGCGATGTCCGAACACCAAAAGAGGATCTTATGAAACTCTTTGCATCAACACTCGGTGTTCCGGTTGAACTCTTTACCGTACCGGTACTCTCAGAACCCAGGGAGTATGAGGCGGCGGAGTATTGGAGGTATGAGTTAGGGGCAGAGTTGGATTAAATATCGTCATACCCAAAGGAGGCAACGGATTTTCCGCTGCCTCTCTTTAATTCTTGTTATGATCATCGAAAATATCATCTAAGATTTCCAGCGTTCCATAAGATTCCCAAAACGAATCTCGTTTCTGTCTTTTCAATTTCTGCTTTTCCTGATTTCTGATACGTTCTGGATGTTTATAATATTCATTCATAATCATGAAATAGTCCTGTGCATCCTCAATCCTTTTTCTCTGATTTTTATTGTCATACTTCCGAATTTTTGACAATGCGCTAAAATGTTGTAATGCTAACTCATATCTTTCTTCTCTTGTTTTGTTATTTTTAGATTCTAACACAAGACGAGCACTTTCTTCCAAAATTCGAATATGCTGACATATATAGCTTTCTGTAGCATTCTTTAAAAGAGCATCATCAACCTGCATATCCGGCTTAATTCCTTGAATCACAATGGGTGCCCAAGTATCTTTTTCTTTCCGAGATAAACCAAACAATCCCATCGTATCATGATCTCCTTCTATCCATAGTTCCAGATTTCATATCCCTGTCTTCTAGCCGAATCATATACCGGCATCATGTTCTTTTCTAGAATGTTATAAAAAACTTCTTTTGAATTACCTTTACGGTACAATTCCTGACCAGCCCAGATAGAATGCAGATTATCCCGATAACATGCTTCAAATCGTTTATGAAGTTCCGGTCTTTCATTTATCATTTCATACATCAGATACTGGTTTCCGGCAAAAACTTCAAAAAAAGGATTCCACTTTGGTAATCGATTGCTTTTTGACGAATTTAAGGAAGAGTCCATCGGCATCAGATTCCACAACTCATCATTCATTACAAAAGACCATGGAATAAAATGATCTACATCATACTGCTTTTCTTTTACTGGCTGTCCCGTGAAAACATCTCTTATTTCCTGCACTTTCATAATTCCCTGCCACAACTTCCGCACATTTGACAGCTTTCGCATTTTTTCATCCATTGGAGCAAGCTTATAAATCAGGCCAGGCACTTCAGGATTATTATTTTGAAGCCATTTCACTTTTTCATATTGAATCCAGCCAAGGATATTAACTGTATTATCTTGAATCATTGCTACCCAGTCTGGATGAAAATGCACCTCTTTTTTTAATTTGCTGCTATCACCCAATACATATGGCAAAGGAGTTACCAATTCATTTATCTTTTGAATGTACGCTGTAATGCGTTTGACACTTCCCCAGTCCGGTACTTCATTACTCCTTGTAAAAAAACCTGCCAGTGCTCTATATGGCACCATATTAGTCAACTGTTCTTTTGTTTTCTTTAAATCTGTCTGATGTTCCCGAATAGCATTCTTTATTTCGATCTTAGATGCATTTGCTTGAAGATTACTGAGTTCTGTCAGCTGCAAAATTGCCCTTTCCAGACCATCTCTAACCAATCCATCTGCCTGTATTCCACTAAGGTGAATATGAAATTCTCGTACTGAATACCAAGCATTCGCTATCATTTCATCAATAATCTCATCAAATGTTGTCTCATTTTTTCCTTCTGAAATAATATGTACCACGGCCTCCAGCCAGTAAAACTTGTAGCAATAAGAGGGATCTTTCATCATCTGAGAAAAAGCTTCAATATCCAGTTGATTATAATAGTTTGCTTCAATATTCAACAAACATCTGTCTTGCGAAGCAATATATTCAACCATCTTTCATCACCTCTTCCTTCTCTCAAATCTCCGGTGATCCACATTTTTTCTATCTGTAGTCCAGAAATCTGTCTTACAAACTCTTCAAACATCCCTTCTGTAAAATCCATAAAATATCGACCATTTCGTTCACCTTCAAATGTACCATATTTGAACGATGTATAAATTATGCCATTCGTTTTTAATGCTTGATGCATTTTATGAAATATATCTGGTAATTTTTCTCTGGATAGATGAAGAATGGAAGCACATGCCCAGATTCCATCATATTGGTTTCGGTCATCAAGTTCTTCAAACAGCATCTGTTTTACTTGGATGCCTGTGTATTCAGTTGCCATTTTACAAAGCACATCTGATCCATCTGTTGCGGTTACATGATAACCATGATTTAGAAAATACTTTGTATCACGTCCAGATCCACAACCAAAATCCAAAATAGAAGCATCCGGAGAGAGATGCTTTGTGAATATTTGCTGTACTTCCGAAAAATCTACATTCTTTGTAGTTTCAGAAAAAACAGCAGCATTACTATTATAATAATTTAGTGTTATAGCATCACTCATATTCATACCATCCCTTTCCGACTTTATTATCCAGTCAATAATTACCTGCTCAGAATCAACTTTACTGCATTGATCAAGTCCTGTGAGTTTTTCCATATAATGTTCTTCACCAAATGATAACTCAAGTATACCATAGGTGGGAGACATATAATGCATCTTTTCACACAAAACTTATCGAAAAATAAACTGTTTTCAGCTTTTGTAATCTACGTAACCTATCAATACTAGACCAATTGTAAATTCAACTCTGCAAGCAATTCTCCAAGATTACACGAAAGATGTTCTGTCGGCTTTTCCGGCATCTCATAACTAACTAACTGATAGTCCGGATTCAGTTCCAGCTTTTCAATCAGATAACCGGTATTCACTGCATCATCTAATCCATCATGAAATCTTCCTTCCGGTTCTATTTCTGCCTGCCCCAATGCTTCTTCCAAACTAAGCTGTCTGGTTAATTCATATCTCTTTGCAAAAACTGCCTGATAGTCAATCCAGTTCTCTTTTTCTACAAAAGCAAGAAGCTTTTCGTCCGTGATTTTCTTTGCTTTAATCTCATGTACAATCTGATCTCTGTCAGATTCGCTCCATGCATAGATCTTATACTCCCGTTCTCCAAGCCAGTCAATCATATGTAACAATGCTTCCTGTATCCGTGGAGCATTTTTCACTTGCGAATTTCTAATGCCAGTCAATGATTCAATAAAATGATCGATAACTCCATATTCCGGGTGTACATATTGACAGAGTGTACTGATCCTTTTAAAATTTTCATCCAATAATACTGCACCAATCTGTATGGTTTCGTTTACATATTTATAAGATCTCTGCCGATAATCTCTCGGCACATTACACATTTCCAGATCTATGATCAGATTGTACATGTTGACTCCTTCTTTCTTAAGTATCAGTCATCGTAGTGGTTCCAGCCACCTAATATTCCAGGATTGCTGTGACCAGTTTTATGCCCTTTGTCATCATAATGATTTGCTCCACCCAATATACCAGGTCTGGTTGATCCAGTTTTGTGTCCGTGGCTGTCATAATGATTCATTCCTCCAAAGATGCCAGGTCTACTCTCACCGGTTTTATGACCATTTGTATCGTAATTGCTATATCCTCCCAAGATATTGGGTCTACTTTCTCCGACCTTTCTTCCATTCGCATCATAATGCTTGATTTCTCCAAATAATCCTTTTCTACTGTATCCTTCTTTTTTACTCATTTGTTCGTTCCTCCTAAAATAAATTCATATCCTGTTTATTGCAGATTAAAATACGTTATTCTCTGAATAGCTCAGTAACCAAATGTGTATATTCTGGAAGCTGATCTATATATGGCTTTAATTCTTCTTTAATCTGTTTCCGTTCGTCTGAGGAACAGTCTTCTGATTTCTTCATTCTGTTCTTTTGTATACATTTTTTCTCCCTTACTCACACTTTTCTATTTTCTCTTCGATTTTCATTTTCCGATGATCTAGAATATCACTAATTATTATCAGGGCTTCCGAAATAACTACTAAGAGCAGCCCTGCTTTTGCAAGATTTTTTCCTTGTTCATCATCACTTTCTTTTGCTTTTTTTGCTGACCTTGCAAGCAAACCAATTAAACTGATATTAGCCAGACGATGAATATTTCTGTTTATTGCTCTATTTTCATAATAGATTTTTCTCAATATCTCTTTGTTTTTCATTATAGCTCCTCGTCTTTTACCAGACTCTTTTTACAAATTTTGCAGATTGTCCCAGCTGGTGTAACAAGTATTACCTTTGCATATGCAACATCTCCAATCTTGTCGTAGAGACGTCCGGCACTCATCGACTCACCAATAACAGTATAAGAACTGTTCGCCACATAACCTATTTTTCCAAGGCCTTCATAAGTAGCTTGGATTGCTTCCTTGTCATACTCATTATTAGGTTCTTTCTCCAGTCTGATTTTCGTACCCTTTTCAAGAAAATCATTTCCGAAATAATGTTTTGTTCCTGTCAGTGTGATAAATACTTTTGCCATTGTAAACGCTCCTTCCTTAGAAATCATATTCATCCGGATCCAGTCCGGCATCTTCTAGTGCTTCTCTTCGTTCATCTGCATCCATAAACTCCAACTCGTCTGGATCCAGTCCCGATAATTCTAACTCCGTCTGTACGTCAGAATCGTCTTTCAGTAGTTCATTTAGGAAAGTAAATTCCATTACGCTTTCCAGTGGACTAATATTTCCATCATGGTTCAGATCAAACATACTTCCGAATATTCCTTTCATAGCAGCTCCTCCTTTAATCGTTCATGTATTCATAGTAATCGGATTCACTGGCAAACAAGATATATTTACCATCTACCAATCCCATGTAACCATCACCAGTGTTAAAACCTTTCATTGCCAGCTCCTCCATTTCTTTGAATTTTATGATTTAATCTTCTTTGATGGTTACAGTGTATATCAATAGGTGGGGTATAAAAATCCCACGTAATTTTCGATTTTTTTAGCAACCAGCAGTCTTTCTGGCTTCCTATCCATTTATAACCTTGTTGTTTACTGATGCTTCCAGTATAATAAAATCCATACAGGAAATACACGCACAGCATGTGGACTTAACACCTGATAATCCTCATGTTTTGCGATATACAGGGAGGTCATTCTCATGGGGAAACAATCTACAAGAGAAAATAAAACAATTTATCAGATTTGCCGGGAAGAAGCCGGTCTTACCAGATCAGAAGCCAGCGAAAAAATGACTGCTGTTTCTGATTCTAAAATTGAAAAATTTGAATATGAAATACAGGAACCTACACCTTACGATATTATCCAGATGGCAGACGCTTACGGACGACCAGATCTCTGCAATTATTACTGCTCTCATAAATGCGAAATCGGTCATCGTTATGTCCCGGAAGTCGAAGTTTCTGACTTATCCAATATAATCCTGGAAACCATTGCCAGTCTGAATGAGATTAATCCTCTTATCACACGTCTGATCCAGATTGCCCGTGACGGTAAAATCAGCGATGATGAGATCAAGGATTTTGCTTTTATCAGTAACAAACTGGATGAAATTTCTCTGGCAATAGATTCTCTGAATCTCTGGGTTGATAAAACAGCCGGAGAGCAGGGACTAAACATCGAATTGCTCAGAGAAGAAAAAAAGAAACAGAAATAAGTATGAAAAAACAAGGCAGCGAACCTATTTATGGTTCACTGCCTCTTTCCTTTACATATGCTGTAACTGGTTTATGATGTATTCCGTTCTGCGAATAGCTTCTTCCACCTGATGTCTGGCATTATTGATTCGATCCTGCACCATCCAATCCACAACAAATCCATCAAAAAAATAATCTGCAAAAGATAAGAAGTCTCCAGTATTGATGTTTAAATTACAAGCCATGTTCACATCATTTAATTCTCTACTGAAATTACGAAGATCATATTTCGCCTGTTCCATATTTTGTCTGGCTTGATCCATCTTGGAGTGTTTAAACATCGTAGAAAAGAATCCACCGCCAAACATATCCACCAAGCCCCAATTTTTTGCACTGTTCAGGTTTTCTTTTGCTGTCCGAAGACTACTTAACGCACGTTGTCCTGCTTCAATCGCTTCTCGTTTCTCTTTTTCTATATCATATCCCATAATTTCTTCCCTCCTCGTATTTTTATGAGTTAGATGATATAAGTGCAATGATTCCGCCGATGATCAACAATGGAAATGCAATATAAATCAGTCCGCCAACAACCATTCCTATCAAAATCACCGGAAAAAATACAACTGTACAAAGCAGCTTTAAGACTCCCCAGGATGCTTTTACACCAAATATAAAAAATTTTCCAATAAACCAGATCATGCATATAGCATATAGCAAATAGTAACGATAACATATTCTACTCCTTCTGACTCCTGTAATGATTTGAATCATTCATTGTTTTGATTGTTTACTTGATATAAACTCAGATGTATTTCTCACACCAATTTTACTACTGAATTCTGGGTTCTTCTCTATTTTTTCAATCATCCGAATTAACCTTATTCTCTGTGCTGTATCCATCTGCTCACCTCATTCTAACAGTTCTGCCTTTTGATATTGTCAGTATAACCGGACAACTTTTCAAAATATATACCTAATACAAAGAATTGAACATACGTAATTCTCAATTTTCGAGGAATTTAAAAAAAGACCCAGAGGAAATTCCCTGAGCCTATTGGTTATATAGCAGTATTTTTTTCAAACAGAATCAACTTAACATCTATTCCATCCAACTTCTCATTAAATTCAAAAGCTCCTTCTGCTCTTTTTCGTCCCTTCTCATCTGTCCCATAATCAAACCATTTCGCCAAATCTAAAACAACAAGTGTATTTTTTGATATAGCTGATGAACAGCTGCAATATACAAATACAGCATCGTATTTTTCATATTCGCTCTGATTTACTTCGTTGCTTCATGCCAACTTATCTCTCGTAGCCTAGCCTTATATATGATTTCTGTTCGTCAGACCAGAGATTTGCTTACAGCTTCCTTCAGATTCTACCTCGCGATAGACACCCTTGCTGTTCGGCTATACACTTCCCACTATCTGGGCATGTTCGGGACTTGCACCCGTTAGAGCGCGCCCATGGCGCGCAAACACAAAAAAGCGCCGTATTGCTACGACGCTTTTGTCTTGCTCGGAAGATGGAGCAAGGGAACGCTATTCAATTATCTGTTGTACTTTTTCTTCCTGCTTACAACCGTTGTGCCAATGGCTGCACCGCCGCTGACAAACAACAGGGCAATCCACAGTGCAAGGTTGCTTGTATCGCCGGTCTGCGGACTCTTATCAGATGTTCCCGGTTTGGTACTGGCAGGCTTTTTCTCAAGAGCAGCAATCGCATCTTCGATAGCCTTTGCCATCTTGTCTACTTCAGATTGCTCCGTAATATTTTTACCACGGACAACAGCTTTGACAGCAGCTTCCACACCGGAGAAATCCTTGTAGTCATTCTTGTTTAGTGCATTTGACAACAGCATTGACGGCAGCTTCCAAGGCGGTGAGGTCCTTGTAGTTGTCCTTCTTCAGTGCATTTGCCTTGGCAATGGCTTCGTCGACCTTAGTGTAGTCGGCAGGTAAATAAGTCATTGCAATGGTCTGCGTATGAGTTGCTGTATCAGCCGTAATCGTAATATTGTGATTGAAAACCTCGCAATTATCTGCGCTGACTTCGACAGTATAAATACCCGTTTCCAAATCAACAGGGTTTGCTACTTCCTGACCATTCACTTTAATGACTACATTCGCCAATTCAGCAGGTGTTACGACAAAAGAAACTGTATACTTAGGTGCAGGCAAAAGGGGCGTTCCATTAGAATTAAATCGATAATTGCCACCAGCAGCAGTGATTTCATTAAAGAAATCTTCCGTTTTCATAAAGTCAAGAGTCTTTTCTGTTCCAGCATCCTGATACTTAAAGCAAGCCGGGACATTTTCAGTTTCCATGAAATAATTGTTTTCAAAAACAGGTGTATCAGAAGAAACACCGCCTGCAATACCGCCTAAACGCTTATAAGGTGTAGTGGCAGTATATTGAGATAAATCCATTTCACCAGCGAAATAGCAGTGTCTGATTTCTGTATCTGCACCAACTATCCCTGCAATGCCGCCGAAATCCGTATTTCCCTTGCCAAGAGGAACCATTTTCCCGGTGGAATAACAATTGATAATCTTTAAGGCTTGATACAGCTGCCCAACAATTCCGCCGGTACAGGATGTCCAAGAGGTCATCTCTCCTGTATTAGCACAAAACTGTACGGTACTGTTTTGAGCAAGGCCTACGATACCGCCCATCTGAAAAGAGGTGACATCCTTCGTTATTGAAAAATTCCCCTTGTTTTGGCAGTATTCAATTGTGCTATTTATCGCATATCCGCACAAAGCCACAGTCCCGTTAATATACTTGTCTGTATCCGTGAACGACACATCTGAAACGCAGTCAGAAATTTTGCTGTCTGCTGCAACGCCCGCTACCGTTCCAAAATAGACATACCCTGAATTGGACACATCCAGCTTGCCTTGAATTGTCAAACCGGAAATTTCAGCGCCGTAAACCTCACTGAAAAATCCGAAAGACGGATACTCTGTCTTTCCATAGTTTTCGGAAAGATTTAAATTGGAAATCGTATGCCCGTTTCCGTAAAATTTGCCGCTGAAGTAGTGCAGCAGATTTCCGTCGCCGTCAAAGACGCTGCCAATCGGTTTCCACGCAACACCTGTTAAATCCAAATCCGCATCAAGAGATACAACCGCATCTGTTTTATCGTCATATTCGCCATTGTCCACAGCTTTTGCAAATTGCAAAAGTTCATCTACTGTTATGATTGAGATTTTGTTGCTTTGCTCGTTCTCTTCTGCAAACGCTGTCATCGGAACAAGTGCCATCACAAGACACAACGCAAGCAGAAGGCTTAGAAGTTTCTTCTTCATTTTTGTTCCTCCAAAATAATTCTATCCGCTATTTTCTTCCTCCGACAGCGGACACGCCGGAGAAGGCAGAAGGTTTAACCGGAAAAGATTGATTTGCCGGTCGTGGTTAGGACTTCAATATCAAACCACCATCCTTCCGGCAAACGCAAAAAGCCGAAGCCAAGGCATAATGCGCCCTGTCTCCGGCAACTGGTTCGTTATAAATTGTATGAAATAAGACTTGACACGCTGAAAAAGCGGCGCTATGCTCCTGCCGAGCCGAGCCGGCAATAATTGTCGCATTTCCGTTTGCCATAGTCAAGTCCTCCTTCCATAATTTCTAAGGCAAAAGGATATGAATTCCCCTGCCCCGTAGATATACAAAGATATTTTAACAGATTTTTTCCAAAATCTCAAGTAATTTTCAGAATATTGCTCTCATCTTTTTTTCAAAGCATTGCCTTCTTCCATTACTCACGGAACTTTATGACTTCTTGAATAGTACCCGAAAAGGAAAAGCCGCCGTCTGTGACAGCGACTTTTCTCTTTAGCGGGTAAACCGTATCAGCAGTTCATTTATAGCATCCACTGCGCCGTGTCTTTTCGCCTGTATCTCTCGATTTCGCCACTCCATAAGGCACTGACAAATTACTCTGATTTCTACCGGCCCAAAGGGGATTTTCTTCTTTCGCCCCGGCTTCATTGTTTCAGCAATGTCACACAGGCGAAGGGCGAGTGAGTCAATCTGACCGTTGGTTTCTGCATCATAGCTCCTGTGCTGCTGTATTAAGCCGTTTATCAGCACCCGCACCTCATAATCGTCCATCTTGACATTCATAGCCGTCCTCCTAACAGTAAATCAAATCGTTTGCAACGATTTCCATAGCAGCGCTACGGATGTTGTTCATTCTCTGTACCCACAACATTTGATTTTCCGAAAAAGAGGGCTTCCGTAACGCCCTCTTTTTCGGAAAGCTGCTTTACCAGCCGTGAAAACAATGCTTCTGCCTGCTCGTTGAGGTCTGCAAGGTAATCGTTCAGCTTGCCGGTAGTCAGCAGCTCGGCATACAAGCTGCAAAAGTGATCACACACATAAGGGTCGCCAAGAAAAGCGACGTGACTCTTTTGAATTTTGACTTTATCATTGCGTTTCCTCCTGTAAAAATTGAAAAACACACCGTATCTCTACGATGTGCCTTTGTGGATTTTCTTTTACGACAAGATTTACCTGCCGAAAAACAAATGCGGATTTTTCGTTAATTTTTCATTTTACCATACACCTCCAGTCCGTTCATACTGTGCGATTGCCCCTTAGAGATAGACATATACTTTGAGATAGTTATATTCAAGTGAGATAATATATATCATTTTCGGTAGGTAGAAGTATAACTAAGGGGTTAGAGTGTGAGAAAGGGGAACTGTAACTCAGGCTATCTGCTGTCACGTTCTGCACGATTACGCAAAAACTTGTTGTAATGCTCCAATGCTTTGCAGACAAAATCCTCCGTCTGACTGACGGGAATGTTTTTCGGGATAAGCTGTCTTACTCTGTCGCCCCTCAACACGATTTTTTCCTTATCTTGTAGTTTGCGAATATCCGTATAAATAGAAAAAACCCTTTGAGAAAAGGATTTCTCCTCTCTCAAAGGGCAAGTTGGCAAACTGGGATTTAGCCTTTTAAACCTTTCGCTTGCCTGTCCATATCTTCAATAACAATGTCGTAAATTTCTCCAAGCTGTGAACAATATTCTAATACTTTCCATGGTTCATTTGTATGAAAATGAATTTTTATAAGTTCTTCATCTCCAACTGCTAACAAACAATCTCCGTTAAAATTGTTTGTGAAATATTCGCTAATTTTATCTTCATCAAGATTTTCGCCTTCTATTAAAAGTTGAGTATCATATTTAAATTCTAACATCTTATTATCCTCCAAATTCCGATTGAACAAAATCGCTGCGCGATGGCCTGCCAAGGCTGTGGCGCAGTTTTAT
>OLPX01002464.1_pt1 | contig 10861 bp, 10 predicted proteins | sample 1672491 | NCBI WGS metagenome assembly OLPX01 (sample SAMEA3136692, study PRJEB25190) | human gut metagenome | biome: human gut; feature: human-associated habitat; material: faeces | place: Austria | collected 2013 | reverse complement strand
CCCTTTTGCTCAGTACATCGCCACTGTTTGACGAGCTGCTGTTTCTCATTTACGTACAGACAAAAGTCACACGATTAAACCAAGCCCCTGTTATATTTGAATTGCGCATAGAGGATAACAATCAGACCGATCACCACACCCACTAAGAGAATATAAAAATGGTATTCTCTCGCTGAAAATCGCTGCAGCGCACCCGTGAGAATGAGACTGATTCCCATTATACCAGTGCCGGTCCCCATGCACTTGCCATATAGCGGTTGGTCCTCTTTGGACACTCTCATACGATTGTACCAATGAACGCTTTCGATATGCCCTCTAAAATTGCAGATTCCCAGTACAACCAAAATCACGCCTAATAGAATCATAGAGATAGATTCCATCGTGGATTCCCCCTCGAATAGGTGCGTTTTAACGTTATATCTTAGTATTCAGGGCGCTTTCCAGGGTCATACCCTCCCGTTGGGACGCATGGCAAAAACGGCAACTCATGCCTGCGGAGTCAGCTGCCGGATGCCCTGCTGGACCCGGCGCAGGGTCTCCTCCTTGCCCAAGATGTGGCACAGCTCCACCGCGCCGCCGGGGGTGGTGGCTTTGCCGGAGACAGCCACGCGAACCGGCCACATGATCCGGCCGTTTTTCAGACCCTGGGCCTCGGCCAGGTGGAGAAGGGCGTCGTGGATGGCCTGGAAGGACCACTCGGTCATGGCCTGGAAGACCGGTACCACCAGGTGGAGAGCTTCCAGCGAGTTCTCCTCGTTGGTTTTCATTTTCTTATGGAGGTAGAGCGTATTGCTGTATTCCGGCAGCCGGTCGAAGAAATCCACCATGGGGGGAATCTCCGTCAGGGTATTCAGGCGGGTCTGCACCAGGGGGGCCACCAGACCCAGGTCAATGGACGGATTGGTGATCCCCTGTTTCAGATAGGGCTCCGCCACCGCCAGAAAAGCTTCCGGTGAGAGGGCCTTTAAGTAGGCGCTGTTGAAGTAGTTGAGCTTCTCCAGGTCAAAGATCGCGGGGGATTTGGAGATCCCTGTGATGTCAAAGGCCTGTACCAGTTCCTCCAGGGTAAAGAATTCCTGTTCCGCCAGTTCTCCCCGGGGAGACCAGCCCAGCAGAGCCACATAGTTGAGGATGGCCTCGGTGAGATAGCCCTGGGCTTTCAGGTCCTCGTAAGAGGGGTCCCCATGGCGCTTGGACATCTTGTGCTGGGCATCCCGCATGACGGGAGAACAGTGAATGTAGGTGGGAATTTCCCACCCAAAGGCCTCGTAGAGCAAGTTATACTTGGGAGAGGAGGAGAGGTATTCGCTGCCCCGAACCACATGGGTAATGCCCATGAGATGATCGTCAATGACATTGGCAAAATTATAGGTGGGCAGGCCGTCCCGCTTCATCAGAACCTGGTCGTCCAAGGTGCTGTTTTCCACGGTGATCTCCCCAAAGGAGGCGTCGGAGAAGGTGGTGGTCCCTGTATGGGGGATTTTCTGACGGATGACATAGGGCTTGCCGGCGGCCAACTGGGCCGCGACCTCCTGCTGGGACAGGCAGCGGCAGGGGTCCTCAGCCCGGTCAAAATCTCCGCTGTCCTCCTCAGACTCCGCTTTCTCGCAGAAGCAGTAATAGGCGTGGCCTTTCTCCACCAGCAGCTCGGCGAATTTGCCATAGAGCCCCCGGCGCTGGGTCTGGATATACGGCCCCACCGGGCCGCCCACATCGGGGCCCTCGTCGTGGGTCAATCCGCACTCGGCCATGGTACGGTAGATGAGCTCCGTGGCCCCCTCCACCTGCCGGGTCTGGTCGGTGTCCTCCAGGCGGAAGATGAATTGGCCGCCGGCTTTCCGGGCGATGAGCCAGGTGTACAAGGCGGTGCGGAGATTGCCCACGTGCATGTATCCGGTGGGCGACGGGGCGAACCGGGTGCGGACAGTCCCCTTGGGGATCTTTGCCTCCAGCTCGTCAAACCAGGTCATATCCATAGGAAAGGCCTCCCAAATTAAAGTATCGTTTTTCTGGGTAATATTCTAAAATTCGCACGGGAAATTGTCAAGGTTTATCGCGGGAATTCTTGCACGGAGGGGGTTGTTGTGGTAAGATAAAAAGACATGAAAATTGAGCCGGATCGGCTTTCTGACAAGAAAAAGGGTGGATTCTTGCCCACGGAGGTATTATGGAACACGAGAAAAAGATTATTTTCAGCGCCACACAGCCCAGCGGAAAGATTACCCTGGGAAACTATCTGGGCGCCCTGCGCAACTGGGTTTCTCTGCAGGAGGACTATCACGCCCTTTACTGTGTCGCGGATGAGCAGGCCATCACCGTCCGACAGGACCCGGCGGCGCTCCGCCGGCAGACCCTGGAGCTCTATGCCCAGTTTATTGCCTGTGGTCTGGACCCGGAAAAGAGCACCATTTTTATTCAGTCCCATGTGCCCCAGCATGCGGAACTGGCCTGGACCCTCAACTGCTATACCATGTACGGGGAACTGAGCCGGATGACCCAGTTCAAAGACAAGTCGGCGGCCCACGCGGACAACGTCAACGCAGGCTTGTTTACCTATCCCAGCCTGATGGCGGCGGATATCCTTCTCTACCAGACCGACTTGGTCCCCGTGGGGGAGGATCAGCGGCAGCATGTGGAGCTGACCCGGAACATCGCCCAGCGGTTCAACGGCATTTACGGGGAGGTCTTTACCATGCCGGAGGCCTATATTCCCAAGGTCGCGGCCCGGGTGATGTCTCTGAGTGAGCCGGACAAGAAGATGAGCAAGTCCAGCACCAATGAGAATTCCTACATCCTGGTGATGGACCCGCCGGAGGTCATTCTGCGCAAGTTCAAACGGGCGGTGACCGACAGCGAGGGCGGCGTCTATCGTTCCCCGGATAAGCCCGGGGTCTCGAACCTGATTGAGATTTATGCGGCGGTAACGGGCAAGAGCCCGGAGGCGGTGGAGCAGGAGTTCTCCGGCCAGGGCTATGGCGCGTTTAAGCCTGCGGTAGGAGAGGCCGTGGTGGAGGCGCTCCGCCCCATTCGGGAGGAGACCCAGCGCCTGCTGGCGGACAAGGCCTATTTGGAGAGCCTCTACCGCCAGGGGGCGGAAAAGGCCGCTGCCATGGCGAACTGGACCCTGCGTAAAGTGCATAAGAAGGTGGGCTTCGTTCCCCGCTGACGGGGGAGCGGCTCAGACCTGCCTCTTGCGGCGGTCCCCAACCCCTAAGACCCAAAGGAGTGTTACAATAGAATGACAATGGAATTGCCGGCCATCGCGCGGATTGCAGCGGCGCTGGTGGCTGCTCTGCTGATCTCCTTCATTGCCACACCGGTGGTGAAATCCATTGCCCAGATGGTGGGCGCGGTGGACGTGCCCAAAGACAACCGACGGATGCACAACCATCCCATCCCCCGGATGGGCGGGTTGGCGATTTTCCTGGGCTTTCTCCTCAGTACCCTGATTTTTGTGCCCATGAGTTCCTCTATGCGGGGGATGCTGCTGGGGGGCGTGATCATCGTGATCCTGGGTATTTTCGACGACATCTACGCCCTGCCCGCCCTGCCCAAGCTGCTGGTGCAGATTGCGGCGGCCCTGGTGGCGGTGCTCCATGGCAACGTGATCCAGGTTCTGTCCAACCCCAATATTTTCAGTGAGAATCCCTACTGGACCTTGGGCTCCCTGGCGGTCCCCCTGTCCGTCATTTGGATTGTTGCCATCACCAACGCGGTCAACCTCATTGACGGTCTGGACGGCCTGGCGGTGGGGGTGGCGACCATCAGCTCCCTGACCATGCTGGTCATTGCCATGCTGGTCAGTGAGAATGTGGTGGCTCTGATGATGGCGGCGCTGGCCGGAGGGTGCATTGGATTTATGCCCTATAATTTGAACCCGGCGAAGATTTTTATGGGGGATACGGGCTCTACCTTCCTGGGCTTTGTCCTGGCCACGGTGTCCATCCAGGGCCTATTCAAGTTTTACACCATCATTTCCTTTGCGGTGCCCTTCTTGATGCTGGGCCTGCCTCTGTTTGACACCTGCTTTGCTATCCTGCGGCGGTTGGCCAAGGGCCAGAGCCCCATGGCGCCGGACCGCAGTCATGTGCATCACCGGCTGATTGACATGGGCTTTAACCAAAAGCAGGCGGTGGCCATCCTCTACGTGATCAGTGCCATTTTGGGCCTGTCCGCGGTGGTCCTCACCACCAGCGGGGCCTTGAAAGCCATGGTTTTGCTGTGTGCGTTGTGCCTGGCGGGGCTGATCTCCGGGAAAATTTTTCTCAGCCACAATGAGAACCACCAGGAAAAAACAAAAGAAAAGGAGTCCAATGACCATGCCATTGAAAGTCATGACGATCTTCGGGACCCGCCCGGAGGCGGTGAAGATGGCCCCTCTGGTAAAGGAACTGGAGAGCAGAGCTGAGATTCAGAGCATCTGCTGCATCACCGCCCAGCACCGGCAGATGCTGGACGACGTGCTCCAGCTGTTTGCCATCCAACCGGACTACGATCTGGATATCATGGAGGCTCGCCAGAGCCTGTACACCATCACCAGCAAGTGCCTTCTGGGAATGGAGGAGGTCTTTTCCCGGGAAAAGCCGGACCTGGTTTTGGTCCATGGGGACACGTCCACCACCTTTTCCGGGGCGCTGGCAGCCTTTTATCAGAAAATTGCGGTGGGCCACGTGGAGGCGGGCCTGCGGACCTGGGACAAATACTCCCCCTTCCCCGAGGAGATGAACCGGACCCTGGTGGGCGACTTGGCGGAGTTCCATTTCTGCCCCACCCGGGCAAACCGGGAGAACCTGCTCCGGGAGGGGCTCCGGGAGGGGGTTTTCGTCACGGGGAATACCGTCATTGACGCCCTGAAGACGACGGTCCGGCCGGACTATCGCTTCCGGAGCCAGCTGCTGAATACCTTGGACTACACGGGAAAACAAGTGATTTTGGTGACCTGCCACCGGCGGGAGAACTATGGGCAGCCCATGACCAACATCATGCGGGCCCTCCGTCGGATCGTGGAGGATTTCCCCCAAGTGGAGCTTGTCTATCCGGTGCATCTGTCCCCGGTGGTGCAGGAGGCGGCCCGGGCCCACCTGTCCGGCCACGACAGAATCCATTTGATCGAACCTCTTACCCCGGATGAAATGCACAATGTCATGGCCCGGTCCGCCTTTGTGATGACGGATTCCGGCGGACTGCAGGAGGAGGCCCCCGCCTTGGGCCGGCCCGTTCTGGTGCTGCGCCGGGAGACCGAGCGCCCTGAGGCCGTGGCGGCGGGAACGGTGCTGCTGGCGGGGACGGAGGAAGACGTGATTTACGGCCATGCCGCCCGTCTGCTGACCGACCCGGCTGCCTACCGCGCCATGGCCCAGGCGGTCAATCCCTATGGAGACGGTCAGGCCTGTCGGCGGATTGTGGACGCCATCCTGTGGAAGCGGGGGTTGCGGGGCCATCCGCCGGAGGAATTCTCCGCCGGATGATGGGCCATCGTCTGGAGCAGTCAGGAAAGGGGGTGGGCTGTGTTCCATGGACCAGAAGAACCGGACCATTTTGGTCCTCGCCATTGCGGTGACTGTGTTTGCCGCGGTCTTTGTGAGCCTCGGCCTGCCCGCGCTGACAGGACGTGCGCCGGAGGTGGTACTCCCCGATGTCAATCAGGAGGCTGTGAGCACGGAGGGGAGAGACTTCTTGCCGGTGGAGGTTCGGCCGGATACGGTGCAGAGTGTCATCGCCAGTCTCTCCCGCCCGGAGAGTTATTATCGCCAACTGACCGTCCGTCTGTTCTGGGCGGGAGGAAGCTCCGCCGACCCGGTGGAAATTTGGGCGGACGGAGGGTATGTTCGTACGGCCATCACCACAGGGGGAAGCACCCAATACCGGCTGGTGGGGGAGGGAAAGCTCCGCCTTTGGTATGCCGGGGACCGCGCCTGGCAGGAGGTGGACGCCGGGGATGACACCGCTGATCTGGCCCAGCGGATTCCCACCTATGAGGATGTGCTGGAGCTGGATACAGAACAGATTAGCGCGGCCAGCTATGAGGAGAAAAACGAGGCGTACTGTATCTTTGTGGAGGTGAAACGGTCCCAGGACGTCCTGGATCGCTACTGGATTGACACGGATACCGGGCTGCTCTGCGCGGCGGAGACGTATGAGGAGGATACCAAGGTCTATGAGATGACGGAGACCCAGCTGCGTGCCCCGCTGGAGGATGGCATCGTCTTTTCTCTGCCTGACGGCACCATCCTCCATGAGAGCTCAAGTGTCACTGTCCCGGAGGAATAGAAAGGCCAGGGCCAGCAGGAGGACCAGATCAAAATGATCCCCTTCCCGCCACAGGAGAAAGAGGATCAGCAGAAGAAGGATATCTCCGCTGTCCAGTTTTCCCAGCCCCAATTTGCCCAGCAGGCCGGACAGCCCGCCGGTGCCTTTGGAGCCCAGCAGGGAAGAAAACATAGACTCAAATCCCGGGGGATGTTCCTCCGGGATTTTTTCATAGGGACCGCCTCCTGGTATGTAGGCATTATAAATGGAGCTCACCCTCTTTCCATAGGCGGTAGGCCTGCCGGGCTGCCCGAGACAGCCCGGCCAGTTGGATGGCTTGGTCCAGCTTTTTCTGGCGCTCCTCCCGCAGGAAGGGCCGGAGCGCGGCGATCAGGGCGTCGGCCTCCTGGTTGGACTGGCGGCTGGCCTGGAACAGCTCCAGCAGGCGGCCCATCTGCCCCAACTGCTCTGGGGCGAAGGGGGGCGGGGCAGCGGATTCCGGCTGGGGGGCCGCTTCCCCGGGGGAAGGAGGGGACTCCGTCCCCATCCCCAGCTTTCCGGCCAGGGACATGATCTGTCCCATGGCGTCAGGGTCTGCCAGCAGAGAGTTGAGTGCTTCTTCAAAGTCGGCCATGGGGAATCCCCTCCTTTCCAACGGACCAGGCGGATTACTTGTTTAAGGTTTTGTTCAGCTGCTCCATGGCCTTGGCCGCTTGGGGGTCTGACGAGAGCTCCTGCAGAACGCTGCTCAGGGCAGTGGTATCCCCCTGCAGGGCGGACTGCGCCGCGGCCTGCAGGCGGCCCACGTTCTTTTTTTGCAGGGACTGGAGGACCTTGCGGGTCTCCGGGTTGGCCAGCATCTGGCGGATGGCCTTCTGGTTTTCCAACAGCTGCTTGGCCTGGGGATTGGAACTGAGTTGATCTGCGAAATTTTGCATAACATGGTCTCCTTCCGGGTATTGCTGTCCCATTATATGAGCCGATGGAGATGGATGTGCCTGTCAGAACGCAGAAAAAGAAAATTGGGTCTGGAAAAACCGCAAGGAGTGTGCTATGATCGTTCCATCTTCCTGTTTCCCGGAAATTCGGCCAGAAAACCGGGAAAAGGGAATTCCTGGTAAGGCAATAGGAGGAAACACGACATGCTGATGGCCATTGATGTAGGAAACACCAATATGGTGTTCGGCCTATTGGAGGGGAAGGAACTCGTGGGGAGTTTTCGCCTGATGACAGACGCCAACCGGACCTCGGATGAGATTGGGCTGACGGTGTGTGAATACTTTCGGCGGTTCAATCTGTCCACGGACCAGGTCTGCGATATCATCATCGCCTCCGTGGTGCCCCAGGTGATGTATACGCTCACCAGTGCCATTGTCAAGTATTTTGGAAAAAAGCCCATTCTCATTGATGACGATGTGTCGCCGGGCATCCAGTATGAAGGGGAGGACCACCTGGGTGCGGACCGGGCGGTCTCCTGTGTGGCGGCGATGGAGAAGTATGGAAAGCCTCTGGTGGTGCTGGACTTTGGGACCGCCACCACAGTGGATGCCCTGGATGAGAAGGGGATCTATTTGGGCGGGAGTATTTTGGCCGGGGTCCGGGTCTCCACGGACGCGCTGTTCCGCCAGGCCGCCATGCTTCCTCGGATTGAGCTCATTCGTCCCGCCTCCGTCCTGGGCCAGAACACCATTGCCCAGATTCAGGCCGGTTCTGTCATGGGTTACATCGGCGCCATTGAGTATCTCATCCGCCATACCAAGGCGGAGATGGGATACGGCGACGGCGTGAAGGTGGTGGCCACCGGAGGCCTGGCCCGTTTGATCGCGGACAATACGGACCTGATCGACGTGGTGGACAGCCAGCTCATTGTGGACGGGCTGCGGATCATTTATGAGCGGTATCAGAAACAACGAGGAAAGTAAAAAATATGAGTGACCTGTTCTCCTTTTTCATGGAGAACAGGTCATTTTTTTCTTGATAAACTATGTCAGAAATAATAAGAAGTCAGCTATCAAAAGGTATACCTTTTGATAGCTGACTGTCTTTTTGCATTTTACAGTAAAAGAGCTGGAAAATCAAGGCGCTTTTTCTTTCCTTTGAGACAAATCGATAAAAATTAACGGTTTTTTTCTTTTCTTTGAAAGGTGTCGAAAGGTATACCTTTTGACATCAAAGGACTTTAGATAGCTGTGGATCAAAATGCCCAACAGATTTGATGAAAGAAAGGGAGGAAATAATAAGATGAAAAAGCGAATGCTGTCAACGCTCCTGACACTGGGTATGTTGTTGACACTGACCCCGGCAGTGTCAGCGGAAGTCCCGGAGGGGTCCGCCGGAGATATTCCAGAGGAGACTTGTAAAGTCGAGTATAAGGAACAGTCGGATGGGATAGAGATTCAAACAGAGAAGGATTCAAATAATATTATTCATTTGGATATCACAATCAATGAGACCGCTCCCTCTAATGTTGTTCTGGATTTTAGTAGCGTGATTCAGGAGGCCGAAAACATTACCTACATGCCGGGTGCTATTCAAAAGTTTAAGGTTCATATTAAAAATCAATCAGGAAAAAACTATCAATATAAAGATGGCAGCTTTGTATTGAGCACAGCGGATACCGATGATTTTGGCACTTTGGAGGAAGGTGCACTGCTTCCGTTCTTGGGGTATGATGGCCAATATATCCCGATTACTGCGGTTGGCTCTATGCTCCCCAAATATTTCTATCAAGATCTTTTTGGGAAAGGGTCTTCAGCAGCGGTAACCTTCGAGGAAATGTGTCAAATTTTTGATAAGCTGGAAGAGAAGGGGTATGAGGGAGAAAACCCGTTGGATAGTTATATGCTGGAGTACTTAAATAAGGAACTCAAGACGGATTGCGGATCAATGGAAGAACTGTATTTAGAAAAGCCAAAAGAGGTATCTTCGATATTATTTAGTTCAGGAGTTACTCATAACGGCATTTATACAGTCAATGAGCAAGACTTACAAAAGTATATTAGTGAGTATCCTTGGCTTAACACTTACATTTATGCTCAGAGGAGTGCTCAGGGAAACTTGAACGTACAAATAAAATGGCCCTCAGAAGTGCTGGCAAAAATCAGCTATGACCATTGGTATCAGCGCCTGTTCCAGTTTGCATTTGGGCAGGAAAATATAGAAAAGCTGAAGACTAATACAGCGGATGATCCTTTTACGAACGCGCACAATGTTGCGGATTATACGATGAATGAAGAAACCTATGGGGAAGCAAATGAATATTTTAAAGATTTGCTGTATGCAGATGCGTTAAACAGCAACGAGGAGACCGTTTTTGACATGGCGTTTGCGTTGAACGGACCATTGATGGGGAATGTCTATCAAAACTACTCATTTAGTTGGTACAACGTGATTGAGCTTGAGGAGATTGAACCTGTCACCATAACTCCTGCTGACATCACTATCTATACCGGCGGCGAGAGCTATGACAGCGTGGTAAACGGCAGTGGGAACGAAATTGGCGCGGTGAATAATGGACTGCCGACACCTGGCTTCTATATTGATTTACCGGAAAGTGTGAATGCGTGGCTGCTTGAACATGTTGACAAAGAGAATATCATTACAACTGAGAGCGGAAAGCAAATCGTTGACCTGTCTAAATTTTTGACGTTCACCTATAACTACGCTGGAGAAACAAGAACATGGGAACTGGAACGATACGACACGCATGACAACGAAAACAACAGCACGGCGTATGATCGGTTTATTTACCGTATTAAGCCTGCTGTCGTGGAGAATCAGGAAATCCCGATCCGGTTGCAGTTTACGGATGAAAATGGCATGTTCATGACCAGTGATGATTTTACTGTTGATTTGGAGGATTTGTTCCATGAGTATGACATGACGATTTATTCCGGAGATCTGGAGACACAAAAAGTAAAGGCTGTCCTCAGAGTTGGAGAGCAGGTTGTCTCGTACGCTGCTGAAGTGGGCGAGGGAAAACTCACTGTGCGCGGTGTAACCGATCAGAACACGGCAACCACAGAGGTGGTAACGGAGGTGCCGGTCGAAGAAGTGGATAACATCACGGCGCATGTGCCAGAAGACACACTGTTTTACATCAATGAGAGTCAGCTTGAAGTGGCCGAACCGGAGAATGTCAAACTGCTGGTGGACAGCATCGTACCAGACGAAGACAACACGCTGTATACCAAAGCGGTGGACGGGTTTGAGGAGATTACATCTGAGCACAATGTAAAATTTAACTATCTTGATCTGGTGGATACCGGCAACGGAAATGCGTATGTGACGACAGCAGGAAAACCGATTACGGTTTACTGGCCGTATCCGGCGGGCACCGACAAGATGGATGAGTTCCATATTGTCCATTATGAGGGCTTGGATCGAAATAATAACACAAGTCTTGCGGACGGAGAATATGATATGGTCTTGTATTCTGAGGAGAATGGCAACTTGGAAAACACAGATCAAGGGATCAGGATCACGGTAGAGTCGTTTTCTCCCTTTGCTCTGTTTTGGGAGGAGGACTCTGGCGGCAACGGCGGTCACGGTGGCAATGGCGGCAACAAGCCCAGCCTGAACACCGAGGACCACTACGGCTACATCGTGGGCT
>OLPX01002463.1_pt1 | contig 10863 bp, 7 predicted proteins | sample 1672491 | NCBI WGS metagenome assembly OLPX01 (sample SAMEA3136692, study PRJEB25190) | human gut metagenome | biome: human gut; feature: human-associated habitat; material: faeces | place: Austria | collected 2013 | reverse complement strand
TGACCAGCGCCCATGCGCAGTCCATGGGCGGCTCCCAGGTTTTTCTGGAGGAAGGCGAGAAGCAGACCGTGGAGACGCTGATCAAGTGCATTATCATCGCCTCAGGAAACGACGCCTCGGTGACCATGGCGGAATACATAGGGGGCACGGAGCAGGAGTTCGTGCGCATGATGAACGAGCGGGCCGCGGGCCTGGGCATGACCAACACCCATTTTGTGGACTGCTGCGGTCTGACCGATTCCCCGGACCATGTGACCACGGCCCGGGATATCGCGATCATGTCCCGGGAGCTGATCAACCGGTATCCGCAGATTCACAATTACTCCACCATCTGGATGGAGAACATTACCCACGTGACCAAACAGGGGACCAAGGAATTCGGGCTGTCCAACACCAACAAGCTGTTGAAAATGGCCACCAATTTTACGGTGACGGGCCTGAAAACAGGCTCCACCTCCCTGGCGAAATACTGTCTGTCCGCTACGGCGGAGAAGGACGGGGTGCGGCTGATCGCCGTGGTCATGGCGGCCCCGGACTTTAAGGCCCGGTTTGCCGACGCCCAGACCATGCTGAATTACGGTTACGCCAACTGCCGCCTCTACGAGGACAAAGAGATGCTGCCGCTGCCGCAGATGGCCGTGACGGGCGGCGTTGCCGATCAGGTTCCCCTCTATTATGAAGGAAGCTTTTCCTATCTGAGCTTAAGCGGCGAGGATCTGGACCAGGTGGAGAAGAATCTGGTGCTGGAGGAGTCGCTGCCCGCTCCGGTGACAAAGGGTCAGGCCGCCGGTGTGATCACCTACACCCTGGGCGGAAAGAAGCTGGGCGAGGTCCGGGTATTGGCCGCCGCCGACGTGGAGGAAGCGGGATATATGGATTACTTAAAGAAGCTGGCGGGAGCGTGGCTGGGAACGGCCGGATGGCTGCCACAGGCGTCAGATTAGGGAGAAGGAGAAAGATGAAACACTATATTATCGTAAAGTTTAACCAGGAGGGAAAACAGCGGGAGAATCTGGTTCAAGATATTGAGGCGCTGTTTCGGGAATCCGTAGACATAAAAGGGGTTCACGGGGTGTCCGTGCACACCTCGGTGATTGACCTGCCCAACCGGTACGACCTTATGATCTGCGTTGAGATGGAACGAGAGTCCCTCCGCCTGTTCGACGATTCGGAGATCCATCTAAAATGGAAGGCAGGATTCGGGCAATATTTGGAGTCTAAAACAATATTTGATTGTGATTAGAGTTCAGAGCGCGTGGTCCGTGAGACATTTTTACGGGAATCCGCCTGAATTTCGTGCACAATGATGTTTTTTATCTTTTTGACTCAAAAAAGTTGACAAATCCTTAACGTTTTTCTATAATGGGTTCCATGTTAAAGGATTGACAGGATTAAAAAAGGATTGAAGAAATGATGAGGGAGCGCCGGTACTTGCAGCCGGCGCTCCCTCGGCGTTTCCATTGGGTTTGGCGTTCCCGGAGCGGATTAAACTGAATATTTTTCGATCCATAATAAAGCCGGAGATTCAAAAGCGGAACATCGCTTCCAATGAATTTCCGGCTTTTCAATTCTGCGCGCCTGATTTCCACCAAGCTGCGTAAGCCCCCTCTCTGGGACAAATTGGGAGAAAGTGCTGACTTTAGAGCCGGTTCATGGTAAAATGGAGGGGAGTTTCAGGAACATGACCGGCCGGATGCTTAGAGTTCGAGGGGGAAAATTTGTATGAGAGAATTGGTTTGGGGGAAGACGCTGCGGTCGCGGCTGATCCGCTATAACTTCTTTATAATCTGCGTCATCGCCATTTTTGTCAGCGTGTGCAGCTATATTACGGCCAGCCGGAAGACGCTGGAGGTGGCGAAGAATTCGCTGCAGCATCACGTGGAGAGCATCTCCTACCGGTACCATCTGGCCTATGAGGAGATGATCAATATTGTCCTCAACTGCACGGAGCGCAAGACTTTTAATCTGGGAGAAATTGGAAGGGGTCTGACGCCGGGGGCCAGGAAGAAGGGGCTGGATTACGCGGAGTTGATCAAGGATTACTGCGCGATCACGGAATATGGGGATTATATTGTGAAGCTGTCCGTGTTTGACGACCAGGGCGGCATGGTGCAGACGGGATCTTCCTTTGGCAGCACGGACGACGCCCGGGGGATTCTGGAAGGCGGCTGGCTCGACCGGGAGCTGGACAAGACCATGGACAGCTATGAGCTGGATCTGGTGGAGTCGCCCTTTTTCCAGCACGAGGGGCAGGTGCTTCCCATCGCCAGAACGCTGACCGGGAGCCGGACGAATCCGGGAGGCTGGGTGGTGCTGTGCCTGTCCACGGACCTGTTTCAGGACGTGCTGAGAGATACCACCGGGGGCCAGGAGGCGGTGGTGGTGACGAACAGCGGCAAACGGATCGCCTCCCTCTACGAGCCGGAGGATCACCGGGCGGAAAATGACCGGGTGATTCGCAAATTGCAGCAGTCCGGACAGGACAAGGGGCTTTTGGAGATGCGGCTGCACGGCAAAAACAGCCTGGTGGCCTTTGAAAAATACGAGCGCAGCGGAATCATGGTCTACGAGACCATCACCCTGGACAGCCTGAAAAACGATCGGATCATGATCATCCAGACCGTGATTATCATGTTTGCGGCCTGCCTGATTTTCGGGTTTATCCTGTCCGTGCTGATCACCAACCAGATCAAAAAGCCCATCGACCGGCTGGTGCGGCACATCGGAGACGTGGCCGCCGGGGATTTCACCAGGGACCCGGACATCGAGGGGGAGGACGAGATCGGCACCGTGGGCAAGGTGGTCAACGACATGTCGGAGCAGATCGACACCCTGATGGCGGAGCGCCTGGAGGTGGAGAAGGAGAAGGGGGATTTGGAGCTGAAAATGCTTCAGGCCCAGATCAATCCCCATTTTCTGTATAATACCCTGGATTCCATCCGCTGGATCGCGGTGATACAGAAGAGCAGCGGGATCGTCAAGATGGTGACGGCGCTGTCCGGGCTGCTGAAAAATATGGCAAAAGGATTCAACGAGAAGGTGACGTTCCGGAAAGAGCTGGATTTCCTCAACGATTATGTTACCATTGAAAAGGTGAAGTATGTGGAGCTGTTTGACCTGGTGGTTCAGGTGGACGAGCCGGAGCTTTACGGGGCGTTGGTGATCAAGCTCACCCTGCAGCCCCTGGTGGAAAATGCGATTTTTAACGGCATTGAACCGGGAGGCAAGCATGGAACCATACTGATTCACGCATACAGGGACGGGGAGGACTTTGTCATCCGGGTGAGGGATGACGGAGTCGGCATTCCCAGGGAGAAGATGGCCTCTATTCTCAACAATACGGAGAAAGTGAAGGGCAGCTCCATGAGCGGAATCGGCCTGCCCAATGTGGACCGGCGCATCAAGCTCAATTATGGCGATGAATACGGACTTACCATAGAGAGCGAGGAAGGCAGCTTTACGGAGATAACCATCCGGATGCCGCTGGAATTCGCAGCCGGTTAAGTCCGGCCCACGCGGGTGGAATCGCAAAGCCCGGCCCACGCAGGTAGGGAATATAGATGAAACAGATAAGGGGAAAAGACATATGTATCGTGTGATGATCGTGGACGACGAACCGCTCATTCTGGCGGGAATCGCGTCCCTGCTGGATTGGAAGGAATACGGATGTGAGATTGCCGGGAAGGCGGCTAACGGTCAGCAGGCATTGAAGCTCATGGAGGAGCAAATGCCGGATATTGTGATTACGGACATCAAGATGCCCGGAATGGACGGCATAGGCTTTATGAAGGCCGTGAAGGAGCGGGGCTGGGACGATGTGAGCTTCATCCTGCTGACCAATCTGGAGGAATTCAGCCTGGCCCGGCAGGCCCTGTCCCTGGGTGCGGTGGAGTATCTGGTGAAGATGGAGCTGACGGAGGAAAAGCTGGCGGACAGCTTACGGCTTGCCATGGAGCGGCAGGAGTTAAAGCGCAAGGCGGATGCGGCCGGAACGGCCGGAACCGTTTCAAGGGAGGAGGCGCTGAAGGGATATATTGAGCGGCTGCTGGCCGGCGACGGCGGAAGCGGGGAAGATGGAACCGGCGGCCGGGACGGGGAGTTCGATTCCTTTCTGCGGGAACCGGTGCTGGCCATCGTCAGCTTTAATTACGGATACGAGGGATTTTCCGCTGATTTTACAAAAGAGGATCAAAAGAAGGTTATTTCCTTTGCGGAAAATATCATCGGACAGATGGTGAAGGGGTATTTTGACCACAGCTGTCTGGTGCGCCGGGAGCTGAACAGCCTGGTGCTGGTGGTGTCCACGGAGGGGATTGAAGATTACCGGGAGCAGATCCGCAGCCTGGGGGAGAAGATTTTGTCTGTGGTGAAGGACTATTTCGAGGTGTCCGTTTCCGTAGCCGTCAGCAGCAAAAAGGAGAGCATGGGGGAGTTCGGGGCGCTGCTGTACGAGGCCATGAGCGCCACCAACCACTATTTTTACCACTCCCTGGACCCGGTTGTGTTTTATTCCGGGGAATGCGAGACCAGCGCCAGGCACACGGGGAGCTTCCACATCGGATTCCTGAAAAAGGATCTGTCCCAGGCCGTGGCCTTAAACGACAGCGCGCGGCTGGAGGAGATACTGGATCAGGTGGCCTCCCTGCTAAGGGAGAACAATCCCTCAAGGCAGCAGGCGGTTAACGCCTGCGCCAACCTGTATTTCTTCCTGTCCTCCTTCTTTGAGGACGGGGAGGAGCCGGACTTTCCGTACGAGGTCAATATCATGGAAAAGCTGGGGCGGCTGGGGACCCTGGGCCAGATCATCCAGTGGATCAACTGGTTCAAGGAGGCGGTTTCCGCCATTTTGGAGCGCCGCAGGGACACCCGGGTGGACAAGATCGCGGAGATGGTCCGGGAGTACGTGATGGAGCACTACAGGGAGCGAATCACCCTGGGGCAGGCGGCGGAGGCGCTGAACATCAGCCAGGGGTATTTGAGCACCGCCTTCAAAAAACAGTCGGGGGAATCCTTCACCAGCTATGTGTCCGCAATCAAGATCGAGAAAGCCAAGGAGCTGATCGCCGGGCATCAATACATGATGTACGAGGTATCGGATTTGCTGGGCTTTGACACGCCATTTTATTTCAGCAAGGTGTTCAAAAAGGTCACCGGTATGTCGCCCAAGGAGTATGAGGCTCAGTGCCTGAAACAGAAAAAAGTGTAAAAATGTGAAAATTTTATATAAAAAAATAAAATCCACCTGAAAATATTGCAAAAACCATGAAACGGGTCGATTCGGTTTTTATTTTGGCTTTGGTATAGTTATATCAGAATTTGAAACTGCAAATTTTAAAGGAGGGTTTTATTATGAGATTAAAGAAAACAGTGGCATTGGCGCTGGTGACGGCCATGGCGGCGACTATGACGGCAGGCTGCGGCGGTTCATCCGACAAGGGATCTGCGGCTCCCGAGACCACGGCGGCAGGCAGCGAGGCTGCGGGAAGCGAAGCAGCGGAGAGCAAGGAGACGGAGGCGGCCGCTTCCGGAGAGAAGCAGAAGCTGACCGTGTCCGTGTGGGACAACGACGCGACGCCCCAGTTCTCTTCCGTGACCAAGGCGTTTATGGAGAAATATCCGGATGTTGAGGTTGAGTTCATCGACGCTCCGTCCGACGAGTACAACAACAAAGTGACGGTTATGCTGGCCGGCGGGGATTCCGATCCGGACGTCATTTTTGTAAAGGACACTGAGAACCAGGTGACCATGAAGGACAAGAACCAGATCCTGAATCTGGATGAGTATATCGCCAAGGACGGCATTGACCTGACCATGTACAACGGCGTTGCGGATCAGTTAAAGATGGACGGCAGCAGCTACACCCTTCCCTTCCGCAAAGACTGGTATATGTTGTACTACAACAAGGATCTGTTCGACAAGGCTGGAATTGAATATCCCTCCGCCGACATGACCTGGGATGAGTACGAAGAGCTGGCGAAAAAGATGACAAGCGGCGAGGGCAGCGAGAAGGTATACGGCAGCCACAACCACACCTGGCAGGCGCTGGTAGCCAACTGGGCGGTTCAGGACGGCAAGAACACCCTGATGAGCGAGGATTACAGCTTCTTAAAGCCCTACTATGAGCAGGCGCTGCGGATGCAGGACGAGGGCGTTGTACAGAGCTACGCCAACTTAAAGACCGGCAGCAACCACAACATCAGCGTGTTTGAGCAGCAGCAGTGCGCAATGCTTCCCATGGGTTCCTGGTTCATCGGAACGCTGATTCAGGACAAGGAAGCCGGAAAGTATGACTTCAACTGGGGCGTAACCACCATTCCTCATCCGGCAGACACCCAGGCGGGAGCCACCGTTGGCTCCACCACGCCGGTAGCCATCAACGCCAAGACCGATGTGCCCGATCTGGCATGGGAGTATGTGAAGTTCGTAACCGGTGAAGAGGGCGCCAAGGTGCTGGCCGACAACGGAATCTTCCCGGCGGCGGAATCCGATGAGATCAGCAGCAAGCTGGCGGCAATCCCCGGATTCCCCGAGGACGGCCAGGCTGCCCTCAAGACCACCAGCTGGGTTCTGGACCGTCCGCTGGACGCCAAGATGGCGGCTGTGAGAAAGGTGCTGGAGGAAGAGCATGACCTGATCATGATCGGCGAGGAGGATGTGGATACCGGTATCGCCAACATGAACCAGAGAGCTCAGGAAGCCAGAGAAGATTAATTCATTGAACGAACCATAAGCGATTAAGATAACAAGCAAAGAGCGTCTGATTAACGTGTCAACGAGGGTTGGACGCTCTTTTTGCGCCTTAAAATAAGGAAAATGGTGATCAAAATGACGGGAAAACAGAAAAAAGCATTGAAGAGGAATATCATTGGCTACTCTTTCATCCTTCCCAACTTTATCGGATACTTTATATTTATTTTCGTCCCGGTTATATTGACCTTCGTCCTGTGCGTGATGAAGTGGGACGGCTCCAGCGCGCCCCTGGAGTTTGTGGGGCTTCAGAACTTTGCAAAACTGTTCCGCGACAGCGGATTCCGCATATCGGTGAAGAATACGCTGTACTACGCGGTGTTTACCGTCCCCTTAACCATGGTGGCGTCCCTGCTGATCGCAGTGCTGCTCAACTCCAAGATCAGGGGAATCGTGGTGTACCGCACCGCGTTTTTCTTCCCCTATGTGGCCTCCCTGGTGGCGGTGGGAGCTGTGTGGAACATGCTGTTCCAGCCGGAATTCGGCCCGATCAATGAGTTCCTCAAATTCATCGGCATCGCCAATCCGCCCAAGTGGTGCGCTTCCACGGACTGGGCCATGACGGTGATTATCATCGTCAGTGTGTGGAAATACATGGGGTATTACATGGTGGTGTATCTGGCCGCTCTCCAGGGCATTTCCCAGGATTTGTACGAGGCCGCCAGCATCGACGGAGCCACCGGCTTTAAAAAGTTCCGCTACATCACCATTCCCATGCTGACGCCCACCACCTTTTTCGTGGTCATCATGATGACCATCCAGTGCTTTAAGGTATTCGACCTGATTTACGTCATGACCGGAGGCGGTCCCGGACGGTCTACCAACGTGCTGGTAAACCATATCTACAACGCGGCCTTTGTGGACTTCAAGTTCGGCTACGCCAGCGCCAGCGCCCTTGTGCTCTTTGCTATCGTGCTTGTGGTGACGGTGATTCAGTTCAGAGGCGAGAAGAAGTTCACGGACTATGTATAGGAGGGGCATGAGATGGAAACGAGAACGGTAAAAAGTAAAATATTCATCTATACGCTGCTGACCGCGCTGGCGGTATTGGTGGTCATCCCCTTTGGGTGGATGCTCCTGGCCTCCGTAAAGACCAGCAACGAGGTGTTCAGCATCCCCATGAAGCTGTTTCCCAAGGAATTTCAGTGGGCGAACTACCAGACGATCTGGGATAAGATTCCGCTGTTGACCTTCTTTAAAAATACTTTCAAGATCGCAGTGTGCACCACCGCGCTCCAGGTGCTGACCAGCTGCTTTGCGGCTTACGGCTTTTCCAAGGTGGAGTTCAAGGGAAGGGATTTCCTGTTCCTGGTGTCGGTCACCACCTTTGCGGTGCCCTGGCAGGCCTACATGGTGCCCCAGTTCGCTCTCATCTCCAGAATGGGGCTCACGGATTCCCATCTGGGATTGATCCTGATGCAGGCGTTTTCCGGCTTCGGCGTATTCCTGATCCGGCAGTTCATGATCGGCATCCCCAACGAGCTTTTGGAGGCGGCCAGGATCGACGGGCTGACCGAGTACGGGATCTTCGGCAAGATTGCGCTGCCCTTGGTAAAGCCGGGCATCGCCACGCTGGTTATTTTCACATTTGTAAATATCTGGAATGACTTTATGGGTCCGTTGATTTATTTAAACAGCACCAAATTAAAGACCATCCAGCTGGGTATCCGTATGTTCATCTCCCAGTACGGGGCGGATTACGCCCTGATCATGGCGGCGTCCGTATGCTCCCTGATCCCGGTGCTGATCGTGTTTATGGTGTGCCAGAAATGGTTTGTGGAAGGAATTACGGCCGGAGGAGTGAAGGGCTGATGGAGAAGCAGAAGATCGATATGAAGTGGTGCGCGGACTATTGCAGAGAATTCTGGCCGGAGGAGTGCGCCCACATCCTGCGGATTGCAGACGACGCGGTAGAGCGGCGTTTTCTGTTCGACCTGCCCTGGGATATGGAGCAGACCGCGGAGGCTGTGGAGTTTGAGGGGGCCATTGACTGGCAGTACATGCCCAAGAGCGACCCGGAGTTTATCTACCAGTTCAACCGTCACCGGTACTGGATCTGCCTGGGCCAGGCTTACGCCCTGACCGGAGATGAGAAGTACGCCGCGTGTTTTGTGGGACAGCTGACGTCCTGGTTGGAGGAAAATCCCATAAATCCGGGGACGGTCAAAACCACCTGGCGGACCATCGAGGCCGGAATCCGGGGAGAAAACTGGGTGAAAGCCATGGAATATTTCCGGGACTGTGCTGTGGTGACGGAGGAAGTGCGGGAGCGGTTCCTGCACGGGCTGCGCCTGCACGGACAGTATCTCCTGGACTGTAAGGTGCCTTTCAGCGACAAGAGCAACTGGGGCGTGCTGGAGAACCACGGCCTGTTCGACATCGGCGCTTATCTCATGGAGTACGGCAAAGATGGCCGGGGCGGCGGCTGCAGCGCCGGAACAGGTCTGGCGGAGGCCGGGGAAGCGTATGTGGAGGAAGCCCTGGCGCGCCTGGAGCGGGAGCTTGCCATCCAGGTTATGGACGACGGAGTTCACTGGGAACAGTCTCCCATGTACCACAACGAGGTGCTGCGCTGCGTGCTGGAAGTGCTGCGGATGGCAAAACGCCGGGGAATCAGCCTGCCGCCCGCCCTCACCGGACAGGCCCGGGCCATGGCCTTAGCGGACCTGGCCTGGATGAAGCCGGACAGGACCCAGCCCTGCGGCGGGGACAGCGACAGGACGGACCTGCGGGACGTGTTTACCCTGGCAGCCTGGCTGTTAAAGGACGAGGAGCTGCGTTTTGCGGGATATGAGCGCCTGGATTTTGACAGCGTCTGGGATTTGGGGGAGGAGGCCGCCCTGGAATATCGGAGCATGAAGTCCAAAGCGCCGGAACGGCTCTTTTACCCCATGGTGCAGAGCGGAAACTGGTGCCTCCGGTCCGGCTGGGGCCGGGATGGGGACTACCTGCATTTTAAATGCGGTTCCCTGGGAGGCGGACACGGCCACTTTGACAAGCTCCACGTGGATCTCTGCGTGGCCGGGGAGGACGTACTTATCGATTCCGGCCGCTACACCTATGTGGACACAAGCCTGCGCAGGCAGCTCAAATCCTCCTGCGCCCACAATGTGCCGGTGGTGGACTGGCAGGAATACACCCAGTGCGCCGGCTCCTGGGAGGTGAAGGGGCGGACGGCGCCCGCTGCCCGGGACTGGTGCCAAAAGGGGCCGTATACATTTTTACAGGGCTCCCACCTGGGGTATCTGCCCGCCGGGGTTCTGGTAAACCGCCGGATTCTCTCCATCGGCTCCCGGATTCATGTGATTGCGGATGAATTCTACGGGGCCGGGACCCATGTGTGCGGTCAGGTGTTCCATCTGAACCCCGCCGGAAGCGTGGAGACGGGGGAGGACGGCTTCCTCTACCGCGGAGCCAGGGCGGAAACCGCGTTTTACCGGTTAAAACCGTCAGAGGGCGGCGGAGCGGAGGGAATGGAGCTGGAGGAGACGCCGGTTTCATTTCACTACAACCAGCTGGAATACGCGCCCTGCGTCAGCCTGTGGAGGGAAGCGCCTCTGTTTGTCTCCATGATCACGGTGGCGGCCGGATACGAGGCGGGCGATCCCAATCCCTACACGGTGGAGCGGGTGCCGGTCACGGCCCCTGTCACCGGCAGACGGCTTGGGGACGGGGAGGCGGAGGGACTGCGGATCCGGGACGGCAGGCATTCCTGGCTGGTCATCCTGAACCATCTGGAAACGGGTGCGGACGGCGAGTACATCGGCGCGGACGGACATTACGGCCTGGGGCGCGTGATGGCTCTGGATGAGACAGAGCCGGGAAGCCGGTTGACCGTTCTCCAGTGGTAACATGCGTATAGAGTAAAGGAGCGGACAATGCAGACAAAGGACAGTTTAAAGACCTATCAAATCATGGAAAAGGGGGAGGCGGAGGCCTGCCTGGACCTGGCGGTGGATCTGGTGCGGGAAAACTTAAAGACCTTCACCCACTGTTTTCCGGACTCCAACAGCCGGAACAATTTTTATCCCAAGAGCGACAACCGGGAGTGGACCACGGGCTTTTGGACCGGGGAAATATGGCTGGCCTACGAGCGGACCGGGGAGGCTGCTTTCC
>OLPX01002458.1_pt1 | contig 10877 bp, 7 predicted proteins | sample 1672491 | NCBI WGS metagenome assembly OLPX01 (sample SAMEA3136692, study PRJEB25190) | human gut metagenome | biome: human gut; feature: human-associated habitat; material: faeces | place: Austria | collected 2013 | reverse complement strand
GGTTCATTACTTTAAATCGCATTTTAATGCCCGGCTCGTTCTGCTCTTACTAATTAATGGGATTGTTCCTGTTCTGCTCATCAGTCTCACAACGTATCCATTCTGGTTCCGTACCATGCGTTCAAAGGAACTCACCTTTACATACAGCAGGATCTCAACCATCAATCAGGCCCTGGATTCCCTGACAACGGACATTGAACAGAATATTACACATATTTTTTCCAATGAAAATATCCGCAGTTATCTAAAGGATAATTACGATGAAGTAACGGTCGAGGGACATAAAAAGCATATGCTGATTGAGAATTTTCTTAAGTCCATTTCAAATTACGGTGAAGTTGCCTGCTCGTATACACTCATCGACCGCTATGACCGTATTTACACCAATGGTTCCAATGTCAACCGTCTTCAAAACTTCGACGGTCCTCTCTGTGAGAACATTAAACAGGCCTCTCCCGGTACTTACTGTACAGAACGGAATCTATACAGTACTGACAGTCAGAAAGCCCTTACCTACGGCCGCGTCCTGAAGGAGGATGACGAAATACTTGCCGTTATCCTCGTGGATATCAGCCCGGAGCTCCTTCATTCGATTTTAGGCGATTATGACGGAGAAAATTATCAGGTATTCATTGCAAACCCAAATAACGAGCTGATTTATACCAATGCCATCCACTCTCTGAGCAAACCCGAGATTATGGAACATCTCCTCTCTGCCCAGGGAACAACTGTGACCCTGGAAAGAGAACCTTATGAGATGGCGCATGCCAGCTCTCTCTTATCGAATTACCACACTTATGTGCTGGTTCCGCATACATATATTTATAAAGATTCCGGAAACATCAGAATTTTGTTTGTTATTATCCTGATTCTTGTTTTCCTGCAGACCATTACATGTTCCAGAATCATCTCGAAATCACTTTCCAGAAAGATTCTTCTGATTAAAAATGAACTGCTCCGCTTTATTACAACAAGGGAGAAAAGTGTCTTTCATCATAAAAACAACGACGAGCTGAAGGAAATATCAGACGGTATCGTGTATTTGGAAAATGAAATCGACAAGATGCTGGAGGAAATTCAGTCAAACGCAGAAAAACAGCGCCGGCTTGAACTGCAGACGCTGCAGCAGCAGCTGAATCCACACATGATTTATAATGCACTAAATACGATTACACAGCTTGCAAGCCTTCAGGGCGTGAAAAATATTGAGGAAGTCTCTCTCGCATTCACCAGAATGTTAAAGCTCGTATCCAAGAACACAGAAAACTTCGTTACACTGCGTCAGGAAATCGGCTTTATCAAGGACTATATTTCCATAAAAAAATATAATAATTTTCAGGATATTACACTTCAGTGTGATGTTGCCGATCCCCTGCTGGAACTGCCTGTTTTAAAGCTTCTTCTGCAGCCCTTTATTGAGAACTGCATAAAGCATGGTTTCAGCAATTTCGAAAAGGATGGTATAATCTTTCTCTATGCGTATCTGGAGGAAGAACAGCTCCATATCATCATTGAAGACAACGGCTCCGGAATCAGAAAAGATCAGATTGACCAGATCCTTTCTCTGTCCTGTCAGACAGAGGAAACTTATTCCAACATCGGTATCCGGACGTGTATCGAACGCCTCCGTCTCCAGTACGGAAGCCGCTTTACGTTTTCCATTGCCAGCGATGGACAGACCTTCACACGCATTTTATTAAGCTATCCTGTAAAGGAGGACTCACATGCTTCAGACACTTCTTGTCGATGATGACATACTTTCGTTAAATAAACTTCAGACATTTCTGGCAGACCTCGGCTTCATCCATGTCTGCGGACAGCTGCTGGACGGGACCAGTGCCATCGAATTCTTAAAGCTTCATGGTAATTCTGTAGACATTATAATTCTGGATATGGAAATGCCGGGAGCCAGTGGATTAGAGGTAGCCGGATATATCCGGAAACATCAGCTTCCAATTACGATACTGGTCATCAGCAATTACGATAATTTTGAGTATGTAAAACCAATTCTCCAGGCCGGAGCCTATGATTACCTCCTAAAACATGAGTTGTCCCGGTCTCTGCTTGAAACAAAATTGTCAGAAATACAGCACCATATCGATAAACAGCAGCTTCATCAGAGACACTGGAACCAGATGTGTCAGCTGTCAAAACAGCAGTATCTTCGGAATCTGGTCTTGAATTATGAAATCCCGGAGGAGAGCCGCCATTTTTTTGCTTCCGATCCTTTGCTAAATGGCAGACGGCACGTTGCAGCATGTCTGCAAATCACCAATTTCTCCAGTATCTATCAGAGTATTCCGGATGAACGCCATCAAAAGGTGGTAAATACTGTTCTCCACTTTTGCGATACTTTTTTTACTTCGCTTCAAAGGGGAATTATCACTCATATCAATTACGGAGAATTTCTGGTTTTATTGTCCTTTCCTGATCTCACCAGTGAAGCAGCCATTCTTCAGACTGCGGCTCAGGATATCAGCCTTTTAAAAAACAACCTGCGGCGTTATCTTTCCATCCATACCTTTGCAGAAACCATGCCAGTCTTCGATACGGTGGAGCATTTACGGCCATACTACCTGAAAATTCACCACCGGCTTCAGGTAAAGCCGTTTAACAGCGATTCTGACCTATCAGAAGAAAAAGAAGAAAATTCTCCCCTGCTGCTCTCCCTGCAGGAAGAAAATGAGTTGTCGGAATCCCTTCTTCATCTGAATGAAAAACGTGTGACAGAAATTGTCACCCATATTTTTGAATCTGTACAGCAGACACACGTTTCTCTTCTGGAACTTCAGCGTCTTGTACTCCGTCTGACCGAAATCATGCAGCTGGCGCTGCGGACGGCCACACCGGACCATGAGGCTATCGCGGTGCAGCCGCCGGCCATCCATAATATCCTGGATATTGACGCATTAAAAAAACAGTTTCTCCTCTATTACCATCAGGGTCTGGAACAGCTTATTTCCACCTCCGTCTTTCAATATCCGCCATTAATACAGAAAGCATTGATTTACATCCGCCAAAATTACCATCTTGATATCTCCCTGTCAGATATCAGCCGGCACTGTGGGGTGTCTGAGGTCTACTTTTCCAGAGTCTTCAAAGATGCTATGGGGCTTCCCTTTACGAAATATCTAAACACTTACAGAGTCAGAATCGCCTCGCATCTGCTCCTTCAGTCCAACGATTCCCTGAAAAAAATAGCAGAAAAATCAGGATTTCAAAGTTATAATTATTTTTTGACTGTTTTTAAAAATTATATGGGCGTTACACCGGTGCAATATCGGGAGAAAACAATGGACACTCCCGCAGACTAAAACATAAGATGCTGCCAAAGGAACGATAATCCGTTTGTCTGATTACGTCTGTTTTGCGGCATCTTATACGTCTGTACCGGAAACAGATTGAATCTCTTTACAATAGGCAAATTCGATCTCTTCACAAAAAAGATGACAGCCGTCCCCATTAGAGTTATAATACTTTTTTAAAGGAGATGACTTCATTCATGAAAACCAAAACAAAATCCATATTGGCAGCTCTCCGCTCCAAATTTATGGCGGCCCTGCCAATTATTCTTTTTTTCCTTTTTTTATTTTACTCTACGATTCTTTTATTCGGCATTTCTTATTCAATCCTCGTATCGGTGGTTACAATCCTGTTTAAGGTAAATTATCGGAAATCTTTCACAGTCAGGCAGCTGATGGTTCTGGTGGGAACACAGTTTTTGATGGCTCTTCTCAGCTTTTTTGCGTCCTTAAGCCTTCCTCTCTGTATACTTCTCAATCTGATTGTCCCATTTCTGCTGGTCTTTCTTCAGACCTCACAGTTTAATCAGCTGGGATATTTTGCAAATGCCATGTGCTTTGTCTTTCTCCAGCTGCGGCCTGTTGGCCGGGAGGGGCTGGCTCTGCAGATGGCGGCTCTGGCTTATGGCCTGGCCGTTTTGACCATTGTCCTGTTCTTCTGTTCCTTACGGAATAAAAAGAATGATCATTTTTCCCCTGCAAAAAGGGGACTTCTGCTTCTGGCGGACGCGCTTCGTGCTCAAATAGAGCCGAAGGCCCATGCCACAGAACAGGGAAAACCGTCTGACAGTCCTGCCTCCGGACAGGCGGAACCCATTTTTCCGATCCTGCAGGGGCTTTACGGAGAAGCATACAAAAGCCGGGGGCTCACCTATGTCGTGAGCCCCCGAGGGAAAATCCAATATATGTTTGCACTGCTGTTTCAGCGGGCAGTGTATTTTCTGACGAACCCATACCAGGCCTCCATGCTCTCAGATCCGAACCGGCATGACCTGTTGGAACGCCTGGCCCAGTATATGGAGACTGCCGGAACCGATGGATTTGAGCAGGAGGAACTGGTTCGAACAGGCAGCGAGCTTCTGGCCGAGGTTGAGGAGTGCGATGAAATTCCCTGTATATTCATTCAGAATTTTCTCCGCCTCTTCCTGCTGATTCTGGATAATATTCGGCAGGATGGCGGAAAACAGAGTTCTCACGGTTGGAAGCTTCCCAGCTATCGCCGCCCGCTTAAGAAACTGTTTGGCCAGATAAAGGCGGATACATTTGAGACTCGTTTCGCGCTTCGTCTCAGCGCAGTTCTGACGATTGGCTTCGCTTACAGCATGATCAGCCAGGCAAACCACGGCTACTGGCTTGTGCTGAATGCCTTCCTGCTGCTCCGTCCTATGTATGAGGAAAGTGCCACCCGGATAAAAACCCGTTTTATCGGAACACTGGCAGGCTGCCTGATCCTGCAGCTTCTTCTCCCGCTGTTTCATGGAACAGGCTGGCATTTTTTGCTGGCAACCTTTATGGCGGTGGGACTCTATATGGAGACGGCCGGAACCTGGCAGCAGGCCCTGTTCTCCACCTGCTTTGCCCTGACTCTTACCACACTGGCACTCCCACAGATGCTGGCCGCTGAACTCCGTATCCTTTATGTTGTCTCTGCGATGGTACTCGTACTTCTCGTAAACCGTTTTGTATTTCCTACACATCAGAAAGGACAGTTCCGCTATAACCTGTATCAGCTGTTTCACATACACCACGTTTACCTTCGACTGTTGGAGAGCAGCCTGGCCGCCCCTCTGGATTATGGTGTCATCTGCGATGTTCAGATCCATTACCATCTGATTCACGACCAGATTATCCAGTATCTGAAAAAAGCCGGAAGCGAGGATTCGGCCTTTATCAAAAAACTTCTCTGGATTTCCTGGCACATGATATCCGAGGCAGAACAAATGCTTTTCTTGATTAACAACAGAAAGACCCGTACGGTTAATTCCGCACAGATGGAAGATTATCTGGCCTTTACCGCCTGTATTTTAAGCGAAATCCAGGAAATGCTTCATATGAAAGCCGACAGGAACCGTACCGTAACTCCGGAGATTCTCTATAAACGGACGATGGAAGGAGAACCCCGGTTATCGATGCTGATGGAGCAGTATTCGAAACAGCTGTCTGAGATGTATCGTTGTGTCTGCGGCCATAACGGGTGAGGCAATGAGGCGGTTATTCACCGCCTCTCATGTCATCTATACCTTTTCATGTCAGAACTTAAGCCTGCACTCTGCCCCATCGTAACGGTGTTTCCCCTCGTTCGCCTCTTAAGGGATTTCTCTGCAGTACTGAAATCCCAGCTTTTCCATAACATGGCCGGATGCCTGATTCTCTTTAGCGTATCTGCCCACCAGTTCCTTTACCAAATACATAAGTTTTTCAAACATAATACCAGAAAATAAATATCTGTACCCAAATCGTACTTATTCACAAAATAAAAATCGCTACAAAGCTGATAAACTCTAGCTTTATAGCGATTTATCTATTTACTCAAATTCAATCGTAGCCGGCGGCTTCCCCGTACAATCATACAACACCCGGTTCACGCCCTTCACCTCATTAACAATCCTCCTGGTCACAGTTCCCAGGACTTCCCACGGAAGTTCTGCCGACTCCGCAGTCATAAAATCAGATGTAAGCACAGCTCTCAGTGCAACCGCATAATCATATGTCCTCTCGTCACCCATACATCCAACCGACCGCATATTCGTCAGCGCTGCAAAGTACTGGCCAAGTCCCTTATCGACTCCGGCTTTTGCAATCTCCTCACGGTAGATCGCATCGGCTTCCTGCACGATTCTCACCTTATCCGGTGTGATCTCACCGATGATGCGCACGCCCAGGCCCGGGCCCGGGAACGGCTGGCGGTAAACTAAATACTCCGGAATTCCAAGCTCCAGACCGGCCTTTCTTACCTCATCCTTAAACAAAAGGCGCAGCGGCTCGATGATCTCCTTGAAATCCACATGCTCCGGAAGTCCGCCCACGTTATGGTGAGACTTGATCACAGCCGACTTTCCAAGACCGGATTCAATCACATCCGGGTATATGGTCCCCTGTACGAAATAATCCACGGCACCGATCTTTTTTGCCTCGTCTTCAAAAACACGGATAAACTCTTCACCAATGATCTTGCGCTTCTGCTCCGGCTCCTCAGCCCCCTTCAGTTTCTCATAGAAACGCTCCTGGGCATTGACACGGATAAAGTTCAAATCATAAGGACCATTGGGGCCAAAAACAGCCTCCACCTCATCGCCTTCATCCTTGCGAAGAAGACCGTGATCCACAAATACGCAGGTCAGCTGTTTTCCAACCGCTTTCGCCAGCATAACGGCTGCTACAGAAGAGTCCACACCGCCGGACAGAGCACAGAGTACCTTTCCGCTGCCGACTTTTTCGCGGATTGATTTGATGGAAGACTCCACGAAGGAATCCATCTTCCAGTCTCCTGAACATTTACAGACATTGTATACAAAATTGGACAGCATCTTCATGCCTTCCTGTGTATGCATAACCTCCGGATGGAACTGAACCGCATAGAGGCCGCGCTCCTCGCATTCCATGCCTGCCACCGGGCAGACCGGTGTGTGAGCAGTTACCCTGAAGCCTTCCGGAGCTTTTTCTATATAATCGGTATGGCTCATCCAGCAGATCGTTTTTGGGCTCACGGAATCGAGAATCCGGCTGTCCGCCTCTGCATCCACTTCCGTCTTTCCATACTCGCTGACAGGAGCCGTCGCAACGCTTCCCCCCAGCATATAAGCCATCAACTGAGAACCATAGCAGATTCCAAGGATCGGAATTCCCATCTCAAAGATTTCTTTTTCACAATGCGGGGAATCCTCCTTATATACACTGTTGGGACCTCCGGTAAAAATGATTCCCTTCGGATTCATTTCCCTGATCTTATCCAGTCCCAGTGTGTATGGATGAACCTCACAGTAAACATTGCATTCTCTGACTCGTCTGGCAATCAGCTGGTTATACTGACCACCGAAATCCAGAACAATAATCATTTCTCTTTCCACGGGTATTCCTCCTATTATAATCATGTACAGTATCACGAATGCCGGAAATGAAAAAAACGGACATAAGCCGCTTTCTCTTTAGCATTCCCGCATTCCTTCAATAAAAAACAAAAATTGCAAATGAAGATGAAAGGCTGTTGCATGCATCTTAAGCGATTTCTGCAACAGCTCTTTCCTTGATATTATATTCTATCAGAAAAGCATTGACAAGTATTTTCTCACACCCTCATGAAAAGCTGTGAAAAATAAACGACTCCCACTGCCCAAAATCCCGTTTCTTTGACACAAAATCCAATCGTTTGACACAGGTTTCTCCGCTCACAGCGTACATTTCGCCTGCCCGGATACGCTCGCCCCACCTTTCGGTCAGACCAGATCCTGCCTGAAAATCCGCTTCACAGTTTCCGCATTCAGTCCTCGGATCACCTCCACCGCCATGGACACAGCCGCTTCAATATCTGATTTTGCGCAGAAATTATAATGGCTGTGCACATATCGGGACGGAATCCCCAGCACAAGAACCGGAACAGCCTGGCCGGTCAGGCTAATCTTACCTGCGTTTGTACTGCCGCCTCTTCGAACGGCATCCTGGTATGGAATTCCGAATTTTTTCCCTGTCTCATGGGCATACCTGATGAATTCAGGATTGGAGATGTAGCTGTTGTCCAGATGACGGATCTGAACACCGCCCCTCATTACTCCCTGTGCTGTCCCCAGCTGAACATAAGGATCATCGGCGGGTGACCCCTCAAACACAATCGCAAGATCGGGCTTCACCTGCTGAGCAGTCACTGTGGCCCCTCTGGTTCCCACCTCTTCCTGCGCGGCAAACGCCCCCACGACTCTGGCTGCCAGTCTTTCTTCCTCTGCCATAAGTGCCTTCATGGTCTCGATAATACAAAAACATCCCAGCCGGTTATCAAAAGCTTTTCCAAAACAGATACCATTTTCTTCATGATACTCATACGTCACATCCGGAACAACAGGATCACCCGGACGAATTCCATATACAGTCAGTACCTCTTCCCTGCTGCATGCTCCCACATCAATCAGTATGTCTTCAATCTTCAGACTGTTATCCGCCTTCTGCTCCGGTGTCAGGAAGTGAACGGGTTTCGAAGTAGTAATCCCTCTGTGCAGTTTCCCCTCTTCCGTTCTCACGATCACCGAGTGGGCCGGGAGACTGGTAAGATGGAAGCCGCCAAGTGTTACAATGCTCATAAGACCATTTTCCATAATGGACTGGATCATAAATCCGCATTCATCGAGATGGGCATCCAACATCAACACAGGACGTCTGTCCGATGGTATCTCATCATTCCTGTAAATCCCACAATTTCCCCGGCTTACAGCAGTCAGAGGCGATGGCGTCATCTCTGTGTATACATTGTGCATCGAATCCTTTCTCACAGCCAGCCCGCCGCAATATTTTTTTACTACCCTGACCACATCTTCTTCAAAACCACTGGGTCCAAATGCATTGGACAGTTCTTCCAGAATCCTTAAATCAACCATGTTACTTCTCCTTTTTCTGTATTTCTCTTCCTGCTTATGCAGTTACTTCTGAGGCTCTATTTCTTTAGTACTCCCGTGAATCTGTCCAGATTCGTCAGAGCTTCGCCTGCGCCTCTCTTTCTTCTATGATGAAACCGCAGTAATGGCAAATTCTATCTCCATACTTTGCCGCTCCTGATTACAGCAGTCTGTATGCATTTACAAAAAATTATAACATGAAATGATAATTTTTCCTATCTTGCAAGGAAAGTTGTTTTCTGCCGCAAATACGCAGCGTTGGCCGTGAACAATAAATACGCAGCAAATGCCACCTCCGCAGGTTGAAAGCTTCTGCGAAGATGGCATTGGGACTAACATTCACTCTGTTTTAAGGCTCATCAACTCTATTTCCTGTCTAAATACTCTTTAATTGCACTTCCGATGAATTTTGATGCGCCTTCTCCATATTTTCGATCGTTCACTTCCAGATACACGGGATTGGACTGATAAGCCTCTGCCGTAAGTAACCAGTAATTTTCTCCCATGTCGATTCCTCTATTACTTTCTTCACAAAAAGCAATCAGTTCGCTTACGGCTGCCTGTACTTCCGCAGATGAGGGATCTCTGGTTAAATCTGCTGTAAGCCGTTTCGTCAGCAGTTCCGTTTTTTCCATAATTCCATCTACTTCATTTTCTGAGATAACCGGCCCCTCGGAGAGATAGTTTTGAAAATTTTCCTTCATTGCTTTTGTAAAATTCTCAATACTGCCATACTGTCTGACCGCTGCCTCTGCAATCTCTACCTCTTGCGACTGAAGATCACCAAATAATTCATCAAACTGCTCCATACTTCCGAGCCGCCTGATAATCTCCGCCGTATGCGTCGCTTTAAATTCACCTAAAGCCTGAAAATATTCGCTCATATCAAACTTTTTAAAGTCCATACACGTTTCTCCATGAATTAATTTATCGAGTAACTCCAAAAGACCATTCAATCGGTCTCGTTTCAGCCGGATTAACTCCTTCTGCTTTTCAAATGCTGCCTTCTTATCAAATTGCGGATTTTCCATAATCACTTTGATTTCCTTCAGTGTAAAATCCAGTTCCTTAAAAAACAGAATCTGCTGCAGTACTTCCAGTGCACTTTCATCATACAGTCTGTATCCGGATTCCGTCATCTGCGTCGGTTTCAATAATCCGATCTCATCATAAAACTGGAGTGTCCGAACACTGACCCCCGTTAATACGGAAACCTGTTTGACAGTCATCATCATTCTCACCTTCCTTCCCTGTTGAGTTTAGTCTGCGTTTCCCTCTGCCGGCACGAAAAGAATCGATGACCTCATCTCTGATTATCACTTTACACTATCACCATGCGTGATAGTCAATACTTTTTTATAATGTTTTTTACAGCTTTCAAGCCACTGCCTCCTGTTTTATGCAAAAAAAGAACAAACTTCATAATTCGTTAGAAAGCCTTAATAAATTTCATAATCTTTTTACGCTGCGGTCAAATTTATGTTACATTTTTCCAGTATGATAATATTATAAACATAGGAAATCGAATTAAGCAGTCAGAGCGCTTCCTACATATGTTTCCACTAAGTCGGCGGGGTTGACGGAATGTCACCTTGCCGGCTCAACCTAATTTATGGGGTATTTTCTCATTGCTTTTGCAGTTTAATCTTTAGTGAAAACAGAGGTCGAAAATTTTTTTAATTTTTTTGGCTAACCTCAAAAAATCCTGCGATTTCGGAGCCAAATTTATACTGAAAAAAGGGGGTTAGCCGGACGCAAAGTCAAAACCCGACACAAAATGACAATAAAATTTAGAGAATCTATTGAAAACTAAATGATTTATCTGTATAATGGACTTGCGAATTGTATAATATTATTTAATTTTTGTTACACGAATTGTATCCTTTTGCTGATGCAATTCGCACCCTCACGGGGACTGTAACGTTTCTTTCCGCATCTCGTCGATGCTGATTTTCTTCGATGCAATTCGCGCCCT
>OLPX01002448.1_pt1 | contig 10906 bp, 9 predicted proteins | sample 1672491 | NCBI WGS metagenome assembly OLPX01 (sample SAMEA3136692, study PRJEB25190) | human gut metagenome | biome: human gut; feature: human-associated habitat; material: faeces | place: Austria | collected 2013 | reverse complement strand
TGGTCCGGGAGATCCTGCGGCGGCAGGGGGGCTATGTCAAGGTATCCTCCCAGCGAGGGCGGGGGAGTACCTTCTCCCTGTTTCTTCCCCGGGAGGGGGCTGCCGCGTCGGAGAGAATCTTTCGAAACTGATAGAATTCAGAAAGAATGTGGAAAGAATCCTCTGGTATAGTCTGTACTGTCGAAGGACGTACAGACTATTTTCTGTTTGGAACCATGGAGGAATTTGATATGACAATCTTGGAGACCAGAGACCTGCGAAAGGTCTACGGCGCAGGGGATACGGAGGTCCGTGCCCTGGACGGCGTCCATCTCACGGTGGAAAAAGGAGAGTTTGTGGCGGTGGTGGGGACCTCGGGGTCCGGCAAGTCCACCCTGCTGCACATGCTGGGAGGCTTAGACCGGCCCACGTCGGGGTCTGTAACGGTGGATGGCCGGGAGATTTTTCAGCTTAAGGATGAGGAACTGACCATTTTCCGCCGCCGGAAGATCGGCTTTGTCTTTCAAAACTATAATCTGGTGCCTGTGCTCAACGTTTACGAGAATATTGTCCTGCCCATTCGTCTGGACGGCAAAATAGAGGACCGGGCCTATGTGGAGCAGATCATCGCCACCCTGGGGCTGGAGAAGAAGCTCCAAAATTTACCCAACAACCTCTCCGGCGGTCAGCAGCAGCGGGTGGCCATCGCCCGGGCCTGGGCGGCCAAGCCCGCCATTATTTTGGCCGATGAGCCCACGGGCAACCTGGACTCCAAGACCAGCCAGGACGTGATGGGGCTGCTCAAGGTGACCTCCCAGCGGTTTGCCCAGACCATTGTGATGATCACCCACAATGAGGAGATTGCCCAAATGGCCGACCGGACCATCCGCATTGAGGATGGACAGATTACCAGCCGGGGGTGAGAGGGACATGATCCGCGTATCCAACAAAGCCTGCGTCCGGCATTTGGGACGCCAGTCCATGAAGGCGGCCAAAACCCGAAACTGCATCGCCGTGCTGGCCATCGCCCTGACCACGGTGCTCTTTACCTCCCTGTTTACCATCGCCCTGTCCATCAACGACGGCTTTCAGCAGTCCAATTTCCGGCAGGCGGGGGGATATAACCACGCCACCTTCAAATCATTGACCCAGGAACAATTTGGGGAGATCAAGGAGGACCCCCTGATTAAGGAGTGGGGCCTGCGCCGGTTCATAGGGATGCCCACAGAGGCCCCCTTTCACAAGAGCCATGTGGAGATCGGCTACTCCGACCCAACCCAGGCCAAGTGGATGTTCTGCCAGCCCCAGGAGGGACGCCTGCCCCAGGAGGGGACCAATGAGGCGGCCACCGACACCCGGGTACTGGAGCTGCTGGGGGTGGAGCCTGTTTTGGGGGCGGAGTTTACCCTGACCTTCGGGATCGGGGCGGGCGCGGTGGAGACCACCCAGACCTTTACCCTCTGCGGCTGGTGGGAATATGACGAGGCCATCCCGGCTGACCATGTGCTCATTCCCGAGAGCCGGCTGGAGTCCATCCTGGCGGAGACGGGGTATGTCCCTGGACAGGATGCCTCCGGCGCAGGGCTCTGGGGCCTGGATGTGATGCTGGACAGCTCCCTGCACATTGAACAGGATGTCCAGACCATTCTGGCCAACCACGGCTATCAGGACCAGAACCGGCAGGAGGACAATTATGTGAATACCGGCGTGAACTGGGGCTACACCGGGGCCAAGATGGCCGAGAACATGGACCCGGCCACGCTGGCGGCGCTGGCGGCGGTGCTGCTGCTGATTGGGTTCACCGGATACCTGATTATCTATAATGTCTTCCAGATCTCCGTGACCAACGACATCCGATTCTATGGCCTGCTGAAGACCATCGGGACCACCGGGCGGCAGATCAAAGCTCTGCTGCGGCAGCAGGCGCTGCTTCTGAGCTGTATCGGCATCCCCATCGGGCTTGTGCTGGGCTGGATGGTGGGCGGTCTGCTGGCGCCCATGGTGATCCAGCGGCTGGACGGCGTAGTGAGTACCGTGTCCGTGCATCCCCTGATCTTTGTGGGCTCGGCCCTGTTTGCCCTGTTCACCGTGCTGCTGTCCTGCGCCAAGCCAGGCCGGCTGGCGGCGAAGGTCTCCCCCATTGAGGCGGTACGGTACACGGAGGGCAGCCAAAGCAAGAAGAAGGCAAAGCGAGGCAGCGGAAGGGTGTCGCCCTTTTCCATGGCCCGAGCCAACCTGGGCCGCAGCAAGGGCAAGACCGTGGTGACGGTGCTCTCCCTGTCCCTGGCGGTGGTGCTCACCACCATAACGGCCACCTTTGTGGGGGGCTTTGACATGGACAAGTATCTCTCCAAAAGCATCTGCACGGACTTTGTCCTGGCGGACGCGGGGCATTTTCAGGTGGGGGACACCTTCCACGCCGGTATGGCCCTGCCCCAGGAGGTCATTGACCAGGTGACCAGCCAGGGCGGCGTGGCCGAGGGGGGAAAGGTCTATGGAATGACGACCGCAGTACAGGAGGGCGTGACGGAGGACTGGTTCCGTTCTGCCAACCAGCAGTGGTATACCGAGGAGCAAATGGAGAGCTTGATTACGGGCATGGAACGGGATGCTGGGAACCACCTGCTGGACAGAGCACAGCTCTATGGCATGGAAGGCTTTGCCTTGGATCAGCTGGACGTGATGGAAGGGGACCTGTCCAAGCTGTATGAGCCGGGCGGGCGCTACATTGCCGCCGTGTATAACAAGGATGACTATGGCAAGTGGAGGCCAGACTCCCATTGGGCCAAGGTGGGGGACCAGGTCACCCTGCGGTACGTGTCAGAATTTGAATATTACAGCCCCACCACTGGGGAGGTCTTCGGGTCCGAACCCCCGGAGAAAGAGGCATACTTGTCCCGGGCGGTGGAATACCAAGAGGTTACCTATGAGGTGGCGGCGCTGGTAGCTGTGCCCAGCTGTCTGGGTTATGGATACTATGGGGCGGATGAATTTGTGCTCAACGATGTAACATTCTGCCAAGATACGCAGAGTGACAGCGTGATGCTCTATGCCTTCAACACCCAGGAGGGCGGGGCGACGGCCATGGAGGACTTCCTGGCCGACTACACGGAAAACCAGAATCCCCAATACGACTATGTGAGCAAGGTCACCTACCAGGCGGAGTTTGAGAGCTTCCGCGCCATGTTCCTGATGCTGGGCGGGGCGCTGAGCTTCATTGTGGGGCTGGTGGGCGTGCTGAACTTCTTCAACGCCATTTTGACGGGCATCCTGACCCGAAAGCGGGAGTTTGCCGTGCTCCAGTCCATCGGCATGACTGGGCGGCAGCTGAAGATCATGCTGGTCTGGGAGGGCCTCTTCTACGCGCTGGGGTCTATCCTCATTGCCCTGGTGCTGGCCCTGGTGCTGGGGCCGCTGTCCGCACCCACCCTGGAGAACCTGTTCTGGTTCTTCACCTATCATCTGACGGTGACCCCGGTTCTGATTCTGCTGCCGATCTTTCTGCTGCTGGGCGGCCTGGTCCCGCTGGCGGTTTACCGGTCGGTGGCCCGGGTCTCCGTGGTGGAGCGGCTGCGGGAGGCGGAGGGCTGAGGCGCTGCCCTGTCAAACTGCATAATCGTTCGGAACAAACCGGCCCTATCCCACAGGATAGGGCCGGTTTGTTGATGGCGTTTTGGCAGTCTCGCCGGGAAGGTGCAAAGATTGCACGAAAACGGAAGCAGGGGGAACACAAAACTATGAAAAGTCCTGAAAGTGAAAAGAAGCTCAGATATTTTTTTCGGAGTGCTTGACATTTTGCAGGGGAAGTGCTACATTAGCTTTAGCACTCAGGGAGAATGAGTGCTAAAATGATAGAAGAGGCCAAAGGAGGCCTGAGAATGGAACTGTCGGAGCGCAAAAAACAGATCCTTCGCGCGGTGGTAGAAAACTACATACAGACCGCCGAACCTGTGGGCTCCAAAGCCATTGTGGTCAGCGCCGGCCTGAAGGTTTCCTCCGCCACCATCCGCAATGAGATGGCGGAGCTGGAGACCCTGGGTTACCTGGAACAGCCCCATACCTCCGCCGGACGGATTCCCTCTCCCAAGGGATACCGGCTGTATGTGAACGAACTCATGGAGGAGCACCGGCTGACCATGCAGGAGGCCCAAAAGATCAACGAAGCTCTCAACCTCAAAATCCGGGAAATGGACCAGGTGATGACGGAGGCGGGGAAGATCATCTCCCAGCTGACCAAGTATCCCACCTTTTCCCTGACCAAGGGGACCAGAAAAGCCACCATCGCCCGCTATGACCTGCTCATGGTGGAGGAATCGGCGTTCATCGCTGTGCTGATGACCGATGGCCAGATGGTGAAGAATAAGCTCTTCCGCCTGCCTACCCCCCTGTCGGAGACCCAGCTGCAGCTGCTGGGCACCCTGCTGAATACCTCGTTTACGGGCCTGACCCTGGAGGAACTGGGGCCGGAACTGGCGCGGGTGGCCTCCCATGCCGGGGGCGAGGCCTACGGACTGATCAGTCTGGTGGTCTCCTTCGCCATGGAGGTGCTGGAGGAGCTGGAGACCAATGTGATTCACACCGCTGGCATCCCCACGCTGCTGGCCCACCCGGAGTACCAGAGCCTGGAGCGGGCGGAACCCCTGATGAACTTTCTCTCCGAGATGGGAGAGGGGGTCAACCTGCCGGTGGTGCAGGGAGAAAACGTAAAAATTCTCATTGGCCCGGAGAACGTGGCCGACGAGTTGAAAGAATCCAGCGTGATCATGGCCAGCTATGATATTGGCGGCGGAATGCAGGGCGTCATCGGCGTGGTGGGCCCCACCCGCATGGACTATGCGGACCTGGCGGCCCGGTTGTCCTACTTTGCGGAAGGTCTTTCCCGCATGTTTGGCAAAGGCGAGATTCCGCCCCCCGCCGGGAGCGAACCTGAAGAATGAGGAGGATACCATATCCCATGAGCAAGAAAAATAACGATCAGAATCAGGTCCCCGAGGAAACCAAGGAGGAGACCCCGGAGGAAGTGACCGAAGCCTCTCAGGAAAAGCAGGAACCCAGCCAGGAGGAAGCCCTCCAGCAGGCCCTGCGGGAGCAGGAAGACAAATACCTCCGGCTGCTGGCGGAGTACGACAACTACCGCAAGCGAAGCCAGAAGGAAAAGGAAAACGCCTGGACCACCGCCAGGGCGGACACCATCAAGGAACTGCTCCCGGTGTATGACAATCTGGAGCGGGCGCTGAAGCAGGAGACCGCCGACGAGGCCTATGCCAAGGGCGTGCAGATGACCATGACCCAGCTCAAGACTGTGCTGGAAAAGCTGGGGGTGGAGGAGATTCCCGCCCAGGGCGAATCCTTTGACCCCAATGTCCATAACGCAGTGATGCACATGGAAGACGAGGCTTTGGGAGAGAATACCGTAGTAGAAGTATTCCAGGCCGGCTTTAAGATGGGAGAAAAGGTCATTCGCCACGCCATGGTCAAGGTGGCCAACTGACCGGCCCTGTCCGGGCGGACAGCCCCGAACCATTTCCAGATCACCATATAAATTTGATAAACGTGTAAACAACAGCCATCTGTTCTTGATAAGGAGGAACAACATTATGTCTAAGATTATTGGTATCGACTTAGGAACCACCAACTCCTGCGTCTCCGTGATGGAGGGCGGCGAGGCCGTCGTTATCCCCAACGCGGAGGGCAACCGCACCACCCCTTCCATTGTGGCATTTTCCAAGGACGGCGAGCGGATGGTGGGCCAGGTGGCAAAGCGCCAGGCCATCACCAACCCCGACCGGACTGTGATTTCCATTAAGCGTGAGATGGGCTCCAACTACAAGGTGAACATCGACAGCAAGGCATACACTCCCCAGGAGATCTCCGCCATGATCCTGCAGAAGCTGAAGGCAGACGCCGAGGCCTATCTGGGCCAGACCGTCACCGAGGCGGTCATCACCGTCCCTGCCTACTTCACCGACGCCCAGCGGCAGGCCACCAAGGACGCGGGCAAGATTGCCGGCCTGGAGGTCAAGCGGATCATCAATGAGCCCACGGCGGCGGCCCTGGCCTATGGCGTGGACAAGGAATCGGATCAGAAGATCATGGTCTATGACCTGGGCGGCGGCACCTTCGACGTCTCCATTCTGGAGATCGGTGACGGGGTCATCGAAGTCCTGGCCACCGCCGGCAACAACCGGCTGGGCGGCGACGACTTCGACAAGTGCATCATGGACTGGATGGTGGCGGAGTTTAAGAAGGCCGAGGGCATCGACCTGAGCGGCGACAAGGTTGCCATGCAGCGCCTGAAGGAGGCCGCGGAAAAGGCCAAGATTGAGCTGTCCGGCGTCACCTCCTCCACCATTAACCTCCCCTATATCACCGCCGATGCCACCGGCCCCAAGCATCTGGACCTGACCCTCACCCGGGCGAAGTTCAATGAGCTGACCGCCCACTTGGTGGAGGCCACCGCCGGACCGGTGAAGCAGGCCATGAGCGACGCGGGCCTCACCGGCAATGACATCGCCAAGGTCCTCATGGTGGGCGGCTCCAGCCGGATTCCCGCTGTGCAGGATGTGGTGAAGAAGCTCACCGGCAAAGAGGGCTTCAAGGGCATCAACCCCGATGAATGCGTGGCCATGGGCGCAGCCCTCCAGGGCGGCGTGCTGGTGGGCGACGTGAAGGGCCTGCTGCTGCTGGACGTGACCCCCCTGTCCCTGGGCATTGAGACCATGGGCGGCGTGAACACCAAGCTCATTGAGCGCAACACCACCATCCCCGCCAAGAAGAGCCAGATCTTCACCACTGCGGCTGACAATCAGACCCAGGTGGAGGTCCACGTCCTCCAGGGTGAGCGGGAGATGGCCCAGTACAATAAGACCCTGGGCCGGTTCAGCCTGGACGGCATCGCCCCCGCCCGCCGGGGTGTGCCCCAGATTGAGGTTACCTTCGACATCGACGCCAACGGCATCGTGAACGTCTCGGCCAAGGATCTGGGCACCGGTAAGGAGCAGCATATCACCATCACCTCCTCCACCAACATGTCCAAGGAGGATGTGGAGAAGGCCGTGAAGGAGGCCGAGCAGTTCGCCGCCGAGGATGCCAAGCGCAAGGAGGAAGTGGACACCCGGAACCAGGCCGACCAGATGGTCTATCAAAGTGAGAAGGCCATGGAGGAGATGAAGGATAAGCTGGATGCCAGCGAGGTCAGCGAGCTGGAGGCGGAGATCAACAAGGTGAAGGAGGCCCTGAAGGGCACCGATACCCAGGCCATCAAAACCGCCACAGAGAGCCTGACCCAGGCCTTCTATAAGGTCAGTGAGAAGATGTATCAGCAGGCCAATCCCCAGGGCGGCCAGCCTGGCCCCGATATGGGCGGCGCGGGCTTTGGCGGCCAGCAGGCCGGCGGAGCAGCCGGCGGCAGCGGGAACAAGGGCCCCGATGATGTTGTGGACGCGGATTACACCGTGGTTGACGACCAGTAAGAAAGCGAATCCAACGCAGCCAGCGGGGGACAGGATTTCCTGTCCCCCTGCTTGTGTGAAAAGGAAGCGGCGGGGCTGCGCCGGTTCCATAGAGCCTATTGTGAGGTGAGAAACCAATGGCAGACCAGAAGAAAAGAGATTACTATGAGGTCCTGGGGGTCAAGAAAGGCGCCTCGGACGATGAACTGAAAAAAGCTTACCGGAAGCTGGCCAAACAGAATCACCCGGACCTGAACCCGGGCGACAAAGCGGCGGAAGCCCGGTTCAAAGAGATCAATGAGGCCTATGAGGTGCTCTCGGACAAGGAGAAGCGGGCCAAGTACGATCAATTTGGCTTTGCGGGGGTGGACCCCAATTTTGGCGCCGGTGGTCCCGGCGGGGCTGGCGGGTTCGGCGGATTTGACGTGAGCGACCTGTTTGGCTCCTTCTTCGGCGGCGGCTTTGGCGGGTTCGGCGGGGGCGGACAGTCCCGGACAGGACCGGCCAAAGGGAGCACCGTGCGGGCCAGTTTGACCCTGACCCTGGAGGAGGCGGCCTTCGGCTGTGAGAAAGATGTGAACATCTCCCATGTGGAGTCCTGTGACGTATGCGGCGGCACAGGCTGTGAGCCGGGCACCACCGCAGAGGTGTGCCCGGAGTGCCACGGCTCCGGCCAAGTGCGGATGCAGCAGCGGACCATGTTTGGGACCATGTCCACCTCCACCGTCTGCCCCAACTGCCGGGGAGAGGGGAAGATCATCCACCAGAAGTGCAAGGCCTGCGGCGGCAGCGGCGGCGTCCGCCGGCAGAAGAAGGTTCACGTGAAAGTGCCCGCCGGCATTGACAACGGCCAGGCCATTTCGGTCCGGGGCCAGGGGGATATGGGACGCAACGGCGGTCCTGCCGGGGATTTGATTGTGGGAATCAATGTGATGCCCCATGCCCGGCTCCGCCGGGACGGCGCCCACATTTACTTGGATCAGACGGTTTCCATTCTCCAGGCTACGCTGGGGGGTGAAGTGGAGATTCCCTCTCTGGATGGCAAGATGAAGTGTAAGGTGGAGCCAGGCACCCAGCCGGGCACCACCCTCCGCCTGCGGGGCAGAGGCGTGCCGGCCCTCAACGGCAGAGGCCGGGGGGACCAGTATGTCACCATCCGGGTGGAGATTCCCCGGAACCTGAACGAGGACCAGAAGGAGGCTCTGCGGAAGTTTGCCGAGGCCATGGGAGAGCTTCCCGCCTCCAGCAGCGCAGGGGAAAGCGGGGAGCGGTCCGTGTTCCACCGTCGGAAGAAAAAGTAAGGCTCCGTAGACAGAAAGGAAAACAATATGTTTCTTGCCGATTGCCACACCCACTCCCTCTGCTCCCCGGACAGCAATGCCCCCATGCTCCAAATGGCCCAGAAGGCCTATGAATATGGTCTGCATACGCTGTGCCTGACAGACCACTGTGATCTGCTGAGCCTGGAGGGGGAGCGGACTCTGGACTATGATTGGACCCCTGTGCACCGGGAGCGGAAGGGGATGCTGGACGCCTTCGGTGCCCGGCTGGACCTGCCCATGGGGCTGGAGTTTGGCATGGGCCATCTGTTTCCCGAGGCATCTGAGAAAATTCTCGGGGAGCCCGGGCTGGATTTTGTCATCGGCTCCTGCCACAACCTGGACGAGGCGGCGGGAGGACGGGACTTTTATCTGCTGCCCTATGACACCCTGGAGGACTGTTATCGGGCTCTGGACAACTACTTCCAGTCCATGCTGGCCATGGCCGCCAGCCCCTGCTATGATGTGGTGGGCCATGTGATCTATCCGCTTCGCTACATGAACGGCCCCTATGACACCCCCAGCCTGGACCGGTATCGGGATCAAATCCGGGAGATCCTTCGCCTGGCCATTCAGTCGGGCCGGGGCATTGAGATCAATACTTGGAAGGGGCAGACGCTCCGGGAATGGATTCCCATTCTGCGGGATTACCGGGAGTTAGGGGGGGAGATCCTCACAGTGGGCTCGGATGCCCACGCGCCGGAACCTCTGGGCCGGGGGATTCGGGAGGCCTATGGCCTTATGGCCGACTGCGGCTTCCGCTATGTGGCCGTTTACCATGCACGCAAGCCGGAGATGATCCGGCTGAAATAACGGGGCAGGGCCCCGCCGAAAAAAACAAGGAGGAGACGACCATGATTGCATTGGGTTCTGACCACGGCGGCTTTGACCTGAAGGAACGGGTGAAGGCCTATTTAGACCGGGAGGGCATCCCCTATCAGGACTATGGCTGCCACAGCAAGGAGAGCTGTGATTACCCTGTGTTTGGCAAGGCAGCGGCGGAGGCCGTGGCCTCGGGGGTTTGTGAAAAGGGCATCGTCATCTGCACCACCGGCATCGGCATCTCCATTGCGGCCAACAAGGTGCGGGGCATCCGCTGCGCTCTGTGCAGTGATCCCCTCTCTGCGGAAATGACCCGCCGGCACAACGACGCCAATATGCTGGCCATGGGCGCCGGCATGGTGGGGCCCAACTTGGCAGAGCGGATTGTGGAGGTCTTTCTCCACACGGACTTCGAGGGTGGACGCCACGCCCGACGGGTGGGGCTGATTACGGAGATGGAAGAGGCATAAATTAGAGAAGACGGGCACACCCCCCAGGCGTCTATGACCGCCTGGGGGGTGTGGCATGGAAAAGAGAAAGAGGCACACCGTGTATAAAAAAAGACAAGTCCATCTCTGTTTTGATGCCAATATCAGAGGGCTCCTCATGCAGACCTATCATGCAGAGATGGGCAGAACCATGGACCTTATTTTTTTGGATGAGGACCTGTCCGTTGGGCGATTGAATCCCTTGACCCCTTCCTTTCGAAAGCGAATGTTGGAGGAACGGGGAATTCCAACAGAAGATTCTTTTTGTGGGGAATACCGCACGTTTCTTCGGAGAATAGAGGGACTGTCGCCGGAGGATTCCTGTTATGTCTGGTGCTCCAAGGACCCCTATGAGCTGACGGGGTTTGCGCTGGCCAGTACATATCTGGCCTCCAAACGGGAACAGGTTCTCTTTTGCGACAGTGGTCCGCTGCGAGATGTTGAACCTGCAAGGGCCCGGGCGGTCTGTGACGCGTTACTCTCCCGAGCTGCCGTGACCTCTCTGCGCCCTTGGGCATCCCTTTGGAAGCGATTTCAGGAGGAAAACACGTCTCTTCGGATTGCTGTGGATGGAATCCCCCGCTCCGTTCCAGAGACCTTTTTTGATCCATGGATTCAAAGACTTTTGGCTCAAGAGGCGCCACAGGAGAGGGACAATTTTTCCATTGCCATCCAGGTTGAGGAAGAGTACCGTACCCGTTTCCACGGGAGGATGAACATTCATTTTCTGCTTCATCGTGTGGACGTTGTGAGACGGCGAGAGATGTAAAAAAGAGAAGGAGCTCCTACTCGGAGGAGGCCTGCCGTTTTGGGACTGACAGCACCCCCTGCTCCGGAAGAATCGGAG
>OLPX01002444.1_pt1 | contig 10910 bp, 8 predicted proteins | sample 1672491 | NCBI WGS metagenome assembly OLPX01 (sample SAMEA3136692, study PRJEB25190) | human gut metagenome | biome: human gut; feature: human-associated habitat; material: faeces | place: Austria | collected 2013 | reverse complement strand
AGGACAGATAGCTTTCCAGGTTCTTAGCGCTGACTCCGCCTGTCGGCATGAATTTCACGCCTACATACGGCGCTGCCAGTGCTTTGATCGTTGCCACTCCGCCGAACTGCTCTGCCGGGAAGAACTTCACAACTTTCAGACCTCTCTTAACCGCCTGTGCAACTTCTGACGGTGTGATACATCCCGGATATACCGGAATCTCTTTGCTCAGACAGTAGTCTACGATCTCCGGATCAAATCCCGGGCTTACGATGAATTTCGCGCCTGCCGCAACTGCACGGTCTACCTGTTCGATCGTCAGGACAGTTCCTGCTCCTACGAACATCTCCGGATATTCTGTTGTCATGATACGGATAGATTCCTCTGCTGCGTCAGTACGGAATGTAACTTCTGCACATGGAAGTCCGCCCTCACACAATGCTTTTGCAAGCGGAGCTGCATCTTTCGCGTCGTTCAATACAACAACCGGTACTACACCCATTTTCTGAATTGTCTCTGATACATTACTCATCTTTTCATTCTCCTTATTTGCATTGCTCTGTTATCGAGTCCGTTGTTTCACATTGTGGAACTATATTTCATAATGTGAACTTCATGCTTTTATTATACTCGATTCTTCCTTCTTGTCAACTGCTTTTCAGGCTTTTTTAACAAAATCTCTGTACTTATTTCTGTACAAGATGCACTGCAAAGCCGCCGAACTCTTCTCTCAGATAGATTGCGACCATCTTCCCATTTTTATACTTTGCGCTCTCCTCATCAAACTCGATCCCCTGTACAGCCAGATACGCTTTTGCTTTCTCAATATCATTGGTCGCAACCGCAATATGTCCGTTCTTTCCGAGATAGTTCGTCTTCATCACTTCCACGCCGGTTCCTGCAAAGATCGAACTGTTCCCCGCTTTTTTTGTGAATCCGAACACATCCTCAAAACGCTGTGCCACCGCGTCTGCCTCTTCTTCATTCTCACAGTTGATCCCTACATGACGCACCTCAAATTCAAAATCATCTCTGTTCATCCCAAACACTCCTTTCCGACTCTTCCTATTCCATGATACGGATTATAATTTCATAATACGGAACTCAATTTCATATTATGAATTTTTCTCTTATTATACCTTGTATGCGCATCAGATACAATAGTCAAAATAAAAACCTCTTCCCCTTTTTCCGGAAACATGCTACAATACGACGTGATTTAAAGAATTTACAATGCAAATGTATCAGGAGGCAGTTATGACAGATACCAAAAATCCGATCCAGGTATCGGAACGCATTTTTCATACGATCGAATGTCTCGCGCAGAACGGATCTATGGGGCTTCAGGAGTTGAGTACCGCACTGGACTTAAATAAAAGTACCGTCCACCGGATCCTAAATTCCCTGATCTGCATGGATTATGTCCGTCAGGATCCAGAGACAGCCAAATATAGTCTTAGTTTTAAAATCTGCGGTTTATCCAATCAGATTTTATCCCAAAACAGTATGATCGACATCGCGCGCCCCTTTATCAAAGAGCTTTCCGCCAATTCCGGTGAGACGGTCCATCTCGTCCAGCTTGACGGCATAAATGCAACTTACATCGACAAGGTAGAAGCTTCCCGGAACTCTGTCGGATGATCTCCATGGTCGGAAAAAGTATTCCGCTGTATTGCTCCGGCGTCGGAAAGGCGATCCTGGCGGATATGCCGGACGCCAAGATCGAATCGATCTGGAAACAGAGCTTCATCCAGCAGCTTACAGAGCATACCGTTACCAGATTTGTGGATTTTATGAATCTTATAGAAGAAACCCGCAGAACCGGATATGCCCTGGACAACGAGGAAAATGAGATCGGCGTGCGTTGTATCGCGGTTTCCTTAAAAGGATACAACGGGAAATCAACGTATGCGATCAGTATTTCTGCACCGAAAGACCGCATGAGCGACGCCCGGATTTTACAATTAAGGGAAATGATATTAAAAACAAAACATCAGATTGAAAGTAATATTTATTAATATTTATAAGAAGTTTTTATCCCCAAATACATTGACAGCATTTTCCCGCTGTGCTAAGATGAAGTGGATTCGTTGAAACCTCTTGAATCTCATAATTGGGAGACTGGAGGTGGAGAATACTCTGGAAAAACTCATGTATGAGTACCGAAGGTGTAAGGTCCTGACGGACTGAATCTCTCAGGTAAAGGAGACAGAGTGGTGATATCCCGTTTTTATGATTCAAAAGGGTTATATTATCAGCTTTTCTCAGATTTATATGTGTTTTTTCAGAGCAGTCGGCTTATCGGCTGCTCTTATTTTATTTAAAGGAGAGAGAACAATGTCTGAAACTTTATTACCGATTGTCCAAACAATCAACAGCTACTTGTCTGACTACATTTTATTTTTTATGTTGATCGCAGTCGGACTCTTTTATTCTTTCAAAACCCGTTTTGTTCAGGTGCGCTGCTTCAAAGAGGGAATGTCCCGTGTATTCGGAACACTGACACTCAACGGAAAAAAACACGACTCCGGTATGAGCTCTTTTCAGGCTCTTGCAACCGCGATCGCAGCTCAGGTCGGAACCGGAAATATCGTCGGAGCTTCCGGCGCGATCCTTACCGGTGGTCCCGGCGCTATTTTCTGGATGTGGATCATCGCGTTCTTTGGCATGGCGACCATCTATGCCGAGGCAACGCTTGCGCAGGAAACCCGTATCGTACAAAAGGACGGAACGATCAAGGGTGGTCCGGTTTACTATATCACTACGGCGTTTAAAGGTCCTCTCGGTAAATTTCTTGCCGGATTTTTCGCCATCGCAATCACACTTGCTCTGGGATTCTTCGGATGTATGGTGCAGTCCAACTCGATCGGCTCTACCTGTGAAACGGCATTCGGCATTCCGTCTTGGGTCGTAGGAATCATCCTTGTCATTATCTGCGGATTTATTTTCCTCGGAGGGATCAAACGACTTGCATCCGTCACCGAAAAGCTGGTCCCGATCATGGCCGCAGTCTTTCTGCTTGGAGGACTGATCGTCCTGATCGCAAGATTCAAGTATTTGCCGGAGACTTTTGCAATGATCTTTACATACGCATTCCAGCCTCAGGCTATCATCGGAGGTTCTTTCGGAGCCGCGATCAAAACTGCAATGACACAGGGTGCGAAGCGCGGGCTTTTTTCCAATGAAGCCGGTATGGGTTCCACACCGCACGCCCACGCACTGGCACAGGTAAAATCTCCGCATGAACAGGGGTGCGTGGCTATGGTCGGTGTATTTATCGACACATTCGTCGTTCTGACCTTAAATGCTCTGGTTGTAATTTCTACCTTGTATACAAAAGGCGGAATTCTTGCAAACGGCTACACCGGATCCGCTCTGGAAGTTGTAGACAAGACCAACCTTGCTCAGACAGCATTCGGCGCAGTATTCGGAGAACAGCTGGGCGCACAGTTTGTTGCCGTTACCTTGTTCTTCTTCGCATTTTCCACGATCCTCGGCTGGAATTTGTTCGGAAAGATCAATGTTTCCTATTTATTCGGTGAAAAATCTACGAAGATCTATACCGTGCTCGCACTTGTATTTATCTTTCTCGGAACACTTGCTTCCAACGACCTCGTATGGGAGTTATCCGATATGTTCAACAACTTAATGGTAATCCCAAATGCCCTGGCTTTATTTGCTCTGGGCGGTATGGTGACCAGCGCCATGAAGCGGGTGAAAAAACTGCGTTAAACCTGTTTTTATGGAAATATTTTAGGGGCAGACGCGACTCATACAAGTCACATCTGCTCCTGTTTCTATCTGTCTGTTTCTATCTGTCTGTTTCAAGACAATTTCTTTCACACTCTCTTATTCGTAATGCAGTCCGAAATTCAGCTCATAGTAATTGCCTGCCGCGTCCCGGTAAGCATACGCTTTTCCGTTCTCATCTTTCATCGCATCCGGCATATATTGATCTTTGTCATATCCCGGCACATCGTTCGGACTGATGCAGACGCCGTCTGCGTTCACTGCCAGCACTTCGTCGCCTTTCGGAAGTGTGAGCGGCAGTTTTCCGACCGGTGAAAAACGCCCGAAGATCACATCCAGCGTTGCACTTGGATACGTGTCAAAACCTGCCAGCAGCGCATCCGCATACCGTTCCACATTTCCCACTTCCCATGCAAGCGTAAAGTTGATGTTTGCAATGACTTTACCGCCGTTTTTATGAACCGCTTCCGCAATCTCGCAAATGCGTCCCGCGCCGGAAAGTGTGGTTTCTTTGTGCGTGCTCGCCTCCGGCTTTCCGTCTGCATCCACATTGCAGACCGTCTTGCCGTCACAGATATCCAGTTCCAGATACCCCGGCGTCGCATTGAAATATTCTCCGCTGGACGGCGTTATCATCAATACTGCAAAATCCGCCTCTCCCGGATCGTCAGTCAGGATCCGGTCCGTAAACATTTCTCTCAGAGCCTTTGTCGCCTCTTCTGCCTGCGCGGCGTCTTTTTTGAACGCTTCCACATAAAATTTCTTCTGTGTACATTTCTCATCCACGAGCGGAAGTGTTCCGTCATTTTTCAACAGGACGACGCTCTGTCTGTGCGTTCTTGCCGCGGCATCCCAGTCCGCCTGTTCTCCGACCGCTTTCACCGCGTCTTTCGCACTGCGGTATGGGTTTTCAAACATGCCGAGTTCAAACATTTCCTGCAGTGTGCGTGCAACCGCGCGATCCAGCGCCTCATCTGTCAGCACAAGCTGCTCCTTTGTAAATCCGTCCGGAACCGGGTGGGTCTCGTAGTAATCATTTTTTCCACGGTTGTACGCTTCCATTCCCGCTTCGTTGTCGAACAGACCGCTGATCAGATCCACGCCCGCATGGCTGACCGCAAATCCGATCCGTTCTGCAGAATCCAGCATTTCCACACCCCAGCACATGTTGTGGACGATACCCGTATCCGAATTGATATAACCTTTGAATCCAAGCTGTTCGCGGAGCATTGTCTGGATAAAGGTACGGTTATAGGCGAATCCAAACGGTTCCAATTCACATGGATTTCCCTCACAGTCGGTCTGCGCCGCGCTCTTTTCTTTCGCCGGTTTGGAATAGTACGGCATGATCGCGGAAGTGTGATTTTCCACCGCCGTCTTAAATGCAGGAATGTGGTATTTCTGCAGTGATCCCTCGGTTGCATAAACGTTCCACTGTCCGGCTGCATAATGAGGATCAAATCCGTTTTCTCTTGCGCCGCCGCCCGGAAAATGCTTCGTTGTCACTGCCACGCCGTCCGCCGTCACACCCTCTTTACTTCCCTGGATCCCCGGGATCAGACGCTCCATCACCGCGCAGACCAATTCCGGATCCTCGCCGAACGTACCGTAAGAACGCTGCCATCTCGGATCGGTCATAATATCCGCCATGTACATATATCCTTTTCGCAGACCGCAGGCATTCCACTCACGGCGGATACAATCCGCAAATTCATCGATCAATTCCAATCCTGCGCCTTTGACTGCTGCCGCGATCCCAAGTGTCCCCGGCCAGGCTGCAAATACGCCCGCCGCGTCATTCATTCCGAAGACAACTTCCCCGTTTTCATTGCGGGAGTTTGACGCCACGCTCACCGGAACCCAGTGCGGACACTCTTCCGCCACCGCCTGCAGCTGGTTGAGCCAATCAGTCATATCTTCCGCAGTCGCATTGGCGCGCAGGATCAAATGTCTGGAAAACCACTCTTTTAAAAGCGTCGTCGTCCCCGGAAGATACTGTTCTCCGAAGATCGTCTTTCCCCGAAATTCCGCTTCATCGAGTACGCCGCTCTCGTCTAAGATCACTTCTTTCGGCGCCATTGCCGCCATCGGACCGGTAACCGGATATTTTCCCATCCGCCAGTCGGAAATAAATAACTGCGCGATCTTTTCTTCTGTACTCAGCACCTTTACATATGCTTCGGCGCGCTCTTTCGCCGGAAGTCTCCAGTCGTCGTAACTTTTCAGTTCGCCGCTTCCGTCCAGATCTTTGAAATACAGTCCGTCCTTTTCGATCACCCTCTGACAAGTCGTACCGATCGTCGGTCCGTTCTGATTATGATAATACTTTACATGTTCTTCTGCTTTTAACGCCATTTTTCATCCTCCTCATATGTTCTCATATTTTCTCATGTTTTCGCCGCCAAAAGGCAGACGGACAGCATACATCCGCCCTGCGTCTGCATGCTGTCCGCCTCTTCTTCATCGATTATACATATTTTTTCAGTGTTTCGCGAACGGCTCCGACGCCTGCTGTCAGCTCTTTGAAATAGCTGCATACAGTCTCTGCCATGCCGACTTCGTAAAGATTTACACCGAAGATTTTTGCATTTTCCAGAACCGGTTTCAATGCAGCTTCGATCTCCGCCACATCTCCGACTTCTCCCAGTTTGAATCCTGCTACATACGGGCATACCGTATCAAGCAGCGGATCCGGGCTCAGTTCAAACGCATTTCCCGCATCGTCTACTGCCATCAGGTATCTCAGCCATCCTGCAAATACAAGCGGGATCAGTTTCAGGGATGCCACATCCAGTTCGTCGGATTCTGCATACGCTTTGATCGTCTCGCCGAAACGGATCGCCAGTTTCTGGGAAGTATCGGTTGCGATTCTCTGCGGCGTATCCGGCATGAACGGGTTCGGTACACGCACCTGAAGTACGGTGTCGATAAATGCTTTCGGATCCAGGATTCCCGGATTGACAACTACCGGAAGCCCCTCTACATATCCGACGGTCTCTACCAGTTTTTTCAGTTCCGCATCGTTCATCTCATCGGAAATCTTCTGATATCCGAGAATACATCCGTATACTGCCAGACAGGTATGAAGCGGATTTAAGCAGGTGCAGACTTTCATCTTCTCTACTTTGTCAACCGTCTCACGGTCTGTGAACATCAGTCCGCCCTTTGTCAGATCCGGACGTCCATTCGGGAAATCATCCTCGATCACGAGATACTCGGTCTCCTCAGCGTTTACAAACGGTGCAACGTAAGTATTCTTGGATGTGATCACCGGCTCCAGTTCCTCCACACCGTCATCCAGCAGGATCTTCTCTACGGAAGCGTCCGGTCTCGGTGTGATCTTGTCGATCATGCTCCATGTGAAAGACACTTTCTCAGAATCGATGTAGGATACAAATCCCGCTTCCGCTTTTCCGTTCTCTGCCCATGCTTTTGCAAATGCTGCGATCGCTGCGTAAAGCTTGTCTCCGTTGTGGGAACAGTTGTCTGTGCTCACCATCGCGATCGGAAGCTCGCCCGCTTTATATCTTGCATACAGAAGAGAAGTTACTTTTCCCATGTAGCTTGCCGGTTTCTCCGGACCTGCCGCGAAATCAGCGGTCACGTCTGCAAGCTGCTCGCCTTTTCCGTTCACCAGACTGTAACCTTTCTCTGTGATCGTAAAGGTCGCCATCTGCAAGGACGGATTTGCAAAGATCTCTTTCAGTCTGCCGTAAGCGGCTTCATTGTCAGAATCCAGCGGAAGAGACTCCGCCACGCTTCCGACTACAGTTTTCTCGATCGTTCCGTCCGCTTTCAGTGTCGCAACGATTCCAAGATTGTCGTGCGGCGCGTACATTTTCTCAACGATCTCATAATCAAATCCCTCTGCCACGATCAGACCACGATCCAGATCTCCGGCGTTGAGCATGTTCTGTACAACATTTGCATGAAATGCACGGAACAAGTTTCCTGCTCCGAAATGGATCCAGAACGGTTTCTCTTTTGTCGCCGCGATCATCTTCTCCAGGTCGTACTGCGGAAGTTGATATCCTTTTGCTTCCCACTGACTTTTATCAGCGATTCCCTGTAAATTTAATTTCATTGTATATGCTCCTTTCCAGGCTCTCCTGTTCCGATATTTTCTGAATTTTGTATCCTAGATTCCACGCTGTGTCGCTTTGTCGATCGCTTCCCACAATCCGTTCAGGTAGGTTGCTCCGAGCGCTCTGTCGTACAGACCGTATCCCGGCATTGCCACTTCGTCCCAGATCATACGACCGTGATCCGGACGGATCGGTCCGTCAAAGCCGATATCGTACAATGCTTTCATGATCTCGTACATATCAAATGTTCCGTCACTTGACAGATGTGCCGCCTCCTCGAAGTTCGTCGGTGTAATGAATTTCAGGTTGCGCACATGTGCGAAGTGGATTCTTCCTTTCAGGGAACGGATCATATCCGGAAGATCATTCTCCAGATTGGTTCCGTAAGAACCGGAGCAGAATGTCACACCGTTGTGCGGGTTGTCTACCATTTTCATCATGCGGAGGATGTTTGCCTTGTTGATGATGATTCTCGGAAGTCCGAATACGCTCCATGCCGGATCGTCCGGATGGATCGCCATGTTGATGTCATATTTGTCGCAAACCGGCATGATCTTCTCGAGGAAGTATTTCAGATTTTCAAACAATTTCTCATCATCAATGTCTTTGTACATCTCAAAAAGTTCTTTTACCTTTGCCATACGCTCCGGCTCCCAGCCCGGCATGATCGTTCCGTTCATATCGCCTGCGATAGACTCGAACATCTTCTCCGGATCGATCGCGTCAACAGCTTCCTGCGTATAAGCAAGTACCGTAGATCCATCCGGTCTCACACGCGCCAGCTCTGTACGGGTCCAGTCAAATACCGGCATGAAGTTATAACATACAAGATGAATGTCCTCTTTACCAAGATTTTCCAGAGTCTCGATGTAGTTGGCAATGTACTGCTCTCTTTCCGGCGCTCCGGTCTTGATCGCATCGTGGATATTTACGCTTTCGATACCGGACAGGTTCAGCCCTGCTGCCTCTACTTCTTCTTTCATTGCACGGATACGCTCTCTGCTCCATACTTCGCCCGGCTCCGTATCGTACAGTGTTGTGATCACACCTGTCACTCCCGGGATCTGGCGGATCTGCTTCAGAGTTACTGTGTCAAATTTGGCTCCATACCATCTCAGTGTCATTTCCATAAGGCTTGTTCCTCACTTTCTTAGAATCTTGTTGTTTTGATGCCCTTATTATAAATGGGCTGGTTGAAAAATCCAATTGGTTTATTTGTTGTGTACATTGCAAAACTTGCGGTTTCCGTGTAAAATATAGATCAGATGTCAGAGATCGGACATCTGTTGACCACCAACCAGCGCCGGTTTTTCGGCAGAACGGAGCAAGCGATGAAAAAAAATCTGCAAAGTACATTCAGTCCCCGACAGTATATGCTGTCCAGAGATTTTGAAATTTATTACTATAATGATACGTTGGAAGACAGTCATTATTATGGTGTGGACAGCCACGCGCACAGTTATTATGAATTTTATTTTTTTCTCGAGGGAAATGTCTCGATCAACATCAACGACGAGATCCTGCCGCTCAAGCCCGGCGACGTCATCGTGATCCCGCCGCATGTGCAGCATTACGCGAAACTTCTCGACGGAAAAGCTCCCTATCGTCGTTTTGTATTCTGGATCAGTGAAGAATACTGCAATCAGCTTTTGCAGATTTCTTCCGATTATGTCTATCTGATGCAGCAAGTGCTCGTCACCAAACGGTACATTTTCCATTATGATGTGATCGCGTTCAACGCCCTGCAGTCAAAAGTATTTCGTCTGATCGAGGAAATCCACTCCGAGCGTTTTGGAAAAGAGACTCAGATCACGCTTTGCGTCAATGATCTGATCCTGCACCTGAACCGGACGATCTATGAGAAAGAACATCCGAAGTCCGCTCACGAGGAGCAGCACCTTTACCGCAGTCTGCTCCAGTTCATCGAAGATCATCTGGACGAGGATCTTTCCCTTGATTCACTTTCCCGGCAGTTTTTTGTGAGCAAATATCACATTTCCCATGTATTTAAGGACAACCTCGGTCTTTCCGTCCATCAGTTTATCACAAAAAAACGCCTCGCTATGTGCCGGGATGCGATCCTCGCGCAAACCAGCATAAGCGAAGCGTATCTGATGTATGGTTTTAAAGATTATTCCAGCTTTTTCCGCGCATTTAAAAAAGAATACGGGCTCTCCCCGAAAGAATACAAGGAACTTTTTTCACGGGAACACGATGATCCGTCTGTTTCACGATAAAAACTATGCTGCCGCCGCTTATTGGAAGCAGTATTTTGATACAATATTCTGATGCCGTATTCTAATGCGCTATTTTATCACTGGCACAGTGTTTCAAACTCCCGTAGTTTTTCTTTTGCCTGCGGCGTCAGATTTTTCGGAACCCGGATCTGTACGGTCACATACTGATCTCCATAGACAGACGGATCTTTCATCGAGACGATTCCTTTTCCTTTCAAACGAATCCGGCTTCCGGACTGCGTTCCCTCACGGATCTTGCAGAGCACGTTTCCGCTCAATGTCTGCACAAGCGCTTCACCGCCGAGAACCGCCGTCGTATACGGGATCTGTACGGTCGTGTAAACGTCCATCCCTTTCCGTTCAAATCCCGGCTTTTCCTGAATGGCAACTTTCAAAAGAAGATCCCCCGGTTCGCCGCCGCCATTTCCCGGCATTCCTTTTCCCCGTAGCCGGACGCTCTGCCCGTCCCCGATCCCTGCCGGGATTTTCACTTTCAATGTCTGCGTTGCCGTGCTTTGATCCGTCCCGTTCGGATTCCGCAATGTGATCGTCTTCTCGCACCCAAACGCAGCTTCTTCAAAGCTGATCGTCACACCTGCCCGCAGATCCGATCCTTTCTGTCTAAACGTCTGCCGCCCTCTGCTTCCTCTGTAACCGCCGCTTCCATCATAGCTGCCGCTTCCTCCGTATCCGGTATTTCCGCTATATCCGCTTCGGAAACGGCCGTCGAATCCGGATCGTCTGCTGCCGAACATATCTCCAAACAAATCGTTCATCCAGTCGTCTGCATCTCCGCTTTCGAAATGAAATTCCTGATAACTGCCATCAGGTCCCTCCTTTCGGAAACTTCCGTTTCCGA